>Ga0209330_1000401_pt1 | contig 18806 bp, 13 predicted proteins | sample JacPinW_OM2H0_O3_FD_187969 | JGI IMG/M metagenome (GOLD analysis project Ga0209330, IMG submission 187969) | Forest soil microbial communities from Algoma, Ontario, Canada - Jack Pine, Ontario site 1_JW_OM2H0_O3 (SPAdes) (version 2) | ecosystem: Environmental > Terrestrial > Soil > Boreal...
CCCGTGCCCGGGATTCGACTCCACCGTTAGCGTTCCCCCTACGCTTCGTGTTCGCTCTTTGATCGAAATTGGCCCGAGACGCAGCCGGTCCAGCTCCTCGCTTGTAAACTGCCCGGAGAAACTGAAACCCCGGCCGTTGTCGTCCACTACGAGTGAGACTTTCGCCTCATCTTGCCCTAGTTTTACCACGACGTGGCTGGCCGACGCATGCTTTTTTACGTTGTTGAGTGCTTCCCTGTAAATCTGGAACATTTCGCGGCAAATGCGGTCGGGAAGGCGCAAATTGCGATCTTCGATGAAAAGATCGACTGCCAGGCCGGATTCATTGCGATAACGCTCCGCGAATCCGAACATCAATTCCCGCATGTCGGCACTCTCAACCCTTATCGGACGTAAATCCGTAACCATTCTGCGAAGTTCCTCGCTTTCTTGTTTTACAGTCGTCTGTAGCGTTTCAAGCTCTTTGCCGGCCTGCTCGGGGGTCCACGGGAATTTGCGGCGCAGCACGTCGAGCTGGATGTTCAGGCTAAGCAGAGTTTGAAGGATTCCGTCGTGCAGGTCGCGCGAAATCCGGCTGCGTTCCGACTCTACCGCCCGCGCGCGCAAATGGCGCAGTCGGAAGACATTCTCCATAGGAAGGCCGATATGCCGAACAATCTGTTCCAGCCAGCGAAGGTCGGACGCTGTGAATCTCTTGTCCGGATTTATGAGCAGCACACGTCCGGCTGGACGCCCGCCGGCGTCGATCGTCACTGCCAGGATCGACCGAGCGCCAAATTCTTCCCGCGTGGACGGCGGAGGTGCCAGTGGCGTTCGAACCCGATGGCCGGTGCGTCGGTCCCATCCGAACCCGCTGCTCTTGCCGTCCTTATATTCCCAGCACAGAGACACTTCAAACGCATCGGCGAGGAAAGTATCGGCGCGGGAGGGCGATAAAGTCTCAGGGCCGGATGGTTCTCTTTCCGCAGCGCGAACCTTCCAGACAAAGATTCTTTCGAGTTCATCATCGCGGATCGCCAGACAAGCCTGTTCGCATCCGAATTCGAGAAGCAGCTCGCCGAGCGCCTGGCGAATCGATTCGGTTAAGCCGCGATCAAATTGCAAAAGCTGCGTTATCTTTTCCAGGAATTGACGGCGTTCGAGGTGGCTTCTTTCTCTCGCGCCTAAGAAGCCCATTCCCAAACCCGAAACCAAAGTGCCCAATCCGATGGAGAGCCAATGCCAAATTCCTCGCCAGCTAAATGCTTCTGTAGCGGCGACACGCAAAATTATCGCTACGGAAGCTCCGCTCACTAAGCCGAGCATTGCCCGCGTATTTCCGCGTGTCGCCAGGGCAAAAACCACGAACAGGAATAGAAACCAGGAAGCCGAGACCGACGGAGTGAGAACCAAAAAGCCCGCCAGTGCCGCGATATCAGCGGCCAGCGGAATCTGAAGATGCGCTTCGTTGACAATGCGTTGATAGAGTACAACAGCCAGCGCGATGGCAAGATAAGCGGTGAGAAACAGAACCGAGGCAGGACGTTGCGCTCTTCCAGACATTTCGAGCAAAGCTACGAGCGCGAGCGCCACGAACACGGCCCGAGCCAGGGTGACCTGGCGCTCCAGATACAATCGTTCGGCGCTATCGAGAGGCATCGTGGCGGGGCGATTCTCCAATCAAGTTTAACAAGGCGACGTTGCCGGCCGGTCAGACTGCGCGGCCGCATGTATGCTTATGGTAATCGGGTCAACGCTGGCCGTGGCGTGAACTAAATGTAAATGCTTACAGGAAACTCAGCCACACGCGATTTGACAATAGGTGCATAATCATTCCAGAAAGTAGGGGCGACGCAGGGGACGGCGGCTTGGCAGACCGGTACACTCGGAATGAAGTTGGGCGCATCTTGGGACTCGAGGCGGGGCGTCTTCGCTACTGGGAACGGCTGCGTCTTGTCCGGCCTGAAGCACGATGGGGCGAGCGTTTCTATAGTTTTGGCGACTTGGTGGCTCTCCGGTCGATTCAGCGAATAACGCTTAATCGTGTGCCCGCGCGCAAATTGCGGCGGGCTGTTGCGCTCATCGAAGAGCAATTTGGGGGCGCTTCCTTGCCCCTGCAGCAGCTTCGGTTGGTGGAACTAGGGCGCGATGTTTTGGTGGTCCCGCCTGGTGCCGACAGGCCTTTCAATCCTTTCCGGCAGCAGTGGGCTTTTCCATTTGATATTCCAGAGCGGCCCGCAAAACTGCACTCGATGGCCGGCCCGACACCCGAAGAATTCTTCGAGACCGCGCTGAGTTGCGAGACGAAGCAGGACATGCTTCCGCAGGCAATCGAGAATTATCAGCGCGTGGTGGAACTTGCGCCCGACTGGATTGAAGCGCACATCAATCTTGGAGTCGCGTACTACCAGACGGGGCAGCTCTCCGAGGCTCGTGCGGCCTTTGTTGCTGCAGTGGCGCTCGATCCTTTGAGTGGTATCTCGCGTTATAACCTGGGCTGTACTCTCGAGGAATTGGGCGAGTACGACTTGGCCATCGAGCATTTGCAGCGCGCTGCTCGAGCGATGCCCGGCCACGCTGACGTCCATTTCAATCTTGCGTTGGCTTACGAGAAGCGCGGCGAACGCGGGGCAGCCCGCGCCCACTGGACGCTCTATCTTCGTCACGCGCCAAACGGCACATGGGCGGAGCAAGCTCGCGCGCGGCTCAGACGATACTCGGCCCGCCGGAAAAATGTTATGCCCATACCATTCCGCCGCCCCAGTTAGTTCGCCTCGCGGCACACTTGAAAGGAATATCATGACGCGTGTGATGGTTTTTTCTCTTTCCTCGACCCTATGGCTGCTTATGTTTGCGATGCCTTCGAACCCGCAAGAAACAAATCCAGGGGCAAAGCCTCCCGACCGCTCAGCAGCCCAGAAGTTTGCGGAGCTAAGCGATCAATTCATGAAAGATTCCTTGGCACTTTCTCCCTCCAGCGCATCGCAGGCCGGCTATTACAAGCATGTGGACTCAAAAACCGGGAAGACAATTGAGCTTGACGCGCTGTTGGACGACATGAGTTTGGGAGCCATAGCGGAGCAGCGCGCGTTCTACCAGCACTGGCGCGAGCGATTCCACGACGAGTCGCCGGTTTCGGCGCTGGATCCGCAGGATGCAGCGGACTGGCAACTTGTCGACGACCAGATCGGACTCAATTTGCTCGAATTCGACAAGATTCAAAACTATCGCCACAATCCGACTGTGGCGGTCGAACTGATCGGCAACGCGCTTTTCCTGCCGCTGACTCAAAATTACGCGCCGCACGACGTTCGCGTCGGACACGTTCTCTCCAGAGTGAAGGCGATCCCGCTTCTTTTAACGCAGGTAAAGCAATACCTGAGCGATTCCGACCCGATTTTCATTTCGACCGCGATTCAGGAGAACGACGGCAACATCGACCTGATCGAAAATACAATTGTTGCAGAAATTCCGGCTGGATCACCGCTGAAAGCGGAGTATGACAAGGTTGCGCCGCCCGCCATCGCCGCGCTGAAGGGTTTTTCCCAGTGGCTGCAGAACGATCTGGCGAAACGGCCCTCGCGTCTGACTTGGCGGCTTGGCAAGGAACTCTACGATCAGAAATTCAGGCTGGTGATGGAGACGGACGTCACTCCCGAACAGGTGCTCGCGGACGCTGAAGAAGGACTGCGGTCGGTGCGCGCGGAAATGCTTGATTTGGCGCTGCCTATGCACGCGAAGATGTATCCGGACCATACCGACCATTCAGACCTCAGCGTTCACGAGCGCCAGAACTTGATCATTACCGAAGTGCTGCACAGGATTTCCGGCGAACATCCACGGCCCGAGCAGTTGCAGCAAACCATCGAGGCTGATCTCGAAAGCATCAAGCAATTTATCCGCGAGAAAAAGATTGTGTCGCTCGGAACCCGCGACAATTTGAAAGTGATTCCGACGCCTCTCTTCGAGCGCGGCATCTATTCCGTGGCGGGGTTCCATAGCGCGCCTCCGCTCGAACCTCAAGCAGAGGCGGAATACTGGGTAACTCCGATCGATCCCAAAATGCCCGCAGACAAAGTGGAATCCAAATTACGCGAATACAACAATTACACACTAGAGTGGCTGAGCATCCATGAAGCGCTGCCCGGCCACTACGTTCAATTCGAGCATCTGAACAATATTCAACCCGAGAGGCGCAGGCTGCTGCGATCGCTCTTCGCCAACGGCGCCTACGTGGAAGGCTGGGCGGAGTACATCGCCCAGGTAATGATGGATGAAGGTTTTCTGAACAACGATCCGCGTTTCAGAATGGTGATGAGGAAAATTCGCCTGCGTTTGCTGGCCAATGCGATTCTCGACGTCAAGATGCAGACGATGGGAATGACCGACGAACAGGCCATGGATTTGATGACCAAGGATGCATTCCAGACGCAAGCGGAAGCTGAAGGGAAACTGGTGCGCGCGAAGCTTAGCTCCACTCAGTTGCCGACATACTATGTAGGACTTCGAGAGTGGCTTGCGTTTCGCAAAAAGTATCAAGCGGAAGCAGGGAAAAACTTCGACATGCTCGAGTTTCATGACCTAGTGTTGGATCAGGGGCCGCTGCCGGTCCCCGTGGTGGAGAAACTTGTGATGCCGACTGCACATCAGTAACTTTCAATGCAGCCAGGTTCTTTCGTCGAAGCACCCCTCGAAATATGACCCAGCCGAAAGAGACGAGCAACCTTGCGCCTGACTAGGCCTTCCAAGTATTGCAACCAAGGGAGATTAAGGGGATGAAAGTCCTATCAGGAATGGCGTTCAAGCTTTGTCTTGCCTTCTCTTTGTGTCTCGCCTTCGTTTCGACGACCCGAGCGCAATCGTCTGCGACGAAATCGGAACGCAAGCCGGTGATCGTTGAATTGTTCACCTCCGAGGGATGTTCCACTTGTCCGCCCGCCGATGAGCTACTGCAGAAGTTGGAGGCGGAACAGCCCGTAGCCGGAGCCGAAATCGTGGCCCTGGAAGAACACGTGGACTATTGGAATCACGACGGATGGAACGATCCATACTCTTCGGCGGATTGGACGGAGAGACAAACGGTTTATCGCCCGATCTTTAACCAGACGGAATATACGCCGCAGATGATTGTGGATGGCCAGAGCCAATTTGTGGGAAGCAATGGACGAGAGGCCCTCGCGCAAATCGAGAAGGCGGCGCATCGGGAGCCAACGGATATCTCGATAAATTCCGAAAAGTCGAATTCGCATGGCTCACAGCAATTCACTGTGTCGGTCGGGAAGGTCGCGGGCAACACAGCCGGGGATGTTGCGGAAATCTGGCTGGCGGTGACGGAAGATGGCTTGCAATCGACGGTGAATCGCGGAGAGAATGCCGGGCACGTCCTGCATCACACGGCTACTCTGCGATCATTGCACAAGATCGGTACCGCGGAAGTAAGCGCGGGATCGGTGTCATTTAAAGGTGATTCCCGTGTGAAATTCGACTCACACTGGAAGCCTGAAAACCTGCACGTAGTGGTATTTGTGCAGGAAAAAAAGAGCCGCAAAATTCTCGGGGCCGGATCCGCGAAGGTGTCGCCGTAGGGCGCTTATGGTTACGTTCGAATCATGTCTACTATGAACCGGGTCTTCTACACACACTATGACAGTCCCTTGGGCAATATGTTGCTTGTCGCGGACGAACGCGGTTTGCGGCTGATCAGCTTTGCGTCGGGCAAACGGCCCGAACGTCCGCAAGCTGACTGGCGGCAGGACAGCGCGCCGTTCTTGGACACGATTCGACAATTGCGCGCTTACTTTGAGGGAAAATTGAGAGACTTCGATCTGCCACTCTCCCTAGAGGGTACCGAGTTCCAACTCCGAGTCTGGCAAGGCCTGCGCGACATTCCTTACGGGCAAACGATTTCTTATGGTCAGTTGGCTTGCCGCGTCGGAAACCCGAAAGGCGCGCGCGCAGTAGGTTTGGCCAATGGCTCTAATCCGATTCCGATCATTGTTCCTTGCCATCGGGTCATTGGAAGCAACGGCAGCTTGGTTGGCTACGGCGGGGGGCTTTCGAACAAGAAGGCCCTGCTTTTCCTCGAAAGACAGCATGAGTTCCTTCCGTTCGACGTAAGCCGCCAAAAGACTGTCTAATTCTTTTCGCTACAATTCTCCAGAGAGGCGAGCGGTAAAATGCCGGCAAATTTCTTCAATATCGCTGAATTGCAGAAACGCCGCGCGGAAGGCGGAAAACCGTATTTCGAATTCCTGCGCGTTCCCGCTATGAGTGCCGGAATTTACGCCTTGCCGGTGGAGGGAAAAGATTCCCAAAGCCCACATAAAGAGGATGAATTGTATTACGTTGTTCGCGGCCATGCCCGCATGCGCGTGGCGTCCGAAGACCATGCAGTCGGCGAAGGCAGCGTTATTTTCGTGGCAGCAGGAGTACATCACTACTTTCATGAGATCAAAGAAGAACTAGTTGTGCTGGTTTTTTTTGCCCCTGCCGAGAGATAGTCTGTTCTTCGATCAGTCGATAGCTGTACGCGAAATGCGTCTATCGAAAGGCGTGAGCCTTCCTGAGCCCAATTTCCTCCGCTTGCATTACGCGTGCTCCCAATCTCAGTAACGCATCACTGACAGTAAATGACCTATCCGGACTGGAACCTTTTCTGTCCCTGGGGACAGCTTGCCGCCTCCATTCCAGTCTCTTAACCTGTTTCCACGGAATCCTTTATTCCCCATTCAGGACCAGGAACATGCTGAATGCTCCTCGGTGTCGCGCCGGCTGGGAGGCGAAATACATGAAGTTTGCTAATCGCGCAATCCCCATTATTGTGCTGGGTTGCTTGACTGCCCTCCTTTTCCTGCAAACAGGGTGTGCCAATGTCGGCGGCAACGCCGGAGGTGGGGGAAAAACAGCGACGAGCGCCCCGGGCGTTCCGACTGGTTTGGCGGCCGCACCAGGCAACGCGCAGGTCGCTCTGACTTGGATGGCAAGTTCGGGCGCGACAGGCTATAACGTCGGGCGTTCAACTACTTCAGGCGGTCCATACACGCAAATTTCGACCTCGGCCACAGCGAGCTTCACCGACACAGGTCTGACAAACGGTACAAAATACTTTTACATTGTTTCCGCCTTTAACTCCGTAGGACAGAGCGCGAACTCAGCGGAAGTGAGTGCAACCCCGTCCCTGCCTCCGCCGGCAACTCCTACGGGCTTGGCGGCCACGGCGGGGAACGCGCAAGTCAGCTTGAGCTGGAACGCCAGTTCGGGCGCGACGAGCTATCACGTCAAGCGTTCCACGAGCAGCGGCGCCGAGACGCAAATCTCAGCCCCCGCATCCAACAGCTTCACTGATACTGGGCTTACAAACGGCACCAAATATTTCTACATGGTTTCGGCGGTGAATTCCGGCGGCGAGAGCGCCAACTCGTCCGAAGTGAACGCGACACCCGCTGCTCCGGCAGCACGCCCTGCAACGCCGACGGGCTTGCTGGCAACTGCAGGCAACGCGCAAGTGATCCTGAACTGGAATGCGAGCGCGGGTGCAACGAGCTACCACGTCAAGCGCTCGACAACTAGCGGTGGTGAGACGCAAATTTCCGCGCCCACTTCCAACACCTTCACTGATACCGGGCTCAGCAACGGCACCAAATATTTTTATGTCGTTTCAGCTGTGAACTCCAATGGTGAAAGCGCCAACTCCTCCGAAGTGAACGCCACGCCTACTGCTCCCGCAACGCCTCCCGCGATGCCCACAGGATTGCAAGCAACCGCGGGGAATGCGCAAGTAAGCCTCAGCTGGAATGCGAGCACGAGCGCGACCAGTTACAATGTCAAGCGATCGACGGTCACCGGGGGGCCCTTCAGCACTTCACTTGCCTCTCCCACCGCGACGAACTTCGTCGATACCACGGTGACAAATGGAACCACGTATTTCTACGTGGTGTCCGCCGTAAATGCCTCGGGTGAAAGCGCTAATTCAGCGCAAGCCAACGCGACGCCTGCCGGCCCTACCGCGAATGTGACGATCACCATCGATCCAGCTAAATCCAAACCCATTTCACCTTGGATTTACGGCATCAATTTTTATTCTGGAATCACCGGCGCACCGCCGCAGCTCACTTTTGACCGAGATGGCGGCAACCGTTGGACTGCATACAATTGGGAGACCAACGCTTCGAATGCCGGCAGCGACTTCGAATACGAAAACGACGACTTTCTGAGCAGCAGCACAGTCCCGGCGGAAGCAGTGCGCAGTTTCATTGCAGGAGATCAATCCAACGGACTGGCGAGCTTGATCACCGTCCAGCTTCAAGGTTTGGTGTCCGCCGACGAAAGCGGCCCGGTGAGCGTCACCAACCCCCCAGATTTGTCGCGCTTCAAGCAAGTGATCGACAAGAAAAGCACAGTCTCCAGCGTTCCGTTCACGCTCACGCCTCCGACCACGGACGCTAACGTGTACATGGACGAATTCGCCTGGGCCCTGGATCAGAAATTTTCTGGAATGGGGATCTTCGCGACGAATCCCGCCCACCCTACCTTTATCAGTTTGGATAACGAGCCGGAGCTTTGGAACTCGACGCACTTGGAAGTGCAGGGGCCAAATCCCGTCACTTCGGACAACTACATCGCGAAGACCATCACTCTCGCGGAAGCCTTGAAAGACCAGTTTCCCAACATGGTGATTTTCGGGCCGGTGCATTATGGATTTCAGGGCATCTACAATTGGCAAGGAGAATTGAGCACCACTCCCAGCGGCGCGAATTGGTTCCCGGACAAGTACCTCACAGCGCTAAGCACCGCATCGGCCTCCTACGGCAAGCCTCTGGTCGATGTGTATGACTTCCATTGGTACGTCGAAGAGTACGACGCGAACGGAAACCGCGCTACCAGCTTGAGCGGCACTACTCTGACTGATGCACAGGTTCAACTAATCGTACAGAGTCCACGGGCGCTTTGGGATCCCACTTTCACCGACTCCACCAACAGCAATCCGTGGATCTACGAGGAACTTGGCAACACACCGATCAACATCCTTGGTCGTCTGCAGGCCAAGATAAATGCAGAATTCCCCGGGATGAAGATTTCCATCACGGAATACGAAAACGGCGGCTGGAACCACATCGCCGGAACCATCGCCCAAGCCGACGACCTTGGCATCTTCGGCGCCCAAGGCTTGTTCGCCGCCAGCTTCTGGCCTCCGAATGGAACCTATCCCTACGCCCTTGCGGGTTTCCGCGCATTCCGCGATTTCGATGGAGCCGGCGCAAACTTCGGCGATACTTCGCTTCAGTCAACTTCAAGCAACGTCCAGAACGTGGTGGTTTACGCGAGTTCGGACAGCACAACGCCGGGCAGATTCGTATTCGTGGCTATTAATCGTTCCACTACATCCCAAGTGACCGCGATAAACGGCCAGTCACTCTCCGGTACGGCTCACCTATTTCAGATGACCTCGGCTTCCACTCAGGGTCAGAATCCTATACAGCCAGTGTCCATCGGAACGATGGCAGTAAGCGGCTCGTCTCTAACGATCACCTTGCCGCCGTTGAGCGTCACCACCATCGAAGTGAACTAGAGCGTGCCCAAAGTGAATCTAGGGCTCACCCTGTAACAGAGCGGCGCATCCCGTTGCATCTCAGAGTAATACGCGGGCTTATCGAGCAATTCCCCCGTAATGTCCTCGCACCACGACGCTTGCTGAGCCGGACGACACATCTCGCCCACCACCTTGGACAAGCAGTCCTCACGAAGGAGGGTGTCGTAGAGGTTGGGCAATGACCGTCGCAAGTTCTCCTGTTGGTGATCCTAGACTTGTTTTCCCAGATCGACCAGATACAATGTCTCCGGCAAATGCAGGAAAGCGGCTCGTCGGTGCGCAAGGCCACAGTTTTGAAACGGATGATCTTGCGCCCGTTAGGCTAAATACAGTATTAACTGTATTGCTGCCAAACGGTGCCTACGCAATGAATAGGATGGAATTCTTCCGTTTTTTGTGCATTTCAGGCCTTTCGTGAAATGGACACTGCAAGTAGTTGAGGTGAGTCGATGATGTGGCAAGCCGGCTACTGCGCGAATTCCCCCGTCAAGAACAACAACGTTCCCGATCCACAACTCCCAAGCAAGGAACTCCAAGCGGTGATGAAGAAGTGGTTGGAGAGGATAGCGGTTCGCGCGATCCCAATTCTCACCTGAACGGGATTGCGTTTTACTGAAACGCCCAGCGTACAACTTCAAGGCCCCTGAGTATCAGCTCTAAGAGTGCGACGCATCGCGGGAGCATAGAGTTATGTGGCTGGTGAGTTTAGCGCTACGAAGACCTTATACCGTTGTCATTATCGCTTTGCTGATCCTTATCTTCGGTGTTAGCTCGGTCGTGACTACGCCGACCGACATTCTTCCCGACATCAACATTCCAATGGTCAGCGTTATCTGGACTTACAACGGCATGGACGCAGACGACATGTCGAAGCGAATCGTGGGCATCTGCGAGCGGGCGCTGTCCACCACAGTCAACAATATCAAAAGTATTGAATCGCAATCCTACACTAGCGTAGGCGTCATTAAGGTTTCGTTTCAACCTAACGTTCAAATCGATCTGGCCATCGCCCAGGTTACCGCGCTCGCTCAGTCAATTCTCCGCCAGTTGCCGCCAGGCATTCTCCCGCCGCAGATATTGAAATACGACGCTTCCAGCGTGCCCATCGTGCAGCTGAGCTTGGGCGGGAAGAATCTTTCACAACAGCAACTCTTCGACCTGGGACAGAACTTCATCCGTTCGCAGTTGGCCACCATACAGGGGGCGGCCGTCCCGCTGCCCTATGGTGGTGAGCAACGCGCCATCATGGTGGATGCGGAACCCGGACAGTTGGCAGCTAATCATCTGACGGTTTCCGAAATCTCAACCGCGCTCAGTAATCAAAACCTCATTCTCCCCACTGGAACCGAAAAAATTGGCGACAGAGAATATCTTGTCGGCAGCAACAGCAGTCCTCCTTCCATCACCGAACTCAACAATATGCCGATCCGTTCGCTCAACGGGTCCGTCACTCGAATGCGCGACGTTGCGTGGATTCACAACGGGTATGAGCCACAGACGAGCTTCGTGCGGGAGAATGGCAAGCCGTCCGTACTCCTCACCGTTATCAAGAACGGCGCTTTCTCGACCATTACCATCGTGGACCAAGTAAAGAATGCGCTTCCCCGCATCAAAGAGGGCTTGCCCAGTGCGCTCACCATCACTCCGCTCTTCGATCAATCGCTGCTTGTAAAAGCGTCCGTGCGGGATGTGGTGCAAGAGGCGATTACGGCGGCCTTGCTTACGGCTATCATGATTCTCATTTTTCTGGGTAGCTGGCGAAGCACGTTGATCGTATGCACTTCGATTCCGCTCGCCATCCTCTTTTCGGTGGCAGTCTTTTCCCATCTCGGCGAAACGATCAACGTAATGTCGCTCGGGGGCTTGGCACTCGCGGTAGGCATGCTCGTTGACGACGCGACTGTCGAGATCGAGAACACGCACCGGAACCTCGGCGCAAGCAAGATTCCCTTGGCGGCGGCCATTCTGAACAGTGCACAGCAGGTGGCCGCTCCGGCGCTGGTATCGACGATGTGCATTTGCATTGTGTTTGTTCCGGTGACGCTATTGTCGGGAGCGGCAAAATACATCTTCACTCCGCTGGCGCTGGCCGTGGTGTTTGCGATGATGGCGTCGTATTTGCTGTCGCGAACGCTGGTAGCCGCCATGATGCATTACCTGATGCCGGCGGAAGTCTCGTTGTATCAGAGTGAAGAGAATTCACCGCTAGCGCGGAGCTGGATTTGGCGCTTTCACAAGGGGTTTGAGCAACACTTCGACCGCTTTCAGGAGAAATATCGCTCCCGGCTTGAATGGGCGCTGGCGCATCGGGCGCTGGTGATCGTTGTGTTCGCGATCGTGTCTCTGGGGTCGCTTTCTCTTGCATTTGTCATTGGCGAAAATTTCTTTCCCTATGTTGATTCCGGACAGCTACAGTTTCACGTTCGTCCGCCGAGCGGCACGCGGATCGAAGTAGCGACAGAGATCTTCGCGCGCGTGGATAAGGAAATACGGCGCGTGATTCCGCCCGATCAACTGTCCCTCGTCGTCGATAACATCGGCCTGCCACCCGGAGGCGTAAACCTGGCGTTTTCTGCGAGTGACACTACCAGCAACGGAGACGGCGATATATTGGTGCAGCTCACCCCTAAGCACCGTCCCACGCAGGAGTGGATGAGCATTCTGCGCGAAGATCTGAATAGAGTTTTTCCGCAAGAGACATTTTTCTTCGAGCCCGCAGACATCACCAACCAGACGCTCAACTTCGGGTTACCGGCGCCCGTCGATGTCCGGGTCTTGGGAAAAGACGCGGAGGCTACCGAGCAGATTGCCGTCGAACTCCAGAACCAGATCAAGAACGTGCCCGGAGCAGCGGACGTTTTTATTCAGCAGCAATTCAATGCGCCGGAGTTCGACGTCAACGTGGATCGCCTGAAGGCCCAGGAACTTTCGCTGACGCAGCGCGACGTCGCCGGCAATATGGTCCTGGCACTTTCCGGCAGCGGCCAAACGGCTCCGAATTTCTGGATGGATCCGAAAACGGGCGTGGAGTACCCGCTGGTTGTGCAAGTTCCGCAGTACCGTCTTCACAATTTCAATGCGCTGTCCGATTTGACGGTTACTTCCCCTGACTCCCATAACCTTCAGCTTCTGGGTAACGTTTCCTCAATTCATCGTGCCTTCGCGCCGCTGACCGTATCGCACTTCAACGCTCAGCCAGTGATGGATGTATACGTCAACACCGAGAATCGCGATCTTGGCGGAGTAGCGCGCGATATACAGAAAATCATTAAAAATGCTTCGCAGCATCTTCCGGAAGCCACACGAATTGAGCTCGGAGGGCAAGTGCAAACGATGAATTCATCGTTTCTGCACCTGGGCGTGGGGATTATAGCGGCCATCCTTTTCGTTTACCTGCTGATGGCTCTCAACTTCCAGTCGTGGACGGATCCTTTCATTATTCTGATGGCCCTTCCGGGGGCTTTCGCTGGCATCGTGTGGGTACTATTTTTGACGCAGACGACCTTCAGCGTTCCCGCTTTGATGGGAGCCATCATGACGATGGGTGTAGCCACAGCAAACAGCATTTTGGTTGTCACGTTTGCGAATGACGCGCGTGCGGAAGGCAAGAGCGCTATCGAGGCTGCGCTTGAAGCTGGGCACACGCGGCTACGTCCTGTCTGCATGACTGCGCTTGCCATGATACTCGGCATGTTCCCGATGGCATTGGCGCTCGGTCAAGGTGGCGAGCAAAACGCACCGATCGGCCGAGCTGTCATCGGCGGACTTCTGTTTGCCACGGTCGGTACGCTTTTCATTGTGCCGATCATCTACTCGCTGGTGCGTAAGCAGGCGCCGATAGACTTCGACAGACGCATTGACGAAGAAATAAAGGGGCACTTGCAGGGAGCCCAATGACGATGAATCTGCGAATTACGGCAAGCACCCAATCCTCAGAACTGGATCAGGCATTGCCGCAAAGCATGCCTTCAGGAGTGCTGCGATGAATAGCAGAGCCGTTGACGGGTCTCCGCTGTCGGCGGACAACAGAGAAAAACGCTCCTCTTCGGGCCAGTCGCCTCGCTACGCGCGGTTCTTGGTTATCGCTGTGGTGGTCGTCGCCGCGCTGTTGTTGCTGGGATGGTGGCCCAAACACATGCTCAACAAACAGGTTCAGGCAAAAGCGAATCAACAGAAAGCCGCCCTTCCCATCGTAGAGGTGGTGACCGCATCTGAGGTCCGGCAGGCGGAGGAACTTACGTTGCCTGGCACCGTCGTGCCGGTTTCGACTACCCACATATACGCGCGAGCGACGGGGTATCTCAAGACTCTGAACGCGGATATCGGCGACAGGGTTCGTCGCGGTCAGGTGCTGGCCATCATTGAGTCCCCGGAACTCGATGCCACCGTTCAGCAGGAGCGTTCTTTGCTACAGGTTAGTAAATCGGCTCTGAACACGGCACGCAGTCAACTCACCTTGCAGCAGGCGACCTATGACCGAGTTCACACTCTCGCCCGACACGGAGTGTTGTCTCAGCAGGATGACGACGTGGCCCTCGCCGCGGTAAAGGCTGCGACCGATGCGGTGCAGTCGGCAGAAAACAGCGTGGATGCGGAGGCCTCCGCTGTTGAGCATTGGGCGGTGCTCGGGTCTTACGAACAGGTGCGGTCGCCCATCGATGGAACTGTGACCGCCCGTAACGTCGACGTCGGCAGCTTCGTCTCGAGTAGCGGGGCGGCCACGGGTCTCACGGTAAACACAACCTCCGATCAATCGAACTCTGGAGGACCACCAACAGGCGGCGCGCAGGGCGGCGAACTTTTCCAGATCGCGGATACGCATAATCTTCGAACATTTATCAGTGTGCCGGAGCAGGATGCAGTGAGCGTGCAGACCGGGCAGCCAGCCACCCTTACATTCTCCGAGCTGCCTGGTCAACAATTCGACGGAAAGGTCGCTCGCAGCAGCGACTCTCTCAATCAGCAGACCCGAACGCTACTGCTCGAAGTGCAGATACAGGACCCCAACAGGCGCCTGCGCCCAGGAATGTTCGCTTTGGTGCAACTGCACTTCAATGTGCAAAACCTCGGCATTCTGATTTCTGGCGACAGCATAATCCCTCGGGCGCAGGGACAGTTCGTGGCCGTCGTTGACAACAACATCGTTCACCTCCAGCAGGTCCACGTGGGACGCGATCTGGGGACAGAGGTATACGTGACCAGCGGGCTTCGAAACGGAGACAAAATAGTGGTTAACCCCACTGATAACGTGCAGGAAGGTGTTCACGTTCAAACCCAGACTGCGCCCAAAGGGCAGGAAAGATGACTCGCATCTGCTGGAGGGCAGCACAAAGATCATCGTGCGCGTTGATTTGGTGGAAGAGCAACGTGAGAATCTGCATGGTCCTCCTGGCGGTCGGGTGCGGTTGCACTCGCGCTGTATGTCAATCTCAGTCCGAAACGACGGGAAGCTTCCGAATTAGCGCGAGCAGAATTGAGGCATCTTCGCCTGCTCGGCTCACCTTTCATTCGGAAGCGGACCAGGAGGCCAGTCCCGTTGGCATGCAGCTAACATTGCGACAGGCCATCAGCATGGCCCTTGAGAATAACCTCGACATCCGATTGGAACAGATCGATCAGTCGGTGGCTGATTTCAGCATCACAAGAACTAAAGGCGGTGCTATCCCCCGTTCAATTAATTACAACATTGCCGAAACCCCGGCGGGGGTGCTGCTAGCGCCCCTCCCACTACTCGATTCCACGGCATCGACACTGTCGCCGAATGGCATCGAGCCCTCGGGAATCACCATTCCATCTTCGTACAATGCCGGTCACGTTTTGGAGGCGCAACATTCTCTGTCGATTGCCGCAGCGCCGTTTTCGCCTGGTGCTCCTGTTCCTGCTTTCGACCTCAATCTGGTGGGCCAATACGCCTGGATTCGGCGAGACCCAAGCACTGAGATCGGAACCTCTTCTTCCTCCACCGCCGCGGATACAACTGTTACGAATAACACGCTGGCTAACACAATAGCGGTGAAAGGATTCTCCACCGGCGCTACGGTCCAGCTTGGAGTGAATGACTTCGTCCAATCCTTTTACTCGGGTCGATCCTCTGCTGTTCCGTTCACACATCCCAACGCGTATGCCCTTATCGCCCAACCGCTGCTTCGCGGCGCCGGTCGCAAAAACAACATGCGTTACATTGAGATTGCTAAGACAAACAAAAAGATCTCCGCAGACATCCTCGAGCAACAGATGATAAGCACGATTTCCGGGGTCGAGAGTCTGTATTGGGACCTCGTGAGTTTGCAGAACTCGGTTAAAGTGCAGCAAAAGGCTCTGGATGCGGCGAATCAGTTGCTGAGCGATAATCGGCAACAATCAAAAGTCGGGCGTATGCCTTCCGTCGAAGTAGCGCGTGCCGAAGCTCTGGTGGCGGCGAGCCAACTTGCCCTTACACAGGCGAATTCGCTCCGCGAGCAGCAGGAGAATGTGCTGCGAAGTGTCATCGATCCGCAGTCGCTCTCGACTCCAAATACAAAACTCGTAGAGATTGTGGCGGTGGATGAACTTTCATCATCGCCGGATGCGCCACTGGCTCCCATGGCAGAACTCATCCAACACGCCCTCGATCAGCGACCCGACATACGACAGTCCAAACTACAAGTCAGCAACGGAGAACGCGCCGTTGCCGGCTCCGCCAACGCCCGTCTACCACAGATTGACCTGTATGGCTCGTATCAGAGTCGAGGCGTCATCAGCCCAAGCCTTGTTCCGGTGGGCGGCGATCCTACGACCGGTGCTCCCATCGTCGACACCATACCAACTGGCGGAATTCGTTCTTCACAGACATCGGAAGCTGGTATTCAGTTTATTCTGCCAGTGCAGAATAAGGTCGCTGAGGCTGACCTGGCTGCTGACCGTGCGCAACTTCAGCAAGAACGCTTGCGGCTGATGCAGATGGAAGCGCAGGCTGCCGCTGAGGTAAGAAATGCAGTGATCGCCCTGAACGCTGCCAAGCAAGCGGCGCAGGCAACCGCGGCCGCTAGGAATCTACAGGAACAGCTTCTCAGTGCCGAGTCGGAAAAGTTTCGTGCAGGCTACTCCACAAATTTTGCTGTAATCGAGCAGCAGAGCTATCTTACGCAAGCTGAGACAACCGAGATCGCAGCTCAGTTGGCGTGGAAGAAGGCTACCGTGCAATTATATCGAGCGCTCGGAGACACGCTGCCTCGCCATGGGGTTGACCTTGATCCGGATGTGACGAAGACAAAGCATCCGCAATTTTGAACGATAAATTGTGGCTGCTCAGACCAGCGTTTGCTGGAGTCCAAATTCCACAGCCGCATCTGCTGGGGAAAAGCAAACGCTGTACGAGAGGGCTCACGGGAAAACATGTCCAATAAAGGGGGATAGTAAATGTTGCAAATTAAGAACACTATTCCAGGAAATCGCAAAATTGTCACCGGCAGTTTTCTGCTGATATGTCTGCTGAGCTCAGGAAGCTCTCCGATTTTCTCCCAAGATAGACCCAAGCCAGAGACGATTGAAGCTACGGCCATGGGAACCGACACGCAAGCCGGTAAGGAATTCTCGGTAACCCTGACCATCTATCAGTACTCACCTCGCGCAGACAAACAGATTCTGATCGACGCGTTTCAGAACGGCAAAGATCAAGGGTTGTGCAACGCTCTGTCCAAGATGAAAGCGGTCGGCCATATCGCCGTTACCGGGACCATTGGCTATGACGTCAGTTACATTCAGATGACTCCAACACCGACCGGACGGAAGATTCGCTTTGTCACCAATCGCCTCCTCCGGTTCGGTGAGGTTTACTGGGACACCCGATCTAGCTCTTACAACTTGACGGTTGGGGAACTCGACTTGAATGACGTGGATAAAAGTAAGAGTACTGGCTTCTTGTACCCTGAAGCCGAACTCGTGATCAATAAGCAGGGGGAGCTGCAATGGAATCTCGTGGGGAGCCCCTGGAAGTTGTTTGACATTATCGATTGGAAAGGAACGCCAGGCGTCGACTAATGCGGGTGTCTCGACATTGCAATTGATTACTAGGAGATCACTCATGGTTTCATTGTGGCAATCCTTCCCTTAGCGGATTGTGGAAGGGTTGCCCGCGATCCGCCGAAACCGGCGGTGAGTGCTCGTATCGCCGATTACATTGTGAGGACGGCGCGGTTTTCAATAGTTCAAAGAAAATACGCGAGATGTTTTGGTCGGGGCGTGGAGATTTGAACTCCAGACCTCCTGCGCCCAAGGCAGGCGCGCTACCAGGCTGCGCTACGCCCCGACATGAAGTGCGTGATTCATTCTAAAGCACTTTCCAACGTTACTCCTAGTCCGTACCATCGTTTTTTCCTCCGTGGAGTGAACCCCTAAAGTGAGACAGTTTCATGATGCACACTTTGCGAAATCGCAAAACGGGCCGGAAAAGTGCGCGGCGGCGTTTCACAGAAGCGCGACGTACGTCCCAGACCGCCGTTTATCCGCATCTCGCAGGCGCGATTCGGCACTCTAATTCAAATTTCCACACCTTTGTGGGCTTCAAAACCAGAGTGTGATGCACACATTTGTCTCAACGTGGGGTTCACGTCCCAGAATTTTCGGTTAAGCCAAGTTTCCCGACGTGTGTGCTACTTCTGGTTGTCGTCCTTCCGAATGGCCGAAGGAACCCCCTGCCTAGTGAGCAGGGGCTCTGCCACAAGGGATCGTCAGTTCAAATCAAGCCTCTGCAACCAACGTTTCGTCTCTTTCAATCACTTCCGCAAACCCTGCAACCATCAGAATTTGCATCGCAGGGATACTCGAGAAGGTCGCGTCTAAAGGCTCGGCCTAGGTGTCTTGATGGGACTGGCACGTCGATCATTTCGGGGTTGCGACTAATTCGTCCAGAATCGATGCCAAGCGCCGAGATAACTTCCTACAAGCGGACTTCTGAGGAACTAAAGGCACTTGTCCGGTTTGGGCGTTTATCAGGAGTTACAGCAATCTGCCCTTCTTTTGCGGCCCAATCAATAAGTGTATGATTACTTCGACGTTCATCCCGGACACGGCGATGCAACCTACCACGCCTTCGAACTCATAGTTGGGGTTGTACGCGCATTGACTGGGCCAGCTTGTGCGACGCCGGCCTCGGACCGACGGCGTCGCAACGCTTCTGATTTATGCATCCCGTTTGTAATCGGTCGCTTTATCGTTTCGCCGCGGCGGCCTTCGACCCTTTCAGCGCTTGGCCGACGAG
>Ga0209330_1000402_pt1 | contig 18787 bp, 9 predicted proteins | sample JacPinW_OM2H0_O3_FD_187969 | JGI IMG/M metagenome (GOLD analysis project Ga0209330, IMG submission 187969) | Forest soil microbial communities from Algoma, Ontario, Canada - Jack Pine, Ontario site 1_JW_OM2H0_O3 (SPAdes) (version 2) | ecosystem: Environmental > Terrestrial > Soil > Boreal...
GGTGGCATCATTTTGCGAACGCTATCTCCCTGAATTTTGGCGCCCTCTTCGTTCTGTACTGCATCCGGTTGAAAGTTCACTTTGGTTTCTCACTCCTAGGGTTACTGAATTCATTCGTATCGCAGCGCAACGATTGGATCTACTCGCATCGCCCGCCGCGCGGGGACGTAGCACGCCACCAGCGCGACAAACGTCAGCAGGAGCGATGTGAAGACAAACGTCATCCCATCGGTGGCTTTCACGCCGTACAGCAGGCTGGAAACCACGCGTGACAGCGCTAATGCTCCGGTGGCTCCAAAAGCCATACCGACAATGACTATTTTCATTCCGTAGCACATGATCATTTTCAGCACACTGTCCGGCTGCGCACCGAGCGCCATCCGAACTCCGATTTCATGAGTTCGCTGCGCTACTGAAAAAGCCATCACGCCATAAATACCCAGACCCGCGAGTAGCAACGCCAGCGCTGAAAAGGCTCCGAGCAACACGGAACTGGCGCGGCGGATCCCAAGCGATTCACTCGCCAATTGATCCACCCCGATGATTTTGTAAATTGGTTGATCTTTGTCCACCGTCCAGATCGCCTGCTTCACAGCTGAGGTCAGGCTCGATGGACGCCCATCCGTCCGCACGACGAAACCGACCACTGGAAGAGGAATCTGCGCGAACGGTCGAAAGACGTTACCGCGAACTCTTTCCTCAAGTCCGAAATCATGAATATCACTCACGACGCCGACCACTTCCCACAAATCAGGTTTAGTGGAATCGCCGAAATTCAACTGCCGGCCGACGGGGTTTTGATTGCCGAATTCTTTGCGAGCTAGGGTTTCGTTGACGATCACAACCTGAGCTGTGCCCTTGCGGTCCTGATCGGTAAAGACACGTCCTTTCAATAAGGAGATTCCCATCGCTCGGAAATAATCTGGCGTGACGAGATCGGATTTCGCGCTCGGCTTCTGACCCGGCGCCGGCTCGGGCTGTCCTTGCACCGTGAAATCGGCTTCGCCCCAAAATCCGCTCAAAGGAATGAAGCCGGCTGCTCCGACGGATTCCACTCCGGGCAACTCTCTTATCTGGTTCGCGGCGTCGTTCACGAATGCAAGGCGCTTATCAGATTCGGCGGGTGGGTACTTGACGCTCGAAAGAAACAATTGCGCCGAGAGGATGTGGTCCGCATCGAATCCCAGATTTCCGCGCAGAAGGTTTCGGAAGCTGGTGATAAACAATGTCGCGCCTACTAACAGAACGAGCGCCAGAGCGAATTCGCTCACCACTAGCATGCTACGAACACGGCGCTCCCCCGAGCTCGCCGTTGTGCTGCTGCTCGTTTCCTTCAGTCCTTCAGCGGAGGTGGTTGCTCTGAAACTCAGCACGGGAGCGAGACCGAACAGCACGCCGGTCAGCAAAGCCGCGAGCAACGTGAAGGTGAATACACGAGCATCCATAGAGATGCCAGCCACTTGTGGAATGCTCCGATTCGCGATGTTGTTTGGGAAAATAGCAAGAAGAGACCCCGCGGCTCCGTTAGCGAACAATAACCCCAAAGCGCCTCCTGCCAGCGAAAGCAAGAGGCTTTCAACCAAGAACTGCCGAATCAAACGCGTTCGGCTGGCGCCCAGGGCAGTTCGGATGGCAATTTCTTTCGTCCGTCCGGCGGCACGCGCGAGCATCAGGTTGGCGATATTCGCGCAAGTGATGAGCAGAACGAAGCCTACTGCGCCGAGCAGAACGAGCAGCGGCATCTTGACGTCGCCTGCGATTTGCTCGCGCAGAGGAACCAAGTTCACGCCGTTGCCAGTATCGGTTTTGGGGTGCTCTCGCGCGATTCGCTGTTGAATCGAATCCATCTGCGTTTGCGCCTGGTTCAGCGTCACACCGGGTTTGAGTCTCGCCAGGACGCGCAACGCCGTCTGGTCGTAATTAGTAAGAAATGATGGCTTGAGCGCGAGGGGTGTCCACGCCTCGACGAGCGACGGATACCGAAAGTCCGGCGGCATCACGCCGACCACCGTGAACGGTTTCCCGGTCAATGTGATCGATTTGCCTGCGATCTTCGGATCGGCGCCGAATGTCCGTCTCCAGATGGCATCGCCGAGCACAACCACGTCCGCACCGCCGGGACGATCCTCTTCGTCCAGAAACGTGCGGCCCAACTCCGGCGCGGTGCCGAGCATGCGAAAATAATCCGCCGAGAATTCATAACCGATCACAACCTGGGGTTCGCCCGCGCCGGTCAGCGTGTAGAGCGTGTCACTCGACGCTGCCATGCTCTCGAAAACGCTGTTCTCCGATTTCCATTCGGCATAATCACCGCCAGACACGGGAAACATCTTGTAGCCCTTCGAAACGTTCTTGGTCCAGACCATAACGAGCCTGTTTGGCTGGCTGTAGGGAAGCGGCGCAAGGAGCGCCGTATTCACAACTGAGAAAATCGCGGTATTCGCCCCGATTCCGAGCGCAAGCGTCAAGATTACGACGGCTGTGAAGCCGGGGCTTTTCGAAAGCGTTCGAACGCTATAGCGAACGTCCTGCAGCAGACTTCCCATCGTCGCCTCCAAAATGGGCGAAATGCAATTGACACGAATAACCAATCCAGCCAGAAGACTGCCACTCAAAAAATCATCGACCGACGAATCACACCCCTCCGGCTTTCGATGCTCCGTCCACGATCCAGCCATCGGCCAATTGAATGATGCGGTTGCCGTACGCGGCCCATGCGTCGTTATGCGTCACCTGGATGATCGTGGTGCCGTCTTGATTAAGCTTCTTCAGCAGATCCATGATCATTTTTCCCTGGCTCGAATGCAGGCTGCCCGTAGGCTCGTCAGCCAGAATTAATTTCGGCTTGCCGATTACGGCGCGCGCCACGGCTACAAGCTGTTGCTGCCCGCCCGATAGTTGATTTGGAAAAAGAGCTTTTTTGCCCACGATCTGGAAGCGGTCGAGGATGTCCGCAACCATTCCTTCGCGCTCGGCTTTCTTGATGTCGCGATAGGAAAGCGGCAAATCGAGATTCTCAGCGACCGTCAGGTTGTCGAGCAGATGATATTGCTGAAACACGAATCCTATATATTTCTTGTGCAACTCGACGCGACGGCGATTGTCGAGTTTGTGCACGGCATTCTCCAGCAGGTGATATTCACCCTTCCATGCTCCGTCAAGCATTCCGACGATTCCCATCAGCGTGGATTTTCCCGCGCCCGAGGGGCCCATGATGGTGATGAAATCGCCATCGGCGATGTCCAAATTAATCCGCCGCAGGACCCAGGTTTTTCCCGCGCCCGACTCGTAAACCTTCTCGACGTCTCTAAGTTTGATCACTATTTCTCACTCCTTGTGAGGGTATGTCTAAACTACGGTTGCTCGCTCCGCGCTGCGATTGCCGTCAGAGACTTCTTGAAAAGAGTTATTGCACTGTAATCGCAATTAATGTTGCGTCGTCCTGCCAATTCCCGCCACAGAATTGTCCCACTTCATCGAGAATCGTCCTCTGCAATTCCTCAGCCGTCGCGCCATGATTTTTTTCGAGTAAGCCAATCAGTCGCGCGTCGCCGTACTCCACGCCATCCGGGCCGCAAGCTTCCGCCACTCCGTCAGTAAATAACAGCACTCGATCTCCCGGCAAAAGCGTATGTGAACCCATCACATAATTCTGAGATTGAAAAATGCCCAGCACGCCGCCGCCTTCGCGTAAGCGGTCATGAGTACCGTCACGATGGGTAACGATAGGAGCGTTATGCCCTGCGTTTGCATAGCGCAACTGCCTCGACTCACCTTCCAGATGCGCGTAGAAAAACGTGATGAATCGATCGCTTGCGATGCTTCTACAAATCAGCGAGTTCAAGCGCTCGCACAAAAGTTCCGGTGACAATGTAGGAGAAGCCAGCCCGCGTACCCCTGCTTGCAGGTTCGACATCAGCAGCGCCGCCGGCATTCCTTTTCCCGCGACGTCTGCGATGCACAATCCCAGCGTGTCGCCGCCAAACCCGAGAACGTCGTAATAATCTCCGCCTACGATGCGCGCCGGCTGCCAGGCACCCGCAATTTCGTATCCCGCAATCTGCGGAATTTCCTTGGGCAGGAACCCGAGCTGGATGGCACGCGCTTCTTCAATTTCGCGCTCCTGCCGGTGAAGCTGGGAGGCGATTTCGTTCTGCGCGCGGCTGTTCTCAATTGCACTACGGCGAGCTGTGCGGCGCTCGCGTCCAACTTCAATTTGCTTTTGCAGAATTTCCAGAAGACGCGAGTTTACCCACGGCTTCTCGACGAAATCACCAACGCCTCGCTGCATGGCCTCCACCGCCAAACCCACGGTAGCCCACCCGGTCATTACCACTATCGGCGGCGCGGTTTCGGACGCTTTCAGTTTTGTGAGGACGTCCAATCCTTCACGGCCTGAAGTTGTATCGCGCGCGTAATTCAAGTCCATGAGGACTAGGTCGAAATCCCTCCGCGCAATAGCATCGACTAGAGCTCCCGGCGAAGCCACAGTTTCGGTCACGTAGCCGTGCCCTTTTAGGAGTAGGCGCAGCGCTTCCAGGACGTCCGGCTGGTCATCCGCGATGAGGATACTTGCCTGAATGGGACCTATTTCGTTCATGAGTTCAACCGCCATCGGCGCCATCTGTGGACCCCCACCCGAGCTGGAGCATCAATTGGGGACTCCCAAATATGGGCAGGTGGGATTCCAGCGAAGCTTCATTCTAAGCCCATTGTTGACAATCTATTAGGCTCGTTATGCGGCAGATTCGCCTGCGAGCATGACCAGTTACGGGATTAATTGTCGCAATTCCGGACAGTGTCTTGCGGTGGTTTCACTCGTATCGCAACGCCACCATCGGGTCCACGCGCACGGCTCGCCGCGCGGGAATGTAGCAAGCTGCAAGAGCCACGCTCGCGAGCAACGTTATTACGACTGCGAAGGTGACTGGATCGGTGAATTGCACTCCGAAGAGCAGGCTGCGCATCAGAGATGTCAGCCCCAGGGCTGCAGCAACGCCCACGCACACGCCGAGTGCCGTCAGTCTTCCGCCTTGCGTCAATACCATGCGCAAGACGTCGCTGCGTTGTGCTCCCAGTGCCATGCGTATCCCGATTTCGTGGGTCTGCTGCGTCACAACGTATGCCATCACGCCGTAAAGCCCCACGGCCGCAAGCACCATGGCTAGAGCCGCGAATACACCGAGAAGTAATGTCTGAATGCTAGTGTCTTCCATGGATTCAGCGACGACCTGATCCATTGTTCGCGCGTTGAACACTGCGAGGCTACTATCGATCTTCCGAACTTCACTGCGAACCGCGCCCAGCACACTGGTCGGAGCGGCAGTGGTTTTCACCACTAAACGCCCTCCGAAGCCCGGAGCGATCAGCATGTCGGTAAGCGGAAAATACGCCTGGGGGATGGTCTTCTTGCGGATTCCAAACTGTTTAGTGTCTCCGACGACCCCAATAATTTTTACGGGGACATCATCGTGTTTGAAAACTTTCCCTACGACATTTTGGTTAGGCCAATATGCGCTCGCCATGGCTCGGTTGATGATCGCTACGTCTGAAAAGTCCGCGGGAATCACTACGGGCATCTTTCCCGAAGCATACAAATCATCGATCTTCTGGCTAATCACGGCGGCGCGATCTATCTCTGCGGCTGAAAAATTCTCGCCCTGCAAAAAAGGAATGACGAACGCTCGAAAATAGTCCGGGGTAATGTAATTCCATTCGACGAGCTGATTCTTCAGAGCTGGATCGGTATTTCCGTCCACCGTCAGGTAGCCGTTATTTCCTCCCTCCAGCGGAATCTCAGTTGAGACGGAAACTGCTTCTATGCCGGGGACTAGGTGGAGGCGTTCGAGTAGCCGGTCGTAGAATTCGCGCCGCGCGGCGAGAGAGGAGTACTGAGACTTGGGCAATACAATCCCCATCGTTACCACATTCGTCGTCTGCGCGCCGATTTCGGCCGAACGCATCCGAGCGAAACTTCGCAGCAGGAGTCCGGCGCCCACCAGCAATGCAAGCGAGGCAGCAATCTCGGCGATGACAAGCGCGTCGCGGAGTGTGCGTCGATTTCCTGCCGGACTTATGACCGCCTGCGCGCTCAATTTCAATTCTTCGGTCAAATTCATCTTAAGCGCCTGGAACATGGGAGCAAGCCCGAAAAGAATTCCGACCGTGAGGCTTACCGCAGTTGTAAAGAGAAGCACCGTGACATCCAGCCGAATGGGATTTTGCCGCGGAATCGGGAGACTCACCGCGTTTTGCATTGCGCTGACGCACCACCATGCTCCGAGCAAGCCGAGCGCAGCGCCCGCCACCGAGAGCAACACGCTTTCAGTAAGCAGTTGGCGCGCGATGCGCCAGGGTCCCGCACCCATCGCGGAACGAACGGCGATCTCTCTTTGGCGGCTACTAGCACGAGCTAGCAAAAGGTTTGCGACATTCGCGCAAGCTACTAAGAGGACCAGCGCCACCGCCCCCAGCAGAATTAAGAGGGACGATCTGGAATATTGCGTTATCTGCTCTTTAAGTGAAACGACTACCGCGTCAACTTTCTCATTGCTATCCGGATATTGCTTCGCGAGGTTCTTGGCGATAATTCCGAGGTCCGCCTGCGCCTGAGTGAGCGTAACGTCCGGTTTGAGGCGTCCGATGGCGCGCCATTGATGCGAACCCTTGGTGCCGAGTGCCTTCGGCGTCATGTCCAGCGGCGTCCAGATATCGGTCTGAGCCGAGGGAAAATTGAAACCTCGAGGCATCACGCCGATTACTGCGTAGATTTCGCCGTTTAGCTCGATAGTGTTGCCGGTCACATCCTCGCGGCCGCCGAAATGGCGCTTCCAGAATCCGTAATTTAAGACGGCGACGTGATTTTTTCCTGCCTGGTCTTCCCCGGCATCGAACGTGTGCCCGATCATTGGCGAAACGCCGAGTAACTTGAAGAAATTCGCTTGCGTGCTGATTACCGCGGCCGATTCTGGTTCACCTGCTCCGCTCGCATTGAAGTCACGCCCCCAAGAGTAAAGACTAGTTTCTGCGAAGGTACGATTCTGCGATTGCCATTCCAGATAGTCCGGGCCGGTGAGCGGATAATTTCCTGGCGCGCTCTCCGTACACCAGAGCTGAACCAACTGGTCGGAATTCTTAAACGGCAGCGGGCGCAGCAGTGTGGAATTGATAACCGAGAAAATCGCCGTGTTCGCCCCAATGCCGAGTGCCAACGTAACAATTGCGATGGCCGTGAAGCCCGGACTCTTCCGCAGCATGCGAAATCCAAAGCGCAGGTCCTGCAGTAGCGTGCCCATTACGGCCTCCGGTTCTGGCCTATTCGTGTCTCAGTCCTAAAGACCTGATACAGCGGGGGATCTATTCGTCCTGTGGTACGCGATTGCGGCCGCGTATGTTCCTCGTTGCTCAAAGTAGTTCGCGGTCTCGATTTTACTCGTACCGAAGCGCGACCATGGGGTCCACGCTCGCCGCTTTTCGGGCAGGGAGCCATCCGGCAAGTAGTGCAACACATGAAAGCAGCACTGCCGAAATCAAAAACACCAGCGGATTGCTCGCTTTCACACCGAACAATTGCGACTCAATCACTTTCCCCAGTCCGAACGCCGCCACCAGCCCGATTCCCAGGCCGGCAGCCGATATGCGCACGATTTCGCGTAATACCAGCCAAGCCACATTCTTTTGCGTCGCGCCCAGCGCCATGCGGATTCCGATTTCGCGCGTGCGCTGCGCCACCATATACGCCATCACACCGTAAAGACCAATCGCCGCCAGCAATGCTGCGAGTAGCCCAAGACACAGCGAGAAAAACGTAAGCAGCCGCTCAGAAAATGCAATTTCGTCCACTTGCTGGTCCAGAGTTTTCATGTCGAATACGGGCAGGTTTGCATCGGCGCTTTGCACTGTTTTCCGCAGCGTTGCGGCCAATGCCGTAGGCTCTAGGTCCGTGCGCGCGTAGAACGTCACGTTTCCAAAATGCTTGTCTTGAGTATAAGGAACGTAAACAAGTGGCCGGATCTCTTGCCGCAGGTCCGTATTCTTGCTGTCTTTCACCACACCAACGATTTCAATGTCGGGATGCACGCCATTGCCCGAGCCAAACGCGAAGTGGCGGCCAATCGCGTTCTGGCCATGAAAGTAAGTCTCTGCCATTTTTTCGCTGACGATCGCAACCTTCGGTGCAGTGGAAGTGTCGCGGGCATCAAACTCGCGCCCGGACAACAGTGGAATTCCCAAAGTCGCGAAGAAATGTGGTCCTATCCAATTTTGCTGCACGTCCGTATTGGTGTCTTCCGATACCGTGTATCCCTCTGCGGTGATGTTGGCGTATGAGTCGCTGTTCGAGAGCAACGACATTTCCGCAGCGCTCACCGAGCGCACGCCCGGCAAACCCGCAATGTTTTCTCGCAGGCGATCGGCCAGCGCGATCGTTTGCTCGGGAGTGTAACGATTCAGTTCGGGCGCAACCGCAAATTGGATTACGTGATCCGTTTTCAGACCGAGATTCTGCCGTTTCAAGTTCATCAGGCTTTGTGCAAAGAATCCCGCAGACGCTAGCAACACCACCGTGAGTGCAACCTGCGAGACCAGCAGCGCCTTGCGCAATCGAACGTTCGATTTCCCGCCAAAAACATTCGCCCCTTGTTCTCTCAGAGTGCTTTGCAAATCCGCGTGAGTTGAGCGCAGCGCTGGTATCAAGCCGAACAGCAATCCGGTCAGAATTGAAATTCCCAATGCGAATAGAAGCACGCGATAGTCAAACTTCGCTTGCAAGCCTGACGCGCCAAGCGTCTCCGGTATGGAACCAACCAGCGCTCCCAGCGTCCACGAACCGACCAACAATCCCGCTGCTCCTCCCACCAGCGAAACCAGCAAACTCTCGGTAAGAAGCTGTCTCATCAGCCGCCATCGCCCGGCTCCCATCGCCATCCGCACCGCAATCTCTCGCTGTCTTGATTCACCGCGCGCCACCAGCAGACTGGCCAGGTTCGCGCAAGCAATCAGCAGCACCAATCCCACCATCGACATCAGAATCCATATCGATTTGCCCGCATCGTGCTGCAGGATTGGGCGTCCATGGGACCCCGTATCCAGCAGGATTTTCTTGTCCAAAAATTGCTTGTTTCTATCCCGCGATAGCTTCAAGTCCACCGCTTCGGACTGCAAAATCCCGCTATATTCCGGAGCGATTCCCGCTTCCGCCTTCGCGTGGCTCATACCAGGTTTTAATCTTCCCAGCATTGCCAGCCAATGATCTTTTCGGTCTGCAAGTCCGTCCCAGTTCGGCGTCATCTGCGCCTTCATCGTTATGGGAATAAAAATGTCAGGAGTCTGTCCCACCTGGACTCCAAAAAATCCGGGAGCTGCCACTCCCACAACGGTCATGGAAACGCCGTTCACAACCAGTTGTTTGTTCAGAATCTCGGGATTGCGCCCGAAGTGCCGCTCCCAATACCCGTAGCTCAGCACCGTCTCCGGATTCGCACCGGGGGCCGTTTCGTCCTGGGAAGTTAGAACGCGTCCCAGTGCCGGCCGAACGCCGAGCACCTCAAAATAATTTCCGCTTACAAGCTCTCCATTTGCCAGTTCAATTTGCCCTTGGCCGGAGACACTCGCTTGCACCGCGAATCGCGCCAACAGTCCGGAGAAAACGGGGTTGTGATCGCGCAGGTCTTTGTACATCGGATATGAAAACGCCGTTCCCACATCGCCGTCGCTCCAGTTCCTACCCGGATTAGGTCCGGGCGAGCGCAGCACGACCAGTTCTTCCGGCTTTTGCACCGGCAAAAGACGCAGAAGAACCTGATCCGTGACCGAAAATATCGCAGCGTTCGCGCCGATACCCAGTGCCAGCGTCAGGATCGCGATCAGCGTGAACCCCGGACTCTTCGCCAACATCCGGAATGCGTAGCGAACGTCCTGCAGCAGAGCTCCCATCATTTCTCCTCGTTTCCCACTCACTCGTAGCGCAGCGCCACCATCGGATCTACCCGCATCGCTCGCCGAGCCGGGATGTAACATGCCAGCAGCACCACTGCGAAAAGCATTGCCACCACAACGCCGAATGAGACTGGATCCGTGGAACTCACGCCGAACAGAAGACTCGAAAGGAACCGAGTCAATCCGAATGCCGCAACCAAGCCAAGCCCAACTCCGAATAGCGCGAGCCGAATTCCCTGGCCCACCACAAGCCGCATCATATCGCTAGGTTGCGCGCCCAGCGCCATGCGGATTCCGATCTCGTGCGTGCGCTGCGCCACCGTATAGGAAATTACGCCGTAGAGGCCAACCGCCGTCAAAATCATCGCTAGCGCGGCAAAAATCGCCAGGAGAAAAGTATTGAAACGCGGAACCGCGATCGTTCCGTCCAGGTATTGCTCCACCGTTTTCGGCGCATACGCCGGTAAGTTTTTATCGAGCGACTGCGCCGCGGAAGCAATCGGTTTCGCCAATCCCTCGGGATTTTTCGATGACCGCGCTACAATCGTGACAGAACCAAATTGAAGTTGCCCGTAGGGAATGTAGGACTCCGGACTAAACTCCGTCGTCAAATCCTCGAACTTTACGTTTCCAACCACGCCGACAATTTCACGCATGGGCGCCGTGCCCGGTCCCGAATTGGAGATGCCTACCTGAATGTGCTTTCCGACGGGATTTTCGCCGGGAAGGAATTCTTGCGCGAAAGCCTGATTCACAATCAGGATAGGGGTCGCCTTCGCTTCGTCGCGCTCGGTGAAATCTCTTCCTTGTAGCAAAGGAATCCGCATGGTGCCGAAATAATTCGGTGTGACCACGCGAACGGAAGTGTGCGGCTCGTCACTTTTTGCAACAGGCTTTCCTTCGATCTGAAAACTTGTACGAATCTCATCTCCACTCATGGGCAAAGGGAACACTGCGGCGGCCGATTGCACTCCGGGCAGAGCATTCAAGAGCGGAGTGAGCTCGCGGAAAAATTCCGCCTTCTTCGGATCCGAATATTTCGCGTCCGGGAGATCCAGGCTAGCGGTCATTACGTTGTGCGGGTCGAATCCCGGATTCACGTTTTGCAGCCGAATCAGGCTGCGAATCAGAAGCCCTGCGCTGACTAACAAAATTAGAGCCAGCGCCATTTCCACAATTACAAGCGAACTCCGCAAGCCGTGGCGGCTCCGTCCGGCAGTCGAGCTCAACGAGCCTTCCTTCAGCGCTTCCACGATATTCGAGTGCGTTGACTGCAACGCCGGCGCCAGACCGAACACGATTCCCGTCAACAGCGAAAGACCCGCCGTGAACGCCAGCGCCCAGCCATCAATGTGAATGTCCGCTACGCGCGGAAGATTCTCGGGGCTCAAGCGAACCAAAATGCTGCTGCCCCAGACCGCAAAAGCGGTTCCCAGCACGCCTGCACAAAAGGCGAGCAGCAAGCTTTCAGTCAGAAGTTGCCGCACCACGCGGATTCGTCCTGCTCCCATCGCCGTGCGAATCGCAATCTCGCGCCCGCGTGTAGTGGCGCGTGCCAACAAAAGATTCGCCACGTTCACGCAGGCGATCAGTAACACTAGTCCCACTGCAATCATCATCACCAGCAGAGCCGGCCGGATCGCCCCCGTCACGCGGTCCTGTTCCGAACTCAGATGCACGCTCATATACTTGTTGGTGTCGGGATACTGCTTGCTCAGTGAACTTGCAATCACGTCCATTGCCGCTTGCGCTTGCGCCAGGCTAACTCCCGGTTTCAACCGCGCGATGCAGGTGAGAAAATGCGCGCCACGGTGCTGCACCATCGGCGGTAAGCCATCGGTAGTGTCGTTCAGCGGCGAAAGCGTTGACCAAATTGCTTCGGGTTCGCGCTGCAGCGGAAACCGGAAATTCGCCGGCATCACGCCGACTACCGTATATCCTTCGTTCTCGATAGTAATCACGCGGCCGATAATCCCCGGGTCGCCGCCGAATTGTTGCTTCCAAAGATGGTCGCTAATGATGACGACGTGATGATTCGCCTCGTCCTCCCCCGGCTGAAAAGTTCGTCCCAGTTCCGGCGAAACTCCCAGTAAATCGAACGTGTCCGCGGAAACGCTCGCGCCTTCCAGGTGCGCCGGATTTTCCTGGCCGGTTAACGTAAAAGTCGCTTCCGTATAAGTTGCCATTTTCTCGAAGACTTGATTCTGCGACCGCCAATCCGAGAAATCAGGATACGAGGCAGAACCATTCGAAGAGTGCATGCGCGAATTCGCGGTCGCGACGCTGACAAGCCTCCCCGAATCGCGAAACGGCAGCGGCCGCAGCAATTCCGCGTTCACCACCGAGAAGATCGCGGTATTGGCGCCGATCCCCAGCGCCAGCGTGAGCACGGCAATGATCGTGAATCCAGGATTTTTGGTAAGCATCCGGATCCCGTAGCGAATGTCTTGCAGTAGTGTTCCCATTTTTCTCCCTCGTTACTCGTACCGCAGCGCCACCATCGGATCCACGCGCATCGCCCTCCGCGCAGGCAGAAATCCCGCTAACGCGGCTACCAGGGCAAGTGTTACCGCCGGGACTATCATTGCGAGAGGGTCCACGATTCCCAGCCCGAACAACATGCTCTTAATCAAATGAGTTCCGCCGAAAGCTACAGGCAAACCCACCGCGACTCCGATAAGAACCAGGAGCAAAGTCTCGCGCAGTACCAGCCACAGAACGCTGCCCGGCTGCGCCCCAAGCGCCATGCGAATTCCTATGTCTCGAGTGCGGCGTGCCACGGTGTAAGCCATGATTCCATACAGTCCGATGCTGGCTAGAAGCATCGCGAGCAAGCCGAAAACTCCCGCGAGCCTCGCGATGAACTTATCGGTGTGCAGTGAATCGTCCACAAGGACCTGCATCGTACGAATCCTAATCGGAGAAAGAGAGGAGTTCGTCTCCTGCACGGCTTTCCGCAGCGCTGCGCTTACGCTTGCAGGATCTGCCAGCGTGCGAATTTCGTAGGTTGCAAAGGAATGCTCCCACATGGGGTTGAAATATGGCGCGTACAGCCGCGGTGGAGTTTTCTCTCGCAAGCTGTTGTATTTCGCGTCGGCAACAACTCCCACGATTTCTACCTCCGAAGGATTTCCCGGGTAGGTGTCGTGCACTTTTTTGCCCAGCGGATTCGTGTTGCCGAAGAAATGTTCCGCGAATGTTTTGTTTATGACCCCGGCGCGAGGGCCGTTGCCGCTATCCTGAGGACCGATGCCCCGTCCGATCAGCACCGGAATCCCCACGGTTGAAAAATAACCCGGACCCACATGATCCATTCGAGAATGCATTTCCTCGCCCGGCTTTGGTGTGTAGCCGTCCACTGAGATAGGATCGGACGACTCTGAATGGCTAAACAAACCATTGCTGGAAAGCGTTGCAGCGCGTACGCCGGGAATGGCGGAGAACTTTTCTAGGAGATCCTGCTGAAAGCGAAGATTTGCAGGCCCCTTATAACCGCCCGCAGCGCCATCCACCTGAAACAAGAGTAGATTTTCCGGCTTATAGCCCAGGTTTACTTCGCTGAGTTTCGAAAGGCTGTGAACGAACAGTCCCGCGGCAACAAGCAGGATGAGCGAAATCGCTACCTGGGCAATTACCAACACTTTAGTGGCGGGAAGACGGCGACTTGCGTTTTCGCCAGTCGTTCCGCTCATAGTTGATTTCAGAATTGGCGATAGATCAAGACGCGTGGCACGCAGAGCCGGAATAAGCCCGAAAAGTATCGCGCTTAGCACGGCAATTCCCAGAGTGAAGGCCAGCATCCTCGCATCGGGCCGCAAGTTAATCTGAACGGCTTCGCCCCCGGTGGACGCTCGCGAAACCATTTGTAAAAGAAGCGAGTCCGCCCATTGCGCCAGTAGGATTCCCGCAGCCGCACCCGCGAGCGCCAGCAAAAGGCTTTCCGATAGAAGTTGACGAATCAGGCGGCCGCGTCCCGCGCCGATTGCCAGCCTCACTGCAAATTCTTTTTGTCGAGCCGCGCCCCTCGCGAGAAGCAGGTTCGCCACGTTGGCGCAGGCGATGAGTAACACAAACCCTACCAAGCCCATCAAAACCTTGAGTGGCGCCCCGTAAGCGTCGTGGAGCGTGGAAGAACCACGCGCACCTGCTTGCAAATTGATCTGTTGGTCCTCCATCTCATGGCGCTCTTGTGCGTTCAGCGTCCCTCCCAACGAGTCGAGCATGCGCTTGAAGACCACGTTGATGCTGGCCTTGGCCTGCTCCGTCGTAACTCCCGGCTTCAACCGCGCCATCACCTGCAGCCAGGTGTGTATGTTCGTCATGTCTTGCGATGGGGTTAGCAGATCCCTTCCCGGGTAGATCGCATCCTGCATCATGGCTGGAATCCACACATCCGGAGCTTCTCCCACGGTTTCACCGAAAAATCCCGCTTGGGCAACTCCGACGATTTCGAACGATGTCTGGTGAATTTGGATCGTTTTTCCGAGGGCGGAGGGATCCAGGCCAAAACGCTGCTTCCACAACGAGTAACTGATAACAGCGATCGGCGAGCCGCCCCGCGCTCGATCCACTTCAGAGGTGAACATCCGGCCGGCCGCGGGATTCGCTCCCAGGGTGGAAAAATAATCTCCACTGACGAGCCTGACGCGAAGGGATTCTTCCTGGTTTGTTGCACCATTCAAGGAACCGTCTACAGTTGCCCGCACATCGGGGAGGTTGCTGTCGGAGGCGAAAATTGAGGAGAACACATCGTTGTGGTCGCGCAGGTATTCGAATTCCGAATAGGCCAGAAGGGAGCGGTCTCCCGATTCGCTACCGAAATTTTGTCCGTGGGCATCAGGATTGGTCAGCAGCACCAATTGCTCAGAATGGACAACCGGTAACTTCCGAAGCAAGACGGAATCGAGCACGCTGAAGATCGCAGTGTTCGCGCCAATACCGAGGGCCAAAGTGAGTACCGCAATCGCGCTGAATCCGGGATTCTTGACGAGCATCCGGATCCCGTAGCGCATGTCTTGCAGCAATGTTCCCATTTTCACTCCCCGCGATCGGTAATCGCTGCGAATCACCCGCCACAAATCGTGCGCGCACACCCGCACCGACGCGTCCGAACCGTTTTCGGTTGGTGTGTGGAATTTTCGGAATGCGAGAGTCGAACTGACTTACACCGACACGCTGCGCGTGCCGACTGTTTCCTCGACGATACGGCCATCGAAGAGATGGATCGTGCGGTCCGCCACGCTGGCATAGCGTGGATCGTGCGTGACCATGCAGATTGTCGCACCCTCTCGGTGCAGTTGCCTCAGCAAATCCACCACGGCTTCGCTGTTCTTGGAGTCCAAGTTTCCAGTCGGCTCGTCCGCCAGAAGAATCGAAGGCGAACCCACCAGTGCTCGCGCCACGGCCACTCGCTGCTGCTGGCCGCCCGAAAGTTGTGAGGGATAGTGCTTCATGCGGTGCGCCATTCCCACGCGTTCGAGCACTTCCTGCACGCGCTTTTTGCGCTCCGCCGAAGCCATGCTGCGATAGGTAAGCGGCAACTCGACGTTCTCGAAAACCGTCAAGTCACCTATCAAATTGAAGGCCTGAAAAATGAAACCGATTTCGCGGTTGCGAATGCGCGTGCGATCCGAAAGAGACAGATTCGCCACCGGCTGCGTATTGATCCAGTAGTTTCCATCGGTCGGCGAATCGAGCAAGCCTAGAATCGAGAGCAGCGTTGACTTGCCGCATCCCGACGGCCCGGCGATGGAAAGAAATTCGCCGTTCTTGATATCCAGATGCACACCGCCCAGAGCATGCGTCTCCACCTCGTCGGTGTAAAACACCTTCGTCACGCCTTCCAGCCGAATCATTGATTTTGCTGTCGCGTCCATGCTTGCTCCTCCGCCTATGCTATCGAGTCTCTCGCCAAGTGTAGTTACGTTCCCTGGGCTTGTAAAAGTTCCCTTAACTACTTCAATTGCACGCGATCGTAATTGTCCGAGGCCGACATGTCGGACAAAATCACTTTGTCTCCGATTTGCAGCCCTTTCACAATTTCCACCGTGTTCACCGACGTGCGCCCCAACTGTACCTGAACTCGAACCGCTGCAGCTCCGTCGTCCACCACTTTGAACAAGCCCACCGTGCTGTTCGCTTCGCCGTGTACTGGCCGGCCGACATACAGCACGTCCGCCAACCGCTCGATCTCCACGGTGCCTTCAACGCTCAGGTCCGGCCGAGCCCCTTGCGGCAGCTCGCCATCGAGACCGACGTCCACAGTCACCGTTCCGTTTACTACCGCGGGATCAATACGCGTTACGTGTCCGGCAATCACTCCGTTGTGCGTGTCTACAGAAGCCTTCTGTCCGATCGTGATGTCTTTCGCTTGCGTCTCCGCGATCTTAAGCTGGGCTTTCAGGTGCGTCGGCTGCGCGACGCGCGCCAACACCGTCCCCATAGTCACCTTCTGGCCGATTTCCACGTCCAGTTCCTGCAACATGCCGTCGATTCCCGGCCGGATGTGCAATTGATCCAACTGCGATTTCTTCAGCTCGTACATGGCTTTCTTCTCGTTTACGCTTGCTTCCTGCACCGCGAGCTGCGCGGCAATTGAATTCTGAAATATGTCCACTTCCTTTACCGCCAACTCATTTTGCTTGGCCAATTCCTCGGCCTGAACTTGGGCGGTTTTCACGTCCAACTCGGGGGCCAGTCCGTTGGCTCCAAGCTGCTCCTTGGTCTCTTTCACCATTTCCGCCGTGCGATATTGCGAGGAAATGCTTGCCGCAAAGTTGCGCTTGTCCATCAGCTGGTTTTGAAGCTGCGCCTTGGTCTGCTCCAGATTCGCTTCGGCGCCCTTCAACTGAAACTCCGCATCGAGCGCCTCTTGCTGCAGCTGCGGATTGCTTAGATCCAGTATCACCGTGTTCGCTTTGACGGGCGTTCCAGGAAGAAGATAGCGCTGTTGTACCTGTCCATCGGTTGCCGCGGGAATCAAGCGGATGGTTTCTGGTACTAGTGTTCCCAGTCCGCGGACTTCCCGCAGCATCGGCCCGCGCTTCACCGTATCGGTCCACACCGTCGCAGGGTCCACACTGGGCGCCGCCGGTTTCAGCTTCGAAAGCGCATACGTGACCAGCGGAATCACCACAACGGCGATCGCGATATAGATCGTCCGCCGGATTCTTTTCTGCCTTTTTACTTCTGGACGTGCAATGTCCACAGCCAATAGCCTCGGGTATTGCGTATATTACATCGCAAATTGACTTCCGGTCCTACAGCGATGATAAGTGCCTTATATTGTTCTGATTAGAGGGAATTTGCAAGTCCGAAAAGTACCTGCTTGCCCGCTCGTGGGAATCATCCATCCCGCTAACGAACACTTCTGCAATCACGGAATAGCAAAAAGGTGTGTCCTGACTTGAAGATTCGTCAGGGCACGGCTTCAGCCGTGCCGAACCAACATCGGTGCCGAAGGGGTTTTAACCCCTGAGGCCTCCGCAGCTAAAGCCTCGCACCCCGCTCTACGAAGCGGATTCCGCGCTGGCTTTAATTTCCTGCCAGCGTTTCGGCCGTTTCTTTGCGTCCAGCACTTTCTTCCGCAGCCGGATAGATTTTGGCGTCACTTCCACAAACTCGTCGTCCGAAATAAATTCGATGGCTTTTTCCAGCGTCAACTCGCGCGGTGGGATCAGCCGAATCGCTTCGTCCGCGCTCGACGACCGCATATTCGTTTGCTTTTTCTCTTTCGTGATGTTGACGTTCATGTCGTCTTCGCGCGCATTCTCGCCAACGATCATTCCTTCATACACTTCCAGCCCCGGCCCCACAAACATTTCGCCGCGCTCCTGAATGCCCCAAACCGCATAAGCCGTCGAGACTCCTGCGCGATCGCTCACCAGCGCGCCTGTCAGCCGCGATGCCATGTCTCCCGCATAATCCGTCCAGCCATCCAGCATCGAGTGGATCAGCGACGTCCCGCGCGTATCCGTCAGCAATTGCCCGCGCAACCCAATCAGCCCGCGTGAAGGAATGCGAAATTCCATGCGCACGCGCCCGGAATGATGGTTCACCATTTTCACCATTTCGCCGCGCCGCGTTCCCAGCGTTTCCATCACGATGCCGATAAAAGTTTCCGGACAATCCACGATCAGCACTTCCAGCGGCTCCACGCGCTTTCCGTTTTCAGTGCGCACCACGATTTCCGGCTTGCCGACCATCAACTCGTAGCCTTCGCGCCGCATAGTCTCAATCAAAATGGCGAGCTGCAGTTCGCCGCGCGCCAGCACGCGAAACGAATCCGTCGCGCCCATGTCTTCGATGCGCAGCGAAACGTTGGTCAGCAATTCGCGGTCAAGCCGTGCGCGTAAGTCCCGCGAAGTCACGTATTGCCCTTCGCGTCCCGCAAACGGCGAAGTGTTCACCGTAAAAACCATGGTCAACGTTGGCTCGTCGATCAACAGCGGTTCGAGCGGCGCCGGATTCGCGAGGTCCGTGATGCTTTCGCCGATTTGAATTCCTTCCACGCCGGCGATGGCGCAGATATCTCCCGCCGCCACTTCCTCCGCTTCGTCGCGTTCGAGTCCGCGAAACGTAAACAATTTCGTAATCTTCGTCGGCTGAATTACACCCGAAAGTTTCGCGATGCCCACTTCCGTGCCACGCTTCAGCGTTCCTGAAAACACGCGCGCAATCGCCAGCCGCCCAAGATATTCGCTGTAATCCAGATTGGTCACCTGAATTTGCAGCACCGCCGCGGCATCTCCCGAAGGCGGAGGAATGGAAGCCACAATCGTTTCAAACAGCGGCTGCAGATTTGTGGACGAGTCGCCCACCACGCGATGCGCCGTCCCGGTCCGCGCGTTGG
>Ga0209330_1000403_pt1 | contig 18725 bp, 18 predicted proteins | sample JacPinW_OM2H0_O3_FD_187969 | JGI IMG/M metagenome (GOLD analysis project Ga0209330, IMG submission 187969) | Forest soil microbial communities from Algoma, Ontario, Canada - Jack Pine, Ontario site 1_JW_OM2H0_O3 (SPAdes) (version 2) | ecosystem: Environmental > Terrestrial > Soil > Boreal...
GAACGAAGTGGCGCGGGATTATCTCTACGAAGCCTATCAGCAGAAGGCGGATCTGCTAGCGCAGATGACGGAACGCGGAGAAAACAACCGATGAGCGCCTCTCACTTTGTTCGTGAACGTTTGGTGTGCAACAGCAGTTGGAAAGCAGCCGGTTTGCTGGTCCCTGGCCTTTTGATCTGCGGCATTGCGTCCGCCGCCACGCCGCAACCTCGCCGCCAGGAACAGCATTTCAAGGTTCAAACTCACCCTGTCGTCACTCTTCACAATCCAAACGGCACGATCACCGTGAAAGCTTGGACCAAAGCGGAAGTGATGGTCATTTCAAACCGCGCCAGCGATGACGTCGAAGTCGACGCCGAGCAAATGGGCAACCGCGTGGACGTTTCCACCCATGCCACTTCCGATAATGTCGCCCCCGAAGATATGCGCGCCGACTATCAGATTAATGTCCCGGAAGATGCCGAACTCCAGATTCACAACGATTCGGGAGAAGTAAACGTCGCGAATGTTCTCGGCGATATGAATGTCGAAACCGTGGCTGCGGCTGTTGACCTGGAAGACTCCGCTGGTTACGTAACCATCAAGACCGTAGGCGGCTCTTTTCAGTGCACTCGTTGCGCGGGAAAACTAGAGGTTTCTTCCATCAGCGGAAATCTGCGGCTCACCGATATTCACAGCTATCATGTCCACGCGCAGACTTCCACCGGCAACATCCTGTTCTCCGGCGAGTTTCTTCCCAACGGACTGTACCGCCTGAAGAATTATAGTGGCGTTATCGAGGTTCGGTTTTCACCCGCGGATTCTTTTGACCTGAGCGCCACTTCTTTGAAAGGCAAAGTAATTAATGAGGCCACCCTGACGCCGAAGGCCCATCAGCAACATTTTTACAACCGGTTTGGCAACAGCTTGATCGGGACTTTCAATGCCGGCCGCGCAAAAGTCGAATTGACCTCCTTCGATGGTACAATCAACATTCTTAAACGTGATTGATTGCTCCATTCCGCAATTTCATCAGCCCGCTACCGGTGTTCGGCTTCCATGATGAGTGAATCCCGCACACGCACGCTCGTTTGCCTCACCGGATTTATGGGCACCGGCAAGTCCACGGTTGCCCGGCTGCTCGCGCGTCAGGTCGGATGGCTGCACGTGGATCTTGATAAGCGCATCATCGAAGCTACCGGGCAGACGATCCCGAACATTTTCGCCAAGCTTGGCGAATCGGAATTCCGTCGTGTGGAACACGACCAGCTCGCGCGCATTCTCGGAGAAGCCGCCGCGCAACAAAAGCCTCGTATCATATCTCTCGGTGGCGGAACCACCGCCCAACAGCAAAATGTTGCTTTGCTCCGCCAGAACTCGGCGGCATTGGTTTGGCTGCACTGCCCTATGTCCGACCTGCTGAAGCGAGCCGCTCACATCACTGACCGTCCACTGTTTCGCGATGAGGCTAGCTTTCGGAAACTTTACGAAGAACGCTTGCCGTCTTACGAACTCGCCGACTACCGAGTAGAAACCAATACCGAGCCTCTGCGCGTAGTGGAACAAATTCTCGCATTGGGAATTTTCCCCAAGGTGACTGCATGATTCTGAAACGGACTTTCCTTTCCCAGCACCCGGTGTTTCTACTACCAATGCTGTTAGTCGTTCCCGTGGTCCTGATCGCCACCGCGCCGTCCCATGCGAATCGTCGCCCGCAGCCGGTGTCCGCCGGCTCCGCGAGCCCAGACACCGCGTTTGTCGCTGACAAAGGAAAATTCCGCATCATGGTCAGCGGACAGCAAGTCGGCAAGGAAGAATTTGAAATTGGACCGAGCGGAAGCGACTGGGTAGCCCACGGCACGTCCGAAATACAAGCCGCGAAAGGCTCTTCCCGCGTGACCGGAACACTCAATCTGAAACCTGACGGCACGCCGGCGCGATATGAATGGTCCACGGAAGGCGCAAAAAAAGCCTCCTCCGTCATCGTCTTCAACGGCGTTGACGCTAACGTGGAGCTGCACGTCGAGGGCGCTCGCCCCTACACCCAAAAATTTACCTTCAACTCTCCCCGCATCGTTGTGCTCGATAACAACCTCTATCATCAGTACGCAATTCTCTTCCGCCTCTACGATTGGGACAAAAAAGGTGCGCAAACCTTTTCGGTTCTCGTCCCGCAGGAAATAACTCCCGGAAGCATCACCGTCGAGTCGCTGGGCAAGCAGGACGTTGCAGGCGCGAGCCTGGAAGAACTGCGCGTCAAAACGGAAGACAACGAAATTGATGCGTTTTTCGATGGCCCGAAACTGATGCGCCTTCTAGCACCCAGCGCCAACGCCGAAATAATCCGCGAATAACATTCGGACTACGCTCGCCCTAGATTCCTGCCGCGAAAAATCCGTCGCCAAATGAAAAGGCCCGGGAGCGTGCCCGGGCCTTCGGGTGGGATTACAGGTGGATACCGATTTGCCTCTAGAGTTGCGCGCGACGCATCGTGTGGCCTAACTCCATGGGCTGCGGCTTCTCAATCGCTACCGAAACGCTCATCTCCGAACCCTTCCGAAGTATCCCCAGGCTCACCGTTTTTTCCTCGCTCTTGTCGCGCAACTGTTGACGCAGCTCGCCCAGAGAACTGACTGGCTTGTTGTCTATCTTGACGATTACGTCGCCGGCTTTGAGGCCCGCTTTGTCCGCTGAAGTGCCTGCGCGAACTTCGCGAACCAAAACCCCGCCACCTTCCGGCGCGCCAAAATAAGCGCCCAACTGCCCGGACAGGTCTTCGGCGCTTATCCCCAACTGGGGCGTGCGGCCGTCCATCCCGCCGAAAATCTCCGGCCCGTCCAAACGAAGATCAAAGTTAGGCGCGCTCAAAGCATAAACGCCGTCAAAATCCCGCATCTTTCCCTTCATTTTCTTTTCGAGCTGCGCGCTGCGATCGCCCAGCTCCACCGAAACATTTTGCGCTGCGCCATTTCGAGAAATCGCGAGCGAGATATTTCGGCCAACGGGCGTCTCGCGCACCAGTCGGCGGAATTGCACCGTGCCTTCCACCGCTTGCCCGTCATACCTGGTGATAACGTCATGTTCCTTCAAACCCGCTTTCGCTGCCGGGCTGTCCGGTTCCACATCGATCACCTCAACTCCACGCACTTCCGAAAGCTTCAATTCCTTGGCTTTGTCCGCGGTCACTTCGCCAATTTCAACGCCCAGCCAGCCGCTGCCTTCATCCGAAACAGAACTAAAAATTTTCGGTTCCTGGGCCCAAACTTCAGCCGTCTTCGCCTGCGCTAAGGCCGAAAGCTGGTCAGCTTTAGACACGAGTTCTTGCGCGCGCGCCTGCCATTGATCCTGATTGCCCGCAAACTGGGCCGAGAGACTCTGGAGCTTCCGAAGTTCCGGCGCATTCATCTCGACCTCCTTCGCGACCTTCTCCTGCAGATTGGCAAGCTGCTCTTGCAGTTCCTGTTCTGTAATACGTGTGGCGCTGTTCAATTGTTCCGTCAGGGTTTTCGAATCCGGGCATGCCTCTACCAGTCCGGAAGCCGCCGGAGAAGCAGCGGAACCGGTTGGGGTTTTGCTTTGAGTTTGGGATTGGCCATTCAGCGCTCCCGGTGTGCTGCCCAATGCCAGTAGCAACACTCCCGCAAACGCGAGGTTCGAGCACACGAAGCCCTTCATGCTTTCCTCCTCAATTGAAAGTTACGCCCCTTCAGACGCCTGCCCGCTGCAAAAACAGGTGTATGCCGCCATTAATTGTTCGAACTGAAATCTGTCCCCCGCCGGTGCCCAGCTTCGCTTGAAACGCTCGAGCGCCCGGAGATCCGCCGGTCGAAGAAGTTACCGGCAGCTCCGAATACACGTCGCCGTTCATACTTAGGACTTTCAAATTCGCCCGCGCGGTGGACGGCAATCCCAGCACTACAGAGCCATTCACCGTCTCCAGGTTCATGGGGCCGCCATCCAACAATTGACGCAGTTCCAGGCGCACATTTCCGTTTGTAGTTTTCTCGCTGAACCGGCCCGTACTGTCGGTCACTTCCACGTTCCCATTCACCGATCGCAGGTCGCCGCCGCCTTCAACGCCGCGCACCGTCACGCTGCCGTTGACGGTCCCAACGCTGCCCAGCAGCACTCGATACGGCACATGTACGTGATACTCGACAGCCACCTCAACACCCTGCCCTTTCGGGTAACGTGTGTGCACCGCGATCTCACCCGGCTTGCTGTCAACTTCAATTTTCACGAGTTCGAGGTCGTGTTGATCGCTCTGCGCCGTTTTCACCGCGCTCACTTCCACTTCATCCCGATCCCAGCCATCCACGTGAACCGAACCGTTCACATTTTCGAGTAGGAAGCTTCCCCCTGACGGCAGCGGATAAGTCTGCTTAAAAAGTTGATCGGCCGCAGCGTAGCAGCGCGAAGAAATACAAAAAAGTCCGGCCAACAGGAAAAATACTGTCGCCGCAACTTTGATCGGCCGCTGCAAATGGGATTGACGTTCGTAGGTCCGCATCGTCGTTTGCACAGTACGCCCCCTTCGAATCTGCTTCTTTCCTCTGTGAACGTTCGGCCCTCTTACGGCCGGGAGATCGCCTCGCCACCCTGTGTACGTTACGACGCTTCACTTCTCGGGTTACGGCGAATTCTCATTTGATTGCGATTGTTCCAGTAACTGCAATTGCAATCGGACCTTTTCCTCAAGCTGTGCCATTTGTTGCTTGTAGAGTTGCACTTGCTTGCTGGCGTCGCTTGCCACCACGCGAATATTGCCCGCCACCGTGCGCAGGTGCAGAATCTCTCCTCCGCCGTTCAGCGGGCCTTCGGCGCGAACGGAACGCTGGCCGTTCGCAGCGTCGTAGCTCATCTTTAGTTGGAACGCGGGATCGACGATCACCCGGTGCTCGTCCCCCGACTGCACTTGCGCATCAATCGTCACTGGCATCTGCCGCGGGATATACACCACGATGTCGCCATCGTTCGATTGAAGCTGGCACTGGCTGGGTGACTTTACCGGCGCGACAAACCACGCCGTTATCACACCCGCTCCCGTGGACGCCTTTACCGCACTATCCACCTGCGTAAGATAAATGCTGCCGCCCATCGTTTCCAGGTCCGTCGGGCCGGACACGCGTACCACGCGAATCCCGCCTCCGCCTGTCTTCGCGCGAACGAGGCCCGTCGTTTCGCCCACCTCAATTTGACCGCCGGTCGTCTCCGCATTCAGCTCGCTTCCGGAGTGTTCCACCGTCACGTTTCCGCCGCCGGTGCTCAGCTTCGCCAGCCCTTCCACGGAAGCCATGCGAATATGTCCGCCGCCCGTGTGCAGCGTCGCTCCACCGGAAACCGCACCGGTTGTAATATGGCCACCGCCGGTGTTGGCGAACAATCCACCGGACACGTCTTTCACCGTAATATGCCCACCGCCGGTCACCAGCCGCGCCCGGCCTCCAACATTTCCTGCCTTAATGTTGCCGCCGGACGTTAAAACCGTCTCGGGCCCATCGACGTCGTCGCTGTCGATGTTCCCTCCGCCGGTGGAAAGTTCCAGGTTGTAGTTCTTCGGAACATTCACAGTCACCGTTACCCACAGACGTCCGCTCGACCGGCGTGACGTCTGCCCCCGGAAGTAAACGCCTTCAGTGGACTCGTGCGCGGTCACCGAAAAACTTTTCAGAAGTTCTTTCGCGTCTTTCTGCGAGGCATCCGCCTCCAGATGGACTGTATAGTCGACTTTGCCCGAATTCTGCGTGTGGATAACGATGTTGCCGAGATCCAGCACGAGATGAATTCGCCGGCCGTCCCGCGTCGGAAATTCGCCCCTTAGATCCAACTTGAGCCGCGGGCCCGAGCGGGAGCTGTCAGCTTTGCGGCTGCCATCTCTGCCTGCAGCCGCGCAGATAGGCGTAGAAAAACCGCCTAGAATCAGCAAAAGAAAAACGGCCGACACACGAGTAACTGAACGAGCGGAGAATGCACGGAGGTCTGTCGCCACAGCGCGCGGGAGCGTAAGAGCGAGGAATGCGCTTTGCATTTTAGAACTTTTGTCGCGGCCCTAGATCGCGAATCGCCGCCGCGCTTTGAAGCCGAATGTATGTGCTTGGATCCTTTTGCATGCGGCGCAGCACGGAAAGCAGGTGATCGTCGGATTCCACTTGCCCCTTCGCCGCCATCTCGCGCAACGCGTTAATCGCTTCCACGCGTACGCCCGGATTCTGATCGTCTACCAGGGCATCGAGCAGCGTCTGTTGGATGATGTCCTGCGGCTCCGCCCCGTCCAGCGCTTCGAGCGCTTTCAACCGCACCGCAGCGTTTGGATCGGTATGTACCGTCTGGCACAACACCGCGCGAACGTCCTCATCATTGTTGCGGGCGCGAAGCAACTCAACCGCGTTCATGCGCGCATCCGGGTCGAAACGCTGGCTATTCCGCAGGAAATACATCAGAACGCGTTTCACTTGATCATCATTTACAGTTCCCTGCACCGTGATCGGCTGCTGCGCCCTGAGCTGCAGTTCTACCTGCGGCGGCTGGTTGTTCCCTGAGGGAAACACATTAATCCCGGCAACATTGGCCGTATGGAGATCCAGCGCACTCAGAGAAGAAGTCGCGGGATCATCCGGACTTGCAACTTCGGGAAGCGTACTTGTCGTAGTCCCCGAAGTCGATGTTCCAGACTGGCTCGCGCTGTTTGGAGTAACGGAATGTTTCAGATACCTTGGGCCCAGTATTCCCACCGAAAACCCGATCAGGAGAAGTAACGCAGCGCTCCACGCCGGCGCTGGTGAAATCCAACTCCCCGGCATCCATGTGCTGATCGCCCGACGCAGCCAACCATGCTCTTCTTCCTGATCCAGAGCGTCTTCGAGGCTCGCTCGGCATCCCGCCAGCAACGCCGCGTCCGGCTCCCTGTGATTTGTGGAAAGCAGTGCGAGCAGCGCATTTTCTTGCGCCAGTGTTGCATTGCAATTCGCGCAGTGCAGTAGATGGTCGTTCAATTCGGCGATTTCCGCCGCATCCAGTTCGCCCGCGGCAAAAAGCGTCCAGCGAGGTCCAAATCCCTCGCACGTCTCGGCCGATTTGTTTCCGTGCTGCTCCTGCTGCATTCTGTTCATCCTCGCCTTCAAAACTTGTAGAGCTTACCGCATCCCGTCCAGGCTGGCGCGCAACTTTCGAGTGGCGCGAAAGAGCGAATTCTTCACCGTCTCTTCCGACGTTCCCAGCATATCCCCGATGGCTCGCAACTTCAGTCCTTGATAGTGTTTCATCTCGAAAACCATTCGCTCCCGCGGAGAAAGCCGGTCCAGCGCCGTCGCGATATGCTCACCCAGCTCTTGCCCCAGCAAATGCCTTTCCGGATTCGCGGCCGCCCTCATCTCCGGCTGGCGATCGAAGAAGTCTCGCGTTCCGCCTTCCGCTTCTTCCGGCACTGGAGCTTGATCCTCGCGCCGGCTTGTTCGACGCCGCAGATGATCGAGCGCCACATTCGTCACGATCCGGTAAAGCCAAGTGTAAAAGCTGCACTCGAACCGAAACCGGTGCAAATTCCGGTAAACTCGCAAAAAACTTTCCTGGTAAATGTCCCGTGCATCCTCGGGACGCTTCACCAAATTTAGCGCCAGACGCAGCACTTCGCGGTCAAAGCGTCGCACCAGTTCCTCGAACGCCAGGCGGTCTCCCGCTTGTGCGCTCCGGACGAGTGCCTGCTCCTCCGCAAGCTTCACCGTCGCTGCCGCGCGCGCATCACCTTCAAATGCGACGCTTATCCCCATGGTGTTTACCGCCGGTTTAGATTCGCTTCCGACCGCTTTTTCGGATTCGCGAACCCCGCTTTCCCCGGCATCTGGCCTTTCTGCGAGATTCGGATAAATAGACGGCTGTGCTGGCCGTTGGTGAGCACCCGCGGACGTTGATTTCCCACTATCGGACATTTGCCCCACCGCGTGTCCTTAATTGCGATGCCTCGTGCCCGCAATCCGTTGCAAAGGAAGCTCTTAAATCACAAGACACTTCGGCAATGCGCACGTCTACCGTTGCACAAATTAACCCGCATATCGGGTTGCACGGCGCGCGCCAATCAGAGTTTTGCGCCCAACCGTAACAGTCCGTACACACAAAGACACACCACGAAGTCGGTCAAGCTGCCCCAGTCCAGAAGAAATCCTTGGTGTCGAAGTGCCTGCGGAAGATGTCGAACCAGCGAAAAATAGTAAATCGCATTACCCAAAAGAATCGCTACCGTATACTCAATCCATCTCCGAAACGTAACTCCCAGAAATTTCCGTTCCATAGGAATTGCTTCGCGTGCCGCTCCGTTAAATACACAAGCATGAGTATAGAGTAGCCTGAGCAAGCCGACGGGATGTAGATAAGGTTTAACGACGGGCCGCAGTAGCGAATCTTTCTGTGGACCGAGCTTTCGCTTTTGCGGCTTCTTCCTCTCGATTCCTCGGCGATGAATTCGTTTGCAGCGAATGCAGAAGCCGGCTCGATATTTCCGCGATATCATCCACGGCGCCCTGAAACGCTCCTTCGTTTGCTTTCGACGGTTTGTTAAACCCGCTGATCTTCCTCACGAATTGAAGCGAAGCATTCCGAATCTCCTCTTCAGTGACGGGCGGATCAAAATTGAAAAGAATCTTGATATTTCTGCACATTGGCTATCACCTCAAGATGTCGCAACTCTCGATGTACGACCGCAAAAGGCGGTCCCTTGTTATTCGGCAAAACCTTGGCACACGCTCCAATGATTGCCTTCCCCGCATTTTACACCGTCTTTTCTTGCACGAAAGCCGAGCGCTGGTTATTTGCCCGATCAAGTCTTATCTTTTCTCAATCGAGACTCTGCCTCTGCGCATCAGATACCTGATCGTGTTTACTTAATCGCGTAGTCGTGATCATCGCGATGCTCGGAATGCCAAAGGAGATCTTATGTCTACATTAAATAATAAAGTTGCACTCGTCACCGGCGGCTCGCGTGGTATCGGCGCCGCAATCGCCAAGCGTCTCGCTGCGGATGGAGCAACGGTAGCCATCACCTACTCGAAAGATGCAAACGCAGCCTCTTCGGTAGTGAAAGCGATTGAACAGAAAGGCGGAAAAGCCGTCGCGTTTCAAGCCGACGCCGCAGATGCCGATGCGGTCAGGGGCGCAGTCGAGAAAACCGCCGCCGCACTCGGCAGCATCGACGTGCTTGTGAACAACGCCGGCACCGCTATTCCGAAAAAATTCGAAGACGCCACGCTGGAAGAACTCGACCGGGTGTTTAACATCAATGTCCGCGGAACAATGATCGCGACACAGGCAGCGCTGAAGCACATGAAGAGCGGCGGCCGCATCATCATGATCGGCTCGTGCGTGGGCGAGCGTATGATGACGCCCGGTTTAGTCCCGTACTCCGCCACCAAGGGAGCCATCAAGATGTTCACTCAGGGTTTGTCCAGAGAAGTGGGCAGCCGCGGCATCACCGTCAACAACATCCAGCCGGGCCCCATCGACACCGACTTGAATCCCGCTGCAGGCGAGTGGGCCGTACCGCAGAAGGCCGCCACAGCGCTCGACCGCTACGGAAAAGTTGAGGAAGTCGCCGCGCTGGTCGCGTTCGTTGCCAGCCCCGAAGCCTCGTATATCACCGGTGCGAACCTCACCGTCGACGGTGGCACCAACGCCTAACTAAACCTGCATTCGTAGCTACGCCTTCGGCAGCGCCAACGCCGCTTGCCCTAAGTGATAGGCAAGGTGCGCGGTTCTTCCAAGCAGCACCCCAAATCGGTTGCGATGCGGTTCGCGTTCGAAATCATCTTCCGACACCGCCGTATGCCGCTGCGCCCAATCCGAGTCCGAAAACTTCGAGAAACCCTCCCAAAGCTTCTGGTGGATTTCTTGCCAGGCGGTCTTGAGCGATTGTTCCGAGACAGTCAGCGGAACGGACTTGTCCGGGTTCGAGATGAACATTCCGTCGAATTCAGGATGAAGCCTTTCTCCAATCCCAAGCAGCGGTAAAAGCCGATCGTTCACCGCCGCAAGATGGCCCCAAAGATAGACTAGACGGTTTTTCCCCGGAGCAACTTCCCGCTCCAGTTGTTCCCGCGACAAACCTCCAAACAATTTCTCCGCTCGCTCCACGTTGAACTTCCACCCGCGAAGTGCGGAATCGATGAGCGACTTCTCCATAGTCATCCTTCACCTTCCTTCCATGTGGAACGAATCGCACGTCCTCAGCCGTGCTTCCCCTGCTCTTTCGGCTAGATCTCGGTCATGCCGCCATCGACGACCAGTTCGATGCCGGTGATGTAACTGCTTTCGTCGGAAGCGAGAAACGACACCGCTTTGGCAATTTCGTCCAAAGTCCCGGTGCGACCGAGGGGTATACTGCCCACCACGCTGTCCGTGTACTGCTTGACTTGTTCTTCCGTCATCCCCAATGAATTGCGATAGCCCGGTGAGGGAATCACGCCAGGACTGATAGCGTTCACGCGGATTTTGCGGTCTTTAAGATCCGAGGTGAAGGTGCGCGCGAAGGAACGCACCGCCGCTTTGGACGCGCTATAAACGCTGAACGCGGAAGCTCCAGTACTCGCAACGATCGACGCATTCAAAATGATCGAGCTTCCATCCCTAAGGAGAGGAAGCGCCTTTTGCACCGTGAACAAAAGACCCTTGACGTTCGCGTTGAACGTTTTGTCGAAGTGCTCTTCGGTGACTGCTCCGAGCGCGGCGAATTGCCCCGTGCCGGCGTTGGCGAACAGAATGTCGATGTGCCCCTTCTGCTGCCTCACAGTGGCGTACAAGCGATCAAGGTCGGCCAGCTTGGCAACGTCCCCTTGAATGCCAGAAACGTTGCTACCGATTGCCTTCACGGCCTCGTCGAGTTCTTTCTGGCGGCGGCCCGTGATGAAGACATAAGCACCCTCCTTGACGAAAAGTTTTGCTGTAGCAAATCCAATCCCTTCTGTGCCACCTGTGATGACAGCAGTCTTGCCTTCTAGTTTTTTCGTCATTGTTTTTCTCCCGCGCCGTTCAGGAACAAGAGCATCGTGTATATCCGGTGAAGAAACTTCAGAATCCGCCTCCCGACCCTCTCGCCTGCAAACAGGCGAGCCCACGCCGCCTCCGAGCTTGTCTAAGCCGCGGAAGCCTTTCCGTGATACGCAGGAGCAAAGACATCCTGCACAAACGTCTCAAACGAAGTCGGCGTGGTGTTCTCCGGTGAGCGCGGCTCCTGTGCAGCGAGGACTCCTATATTGACGGCCGTGAACATCTCGATGTACACCGCGGCTTTCTTCGGCGAAAAACCCATTTGCATCAATCCCTGCTGCATCTGCTCATAGGAAAGCTGCACGTAACGCAGATCCGGTTTGCCGATGCCGCGCCCAATCACCGCCGTCACTTCGGTCATCGTCAGTTCGCGCTCGCCAAGCAGCTCGCGCGTTTGTTTGCCGGAAAAATCCAGGTCCAGGAGGCGCTGCGCAGCGTAGTCACCGACGTCGCGCGTTGCGATCATCGGCATCTTCAGGTCCGGTAACAGTACATGTGCGAAGACTCCCATCTTCTGGATCGTGCCGATCGCCGCCAGGTTGTTCTCCATGAAATACCCCGCGCGCAGGTTCAGAACGTTCAAACCGTTGATCGCGTTCAGTTTTTGCTCAGCATTGTGCAGCCCCGTGACTGGCCCGGTGCCTTCCGGGACATGCGCGCCGTAGCTGCTCAAGTGCACCGCGTAGCGTAGCCCGGATTCCTTCACCCCCTTCGCGATGGCGTCGCTCTCTCGTTCCTGGTCTTCCCGCGAGGTAATCGGCGGCAACATCAAGTATGCCGCGCTCGCCCCGCTGAAGACCTTCGTGAGCGCAGCGGCATCGCTCAAGTCAGCCGTGAACGCTTCCGCACCTTTACGCACGAAGCTCTGTAGTCGCCCCGCGTCCCGTCCTATCACGCGTACCTTCTTGCCCCTCGATAGCAGCGAATTCGCAATGATCGATCCGGTATTCCCGCTCGCCCCCGAAATCACGTACATGGAATTCGAATCACTGGATGAACTCATAGCCGCGACCTCCTTCTGTGTTGTATTGTTCTTCTTATCTGCACAATTAAAATCGCAAAAAAATCACCTTCGCTTTGCTCGAATCTGCGTTATCAAGTCCGCCAGCGTTATTTTCGCCAGCGACTTCTCAAAACTCTTTTGAGTCTGAGCGAGGACAGCTGACATGCATTCCTTAAGGTTGCGACTGACCGGGCACCTCTTTTCCACTGGATATGAATGAATGGCAAACGCCGGCGGTGCTGCGCTGGCACGATATATATCCAGCAACGTGATCCGTTTGGGAGTGCGCGCAAGTACACTTGCTCCGCTTTTTCCGCGTGTTGTCACCACCAAGCCCGCCTTGGAAAGTTTGGACAAGGACTTCCGAACGAAGCTGGGATTTGCATTTACGCTGTCAGCCAGAGTCGCCGAGCCGACCTGCCCGCCCGGGTAAACTCCGAGCGCGGCCATGATGTGCGTGGCTACGGCAAATTGGACGCTCTTTACTGACATCAGGCGCCCTCCTCCGATATGTGATGTTAAGAGTCACATTTGGTTTCAGGTTTTCTTGGGTACGCGCCAGGTTTTTAAGCCTCGAGCCACCGTCTCTTGAATAGCGAGGTGCCGGGGCTCAGGCAAGATTCAGCCGGCGATCATGCCGCCATCGACCGGGATCGAGGCTCCCGTCATGTACGACGCATTTGGCGAAGCGACAAAGGCAATCACATGAGCAATCTCCTCCGGCGTTGCCAAATGCTTGAGCGGCACCCTCGATACGAGCGCCACCTTATTTTTATCTGTCCCGGTGAAGCGCGTGAGCATACCGGTGTCCGTAGCGCCCGGAGCGACTACATTCACCCGAACTCCCGTCCCTGCAACCTCCAGCGCGGCGGATTTCGTCATTCCTTCCACCGCATGTTTGCTGGCGACGTAAACGGATGCTCCGGCGGCACCGACGCTTCCGTAGGCCGACGAGACATTCACGATGCTTCCGCTTTGCTGAGGAAGCATGATGCGCAGTTCATGTTTCATGCTCAGAAGCGTGCCGAGCACGTTGGTGTCGAAGGTGGCGGCGAAACTCTCGGCGGTTTGTTCCGTAACTGGACCAGGCGTGCCTTCGGTGCCTGCATTGTTGACCGCCACATCCAGGCGGCCGAATCGCTCCACGGTTTTATCGATCAACTTGCGCACTTCTTCGTCGTGGCGCACATCAGCACGAACGAATTCTGCCTCGCCGCCCAGCCTCCGCATTTCGGCGGCAAGTTTCTTGCCCTCGTCGTCGTGCCGGCCGGAGACAACAACATGCGCGCCCTCCTTGGCAAAGGCCAGGGCCGTGGCCCGTCCGATTCCTGTCAATGCACCGGTAATCAAAACGACTGGTGAACTCATAGCGCTACCCCCTTGAATCTGGAACCCATGCGTGTCGGGCATGGCTGAGAGATCCGCCCGGCCGTTCTGGATTAGCCCAGATCACCTTCTTGGATGGAAGCCTAGCGACGATGAAGCATACTTTGTTAAGCTTGGAGCAATGCCTCACAAGCATGGGAGTGAGAATGGAATTACGACATCTCCGCTACTTCGTTGCGGTCGCCGAGGCCGGAAGTCTGACAGTGGCGGCAGCGCGGAGACTGCACACTTCGCAACCTTCTTTGAGTCGGCAGATTCGAGACCTTGAGCAGGAGGTAGGCGCGCAACTCCTCACGCGACGCGCTCGCGGTATCGAACTGACGCCCGCAGGTCGAGCCTTCCTGGAACACGCCCGCTCGGTGCTCTCGCAAGTTGAAGCGGCAATCCAAGCGGCTCGCCGGGTGACTCATCCTGCCAAGCCATGTTTCTCAATGGGCTTTCTAACCGGACACGAATTGACCTGGATGCCCCAGGCCCTGCAGATCCTGCGCGCCGAACTGCCCAACATCGACGTGATGATATCGAGTCAATACTCGCCTGCGCTTGCGGACGGCCTTTCGAAAGGAAAAATCGATGCGGCCTTTCTTCGACGGGAACAAGGAGCGCCAGACTTAGCCTTTCGCCTTCTCGTCAAAGAGCCTTTGATGGTGATCTTGCCCAGTGACCACCGTCTAGCTGCGCTCAAAGCCATCACCCCTCGCGATTTAGTGGGCGAAGCATTCGTGATTGTCTCGAACACGGCTCCAGTGCTGCGAAGTGTGATCGACAATTACCTGAAGCGCTCCGGAGTTAAAATCACTCCGGCTCACGAGGCGGACCACGTCACCATGGGAATGTCCTTAATAGCGTCAACGCGTGGCGTCGGGTTGTTACCTGCTTACGCTCTGAACTTTCTTCCCTCGTCGATAACGAGTCGTCCTCTAAGGGGAGACACGCCGACGGTCGAGCTGGTCCTCGGCTACAAAAAATCCAACAAGTCTCCCATCCTAAAACTTCTGCTTTCCAGATTGGACGAGTTGATCGCCCGCGTCTCAAGGAACGCACATTGAGCCCTCATATCTACGCCCAGAAGGACAAACGGTTTTAGACCTTTGGCATTTTCGAAATCAAAAACACGATCTCGGGTTAGAATCGTCCTCGCGCGCCAGTTTCGCTAGCTGGTCTCGGATGCTACGTGTCTGTTTGAACGTCGCGCCCGAGCGGAGCCTGACTATGTCTTCCACCGAAAAACTCGACACTCACCATAAAGCGCTCACACTGAATCTCGATGCAGCCGCCTTCGGCTCTTTCGCCGAAATCGGTGCCGGACAGGAAGTCTCGCACTGGTTCTTTGTAGTTGGAGGCGCCTCCGCCACTGTCGCCAAAACTATTTCCGCCTACGACAAGGAAGTCAGCGACGATCTCTATGGCTCCGGATCACGCTACGTATCCAGACAGCGACTCGATGCAATGCTGGAGCATGAATGGTCCCAGCTTCTGGCGCAGTTAGGCGAAACCCGCGGCGCGCATACACGTTTCTTCTCTTTTGTTGATACCGTCTCCGCGCGTAACTTCGCCGGGACTAACGACCCGCACGGCTGGGTCGGTCTCCGCTTTCAGTTGCAGCCCGGCGGCGCTCCAAGCGACGTCCTGCTGCACATCAATATGCGCGATCCCTCGAATGTCCTCCAGCAGGAAGCCATCGGTATTCTGGGCGTCAATCTCATTTATGCCGCGTTCTATGAATTGCAAACAGAGGAATCATTTCTGGCAGGCTTGGCGCAAGACGTCGTCAAGGATCGAATCGAGATCGACTTCATGGATCTTCGCGGGCCGGCATTCGAAGGTTGGGATCGCCGTACCCTGCTAATCCATTTGATAAGTTCCGGATTCGCCGAGGCTGTATCTTTCCACTCCAAGGGTCCGGTAGTTCCTCCTACCGAGGCTCTCTACAAGAAGGCCGTGGTGCTTGCGCCGGGATACTTTGGCCACGGGGATCCATCGCACTCGCAGGTCCACATGCGATTGTTGGCCTCGGCTATTCAGGAGCTTCAAAGGGAACTGGGCGAAAAAGAGGCGCCGCCCGTTGGGTTTTTCTGCCTGACGGCAGCTCCACTCACCCCGGACGAACCCGTCCCGGAGGTCCCCGATTTGCTTCGCCGTATCGACGCTCTTCTCGCTGCTGGCGGCGATGTCGTGCTTTTTCGCCAACGCGAGCTCTACCATATGAAAGCTCTCGTAAACCGCTATACGCAGGCGCCTGTACGCTTCGTCGCGGGTCTTTCCCTGATCATTCGAGCGTTCGGAGACGTTTACGGCCATCTCGAAGGGGGACATCTGGAGGCACTCGGACGTCTTTTCGCACAGAACGTCCGCATCTACGCTTATCCGATGACTTCTGCGGATCTGCGGGAAAGCCTCAAGGGTATTCCCTCCGCTACAGACTGGGATTGGAGCGAGACGAATGGAATGGTTTCTGCCACCCAACTGCGTTGTGCGCCGCCCCCTGGACATTTGTTTGCCTATCTCCTCGCCAGCAACTTTCTTATCCCTATACAAGTTCCTGCGACCCTAAAAGCCGACGCTTGACCGCCTGCGCTGCACGTAGAAGGGCTGTTCGCCCTGGGGTGACTATCCAAGCCATAGCGCGAACGCGCCCAGGTCGCAACTAACGCGTTGAATTGTTATACCAACGCAACACTCGGAGCGCGCGCAGCGTGTTCCAGCGGCTTGCCCCGCCGACATAGGTCTCCATCTCCAATGGAATATGTTCGGGATGAAGGAGGTTCAGCGGCCAGCGCCCATTCTGGTGACGGCGCTCCATCACGATTTTGATGGCGTCGCTGACGCGGCTATCGGGTTTCATTCCAGCATTTCGTAAATAATCGAGTCCGCGCAAGACGTCGTAGTGCCAAAACGTCGGGAACGAAAAGCGCAGCCAGCGTTTGTCGATCACTTCGCCGGTTCGAAGCGAGCGGAACATGTGGCGCTCGAGTAGATACTTCTCGGCCCTCTTGCGAGCCTTGGTGACGGCCGCCGATTTGCGCCCCGCTCGTTCGTATTCGAGCAGTCCTTCGAGCACGCAGATGGTCGTATGGAACGAAGAGCGCCCGCTAGGTGGGCGTTTCGGCGACAAAAAGGGCCATGCTTCGCAGTTCCAGCCGCCATCTTCGAGCTGCTCGTTCAGGAGTCGCTTGGCCAGTGCGTCGTTCGGCTTTTTGAAATACGCACCGATGCCCAGGATTCTCCCGTTGATGCAGGGCTCCGTTTCGCCGTGAAGGTAGGGCCGGTCGTTGAGCGGCTTAAACACGAGCCGCTTGTCAACGCGGTCGATCATTCTGCGAGCCTGCTTGCTGGCGGGATCGAGACCAAGGTCCTTCAAGACCACAAGACTGTAGAGCGTAGTAAGGTCCCACTTCGGCCCGCCGCCCCAGTGGCCGGCAGTAGATTGCTGGGCGAGAAGTTGCGCTCCCCACCCTTCCGTTGCGACGCGTGCCCGCTCCGCTACAATCGCCTCGGGACCTTCATCAGTGAGATCCCTCATAACTTGCCAGCGAATCGCCGGATCAGAATCAAGCAGCCATCTAACGTGCGCAGGCCGCGCCGCGTAATCGTGTCGCCGCATTGATCTCTTATAGCACGCGGTGTCTGAGTTTTAACGCATGCGCCAAGCGGCGTTCACCTTGATCGTGATTTCCAAATCCGAAGCGGCGAACACCTGCCCCGCTGAGAGTGGTATAAAAGTCCTGCGAGTCCCGTTGCGCGAAAACACCAGCACCTGCTCGCTGCCCTTGAACGCATGAGCGTCTCTCTAACCAATCCGGTGAAATATCTTCGAGGCGTCGGCCCGCATCGCGCCGCAATTCTCGAAGAGCGTGGCTTGCCCACTGTCGGCGATTTGCTAGGCTATCTTCCCTTCCGCTACGAAGACCGCATCAGTTTCACTAAGATCGCGGAAATTATTCCCGGCCAGGTTCACACCATCCTCGCGGAAGTCACCGCCGGCGGAGGCGGCACGGTTCGCTTCGCGCGCGGCCGCCGCGCCGCAATTTTCCACGCCTCCTTTCGCGACGGCTCCGGCACTCTCCACGCGCGTTTCTTCCACGGCGCGTACCTCGAAGCAACCATGAAAGAAGGCCGCCGTTTTGTCCTCCACGGAAAAGTGGATGTGGACCCCTATCGCCCCGCTCGCCTGGAAATGGTAAATCCACAAATCGAAGCCGTAGGCGCCGAAAACGCCGCAACCGATTCCACCGAAGTTGGCCGCATCGTCCCAATCTACGAAGCGCTCGGCGGCATCAGCTCGCGAATGCTTCGCCGCATCATTTACTCCGTGCTGAACAATTTCGACGGCAACATTCCCGACGCGCTTCCTCCCGAAATCCTCGAACGTTATCGTTTCCCTTCGCGCCGCGAAGCTCTGCTCTACGCGCACTTCCCCCCCAAGAATGAAAGCATCGAGTTGCTGAACAGCTTTCGCAGCCCCGCTCAAACGCGTCTGATCTTCGAAGAATTTTTCTACTATCAACTCGCTCTCGCCCTCCGTCGTTCGCGCGACCACGTACAAAAAGGCATCGCCATGCGCGTTCGCGAGGAAAAAATCCGCGAAGCAGTGAAGCGCATTCTCCCGTTCAAACCCACCGCAGCCCAAAAACGCGTTCTCGTCGAAATCGCGTCGGATCTCGAACGCCCCTATCCCATGCACCGCCTTCTCGAAGGCGACGTCGGCAGTGGCAAAACAATCGTCGCACTCGAAGCCGCCACCATCGTGATTGAAAACGGCTACCAGGTCGCCCTGATGGCCCCTACCGAAATTCTTGCGGCGCAGCATTATCTTTCCGCTCGTCGCATTTTTAAGAATGCCGGTTACGGCGTTGAATTGATCGTAAGCGGCAGGTCGAAATCCGTGAAGGATTCCGCACTCGCGCGCGCGCAAAGCGGCGAAGCGCAATTAATCGTCGGCACGCACGCTTTGATCGAAAACCCCGTCATATTCAAAAAACTCGGCATGGTCATCGTTGACGAGCAGCACCGCTTCGGCGTCCTTCAACGCAAACGCCTCATCGAAAAGGGCGCCTCCCCGCACGTTCTGGTGATGACCGCCACTCCCATCCCGCGCACTCTCGCCCTCACCCTCTACGGCGATCTCGATCTCTCCGTAATCGACGAAATGCCGCCCGGCCGCACTCCGATTGACACTCGCTGGAGCGAAGACACGCAACTTCCCGGCGTCTGGGAATTTCTGCGTCGCGAAATCGCGCGCGGACGCCAGGCTTACATCGTTTATCCCGTAATCGAGGAATCGAAGCAGGAGTTAAAAGCCGCCACTGCGGAATTCGAGCGTCTC
>Ga0209330_1000404_pt1 | contig 18686 bp, 11 predicted proteins | sample JacPinW_OM2H0_O3_FD_187969 | JGI IMG/M metagenome (GOLD analysis project Ga0209330, IMG submission 187969) | Forest soil microbial communities from Algoma, Ontario, Canada - Jack Pine, Ontario site 1_JW_OM2H0_O3 (SPAdes) (version 2) | ecosystem: Environmental > Terrestrial > Soil > Boreal...
GCGCAAGACAGCGAATTAACCAATTGAAACCCTCCGGCTCTCTCACATCCTGCTAAGCAGGTTCGGCCCGCAACCGGGGGATTCAGATTGTCTGTAGTTTCAGCCCATTAGTAATAAAGCAGTTTAGAAAAAGCGGCAGGTTCGATTTTGTGCCCGTCCGTATTCCATTCAGAAAATCAATCATGCCTGAAAACAGGCGAGAGAAGGAACGAACTCGATGAGTATTAGCCTTGCAGAACTGAAAGATAAGAACATTACGGACCTGGCAAAGATTGCCAAGGAACTGAACATTCCCGGAGCTTCGGGCATGCGCAAGCAGGAGTTGATCTTCCAAATCCTCCGCGCGCAGACCGAAAAGAACGGGCTGATTTTCTCCGAAGGTGTGCTGGAGTGCCTGCCTGACGGCTTCGGCTTCCTGCGCGCTCCGGAATACAACTACCTCCCCGGCCCGGACGATATTTACGTCTCGCCATCGCAAATCCGCAAATTCGATTTGCGAACGGGCGATACGGTTTCCGGCCAGGTGCGTCCGCCCAAAGACGGCGAGCGTTACTTCGCGCTGATTAAGGTGGAAGCGGTCAACTTCGAAGATCCCGAAGTTGCGCGCAACAAAATATTCTTTGACAACCTGACTCCGCTCTACCCACAGGAACGCATCCGGCTGGAGACCGCCAAGGAAAACCTGACTGGGCGCGTCTTGGATATGCTTTGTCCCGTCGGCAAAGGCCAACGCGGATTGATCGTTGCTCCCCCGCGCACCGGTAAAACCATGATGCTGCAATCCATCGCCAATTCCGTTACCACGAATCATCCGGAGGTAGCGCTGATCGTTCTGCTGATTGATGAGCGGCCGGAAGAAGTTACGGACATGCAGCGCACTGTGAAGGGCGAAGTGATCAGCTCCACATTCGATGAGCCGCCCCAGCGCCACATTCAAGTGGCGGAAATGGTTCTCGAAAAAGCCAAGCGTTTGGTGGAACACAAACGCGACGTGGTGATTTTGCTGGACTCGCTCACGCGTCTCGGCCGCGCATATAACGCCGTGACGCCTCCATCCGGTAAGGTTCTTTCCGGTGGTATCGACGCCAATGCTTTGCAACGCCCGCGCCGTTTTTTCGCCGCTGCGCGAAATGTTGAAGAGGGCGGATCGCTGACCATTATCGCCACCGCGTTAATTGACACTGGCAGCCGCATGGACGACGTCATTTTCGAGGAGTTCAAAGGAACTGGTAATATGGAAATCAACCTTGATCGCCGGCTGGTCGACAAGCGCGTGTTTCCTACGATCGACATCAACCGCTCCGGAACACGCAAGGACGAATTGCTTTTGCCGGCCGACGAGTTGAATCGCATCTGGGTGCTGCGCAAAGTGCTGAGTCCCCTCTCGACCGTGGAAGCCATGGAACTTCTTTTGGGCCGCCTCTCAAAGACGAAGACGAACGGAGAATTCCTGTCGTCCATGTCCAGCCCAGCCTAACCGCCCTCTCTCGCATACAATCCGGGTTTGTCCCTGTGCAATCCTCTTGTCGCTTCATTGGCTGCGCAGCCTCGCCTGCGCGAAGTTCGCTCCCCTTGACATTCTACTGGAAGCAATATATCTTCACCTAGCATGTCTACTAAAGAACAGCGAGAACGCATCGAGTTATTGCAAGGCACGTTGGACCTGCTGATTCTGCGGACGCTGCTGCGCGGGCCGGTGCACGGGCACGCCATCGCCAAAGCCATCGAGTTCAACTCCGACGAAGTACTGCAGGTGGAGCAGGGATCTCTGTACCCCGCGCTGCACCGGCTGATCAAACGCGGATGCATTTCGTCGGAAGACGGCACATCCGAGAACAATCGGAGGGCGAAGTTTTACAAGTTGACCGCGGCAGGCCGGCGGCGACTGACGATTGAGACCAGCAAGTGGGACAAGCTGGCGGGAGCGATTGCGCGGATTCTGCGTCCGGCCGAGCAGGAGGGCAAATCATGAAGCGCCGCGAACAAATGATGAAGGACCTCGAACAGGACATCCGCGACCACATCGATACCGAGACGCAGGACAACATCGCCCGCGGCATGTCGCCCGAAGATGCGCACTACGCCGCGATACGCAAATTTGGCAACGTGACGCGCGTGAAGGAAGATACTCACGAGGTGTGGAGTTTCGTCTGGCTCGAGCAGCTTATGCAAGATCTCCGCTACGCTGTACGCACACTCACGCATTCGCCTGGCTTCGCGGCCATTGCTATCATTACTCTCGCTCTCGGCATCGGCGCGAACACCGCAATTTTCAGTTTCATTGATGGGATTCTGCTTCGTTCGTTGCCGGTGCAAGAACCACAGCAGCTTGTCGTTTTCACTTGGAGCGCGCATGCCCGCCCGAAACTTAAGGGTCACAGCGGCTACGGCGACTGCCAGAATCTCGTGGGAGATTGCGCGTTCTCCATACCGTTTTTCAAAAACGTCCGTGCCCACACCGACACTTTCTCCGGCATGGCCGCCTTCGCCGGTCCGCTCGACTATGATCTCAGCGGTAACGGGCCTGCTCGTATGGCACAAGGCCAGTTTGTCTCCGGCGATTTCTTCTCCACTCTGGGCGTAAATACGATCGTAGGCCGCCCGCTCGGTATGTCTGACGATTCCCCTTCGGCGCCGCCTGCCATTGTGTTGAGTTACGCTTGCTGGCAACGCGCTTTTGGCGGGGACCGCACGGTCGTTGGCCGGATGGTGCGCTTGAACAGTATTTCGACTGTGATTGTCGGCGTTGCTGAACCCAGCTTCACGAATTTGACGCCCGGCAACCCCGTCGATTTCTTCATGCCGTTTTCGGTCGCTGATCGAATCAGGTCCGAGTATTGGGGCCACGGCGATCGCATATCCGACCCGGGCGTCTGGTGGTCGGTCATTATCGGCAGACTGAAGCCGGGCGTTTCGCTTGCGCAAGCGCAGGCCGCCGCCACCACGATGTTCGTCAACGAAACAACTCATGGCGCTACCCCGCTTCTGAACGAAGCGGATGCTCCGGCCATCAAACTTCTCCCTGCGGCACAGGGCCTCGACGGCGAGACTAGCCAGGTCGCACCGATGTTCTATCTGCTGATGTTTGCCGTTGGCCTCATTTTGCTGATTGCTTGCGCCAATGTCGCCGGATTGATGCTCGCGCGTTCTGCGACGCGCCAAAGGGAAATGGCGGTTCGCCTCGCGCTTGGCGCGGGTCGCGCGCGCATTGTGCGGCAATTGCTCACTGAAAGCGTGCTGCTATCTTTTGTCGGCGGCACGCTGGGAATTTTTCTATCCTTATGGGGGATCAACGCAATCACCGCGCTCTTTTCCAGTGGCTACGATGCTTTTCCCTTTGTGATTGCGCTGGACTGGCGCGTGCTGCTGTTCACCGCCGGCGTCACCTTTGCCGTGGGGATTCTATTTGGTCTCGCCCCCGCTCTGCGCGGCGCGCGCATCGATTTGACTCCTGGCTTGAAGGAAACGGCTTCGTCGCTTCCCGACAGTGGCGCGCACAGCGGGCGCTGGTTCCGCTTAGGAAACGCGCTGGTTGTCGCGCAAGTGGCGCTCTCAATGGTCGTGCTCATTGGCGCGGGATTGCTCGTCCGCACGCTGCGCAATCTTCACAATTTGAATCCCGGCTTCGACACGCGAAGCATTCTGCTCTTCGGCGTTAATCCCTCCGCCGCCGGATACTCCGACCAGAAAACCGCACAACTTTACAGCGATTTGCAACAGCGCCTTGCCGCGCTCCCGGGCGTAATTTCCGCGAGCTACTCGGCGGATGCCCTTTTGAGTGGAAACCATTCGTCTGAAAACGTGCACCTCGACGGCGCGCCGCCGAAATCGAATGTCAGCGTTGAATGGCTGGCAGTGGGCCTGGACTTTTTCTCTACCATGCGCATCCCCATGCTTGCCGGTCGCACGTTCACTCCCGCTGATTTCGCTTCTGCGGCCGCAACTAACGCCGCAGTAACTGCCGCAGCGGACGCACCGGCCAAGGTGACGCGCTCCTACGGCCCAACGAGCGTTAATCCGTCCGAGGCCCCAGCAGCTCCCCTGCCTGTGATTATCAATGAAGCTTTCGCAAGGGAATTTTTCCCTAATCAGGATCCCGTGGGTAAGCATGTGGGCAACTTTCAGGAGGACGAGCCGGCTACGGGCCTGCAGCCCGGCTATCTCATCATAGGAATTACCGGAAACACGAAATACAACAGTCTGCGGGTTGAAATTGAGCCGACGATGTACCTTCCCCAGGTTGGCAACAGCGCCCATTTCGAATTGCGTACCGCAGTAGACCCGACCGCGCTCATCCCGGTAGTGCGCGAGGTTGTTTCCCGCGTCGATAATAATTTGCCGCTCTTCAACGTGCGCACCCAGACAGAGCAGATCGAGCAGATGCTTTTTCTGGACCGTCTGATGTCGCAGATTTCGAGCGCTTTCGCCTTGCTGGCGCTGGTGCTGGCTTGCATCGGATTGTATGGATTGCTGTCGTACGAAGTGACGCGGCGGACGCGCGAGATCGGTATCCGCATGGCTCTGGGCGCCAAGACCGGTGACGTGTTACGAGCCGTCATCGCGCAAGGAATCGCGCTGGCCGTCGTTGGCGTCACGATCGGCGTGGCGATCGCACTCGGAGTCACACGATTTCTTGGTTCACTCCTGTACAACGTGAAGGCAGGAGATCCTCTGACGTTTGTCGGAGTGGCGTTGCTGCTGGTCGCGGTTGCGGCGCTCGCATGCTACATTCCCGCACTTCGCGCAGCGCGTGTTGACCCGATGGTCGCGCTGAGATACGAGTAGTGCCGCGCGTAGCTGAACGGCAATCCTTGCTTCAGTGTGCAGAATCCGAATACTTCACCGAACAGCCGTAGGGACGCGTTGTGGGCGTATGCACCTGCTTGCCGGCCATGGCCTGCTCAAGCGCGAGATTCACGTAATTCGTCGCACCTGGCACGTCTTCAAGATCAGTGGTCGGTTTGTCGTCAATCGCGCCATCGTAAATCACTACGCCCTGCGGATTGATGACGACCATCTGCGGCGATGTTTTCGCGTCATAAAGATGGCCGATTTGTCCAGTCGGGTCGAGCAATGCGGCGGTCGGTGCAGCCTGCTCCTTTGTTAGGTAGTCGTTCTCTTCACCCGCGCTCACGTATCCCTGCTTGCCCGGCGCGGAAGAGAGAACCGTGAACCAAACGACGCCGCGGGCGGTCCACTCCTTTTGCAGCTTCTGCATGTTGCCGCTGTTGTAGTGCTTCCCCACGTAGGGGCATCCGTTGTTGTGCCACTCGAGGACGACATACTTTCCCCGATAGTCCGCGAGGCGAACGGTTTTACCGTTACTGGCCGTGGCTGTGAAGTCCGGTGCTGTGTCGCCGGTTTTCCCAGCAGAAATCAGTGGCAAACCCGCGCACAGCAACAGAGCAATGAGTATCAGGTACAGAGTCGAGCGTTTCATTTTTATCTTCCCTCCTCCAAGAATTGTGCCGCGTAAATTCCAGTGCCGGGAGTGTTTTTTGCCTCTCCAGGATTGCTGAGGGGCACATCAATCAAGTAAGACCGATTACCCGAAAGCACGAGCACGCCCTTCAGCCGCGGGATCGGATTGCGAAGCTGATCCGACTTCCGCAGCGTGAGGCGAAAGCCGGTAGCCACGGGCGATAGCTTCTGGGGTGCTGCGTTGCTAATCTGCGATTCGACAAGCGGGAAGAAAACCGCTTGCGTGCCTTGACGGCCAATGTTCGCACTGAGTACGAAAGAATCCTTCGCGTCGTTAACGCTAAATCTCCAGCTCCGTGGTGCGGTCTGCGGCAATGACTTTCGCGCCGCGGCGAATAAATTGCTAGTCCGGGCATCAGGCGCGGAGGCTTGCGATTTGATTGGGAGAGAGAGTGAGAGTTGAGCCTTGCCTGGAATGCATATTTCGCGGCAGACCAAAACTTTTACTTCGGCGCCGAGCTGTTCTGACTCCTTCGACGACAAGCCAGCCTCCGCGTGCATCGGGACGATTAGCGTCACGTCATCCTCGTAACCGAAATCCACGATGTTGGGCGTGCCTAAACGTCGCGGCGTAGGCCACTCAATTGCTCCCGCGGCAAGGCCAGCCGGCAACTGCCACTTGACTCGCGGCGGCTCGCCCGAATCGCCTGGATTTACCCAGTAGATGTGCCAGCCTTTCTCCAATTGAAAATGTAAACCGAGATTGAAGTCATGTCCCCCCGCGCTCCATTGATTCTCGGCGACAAGCTCCAGCGTACCGTGCGGGATGGGTGTTCCGGCCGCCTCTGCGCCCGCCGCGCACAGCACCACAGAGAATCCGAGCGTGAGGGCCCAAGAAAAATGTGGATTGGAGTGACACCTACGCATGCTCTTATGATGCATCAGCCGTTCTGCTAGTTTCGCTCGCTCTAAAGCCGCTCGCGAGTGATTAGTTTCCTGAACTGCGTGTTGCCGAAGGCTAAAGTAGGGCTTACCCTTTGCCGAGTATTCCGTCAAAGTGTTCAAGAATCCAATAGACTACGCCGCAGATTTGCCTGGGAGGCGAGCATATGGGACGCGCAAACTTTTTTGAACATGTGATGCAGGACCTTCGCTATGCTTTTCGCATGTTGCGCCGCAGCCCTGGGTTTACCTTGACTGCTATCGCGGCGCTGGCGCTGGGAATTGGCGCAACTACCGCCATCTTTACTCTGATCAACACTGTGTTGTTGCAACCGCTCTCCTATCCTGAGCCGGACCGCATTGTTCAACTGGAACTAAGCTCGCCGCGAGGAACCGCAAACACCACTTCGATTCCGAAGTTCAATGTCTGGCGCGAACAGAAGCAGGCATTCCAGTATGTAGCTGCATACGATTCGAGCGGTCCAGGCGTGAACCTGACGGGGGGCGATCGGCCGGAACAACTCAAAGGCATTCATGTTTCAGCGGATTACTTCTTAGTTTTCGGTGCGCCGTTGGCGACGGGTCGGACGTTTTCGGCCGAAGAGGACAATCCAGGCGGCCCCAAACTGGCGGTTCTAAGTTACGGGCTGTGGCAGCGACGATTCGGCGGCGACGCGAGTGTCAGCGGCAAGACGATCGAAATTGGCAGCGAGCCTTATCAAGTGATTGGAGTGTTGGGCGCAAGTTTCAAGACCGACCCTCCGGCTGACATTTTCCTTCCGCTCCAAGCCGACCCGAACAGCACCAATCAAGCCCATTTTTTGCGCGCCGCCGCTCGCTTGAAACCCGGAGTCACCCTCGGAATGGCGCAGGACGCAATGAAACTGGCCGCCGATGAGTTCAAGCAGAAGTTTCCGGGCCAGATGGGACCGCGACTTAGTTTCACGGCGGTGCCTTTACGCGACACAGTAATTGGCGATGTCCGGAAAGCATTTCTTATCCTGATAGGAGCAGTTGCCTTCGTATTGTTGATCGCTTGCGCCAACGTTGCGAACCTGCTGCTGGTGCGCGCCACGCTCCGAGGGCGCGAAATCGCTGTCCGCGCGGCATTGGGTGCCGGACGCGGCCGAATCATTCGCCAATTGCTGACTGAGAGCATTCTTTTGTCTGTTGCTGGAGGTGTGCTCGGATTGGTTCTCGGCTATATCGGTTTGCACGCGCTGCTGGCGATCAATCCAGGTGACATTCCGCGGATCGGCCCGCAGGGATCGGCAGTCACGTTGGATTGGCGCGTGCTCGTGTTCACCCCGCTAATTTCGTTGTTCACCGGAATTTTGTTTGGCCTGATTCCGGCGTTCAACGCATCGCGTTCAGATCTGAGCGCGACGTTAAGGGAAACCGGCGCGCGTTCCGGCACTGGCCTGCGACAAAACAAAGCTCGCTCGATTCTCGTAATCACGGAAATGGCGCTGGCTTTGGTGCTGCTGGTTGGCGCCGCGCTGATGATTCGCACGTTTATGGAGTTGCGCGCTGTGAATCCCGGATTCGATGCGCGCAACGTCCTTATCATGGACATGTCGCTTACGGGAGCGCGATTCGAGAAATCCGCCGCCGTCGCTCAAGTTGCTCGCGAAGCTCAACGCCGCCTCGAAAACTTGCCCGGGATCGAAGCGGTATCGACTACCTGCTGCCTTCCGCTCGAAGGCGGACTTGGCTTGCCTTTCCAGATTGAAGGACGCGCTTCGAGCGACCCTCAAAATAGTCCTGGCGGGAGTTGGAGTACAATCTCGCCTCATTATTTTGAGTCTTTCCATATCCCGTTGCTTCGCGGACGGCTCTTCACCGACAACGATGACGCTTCAGCAGAACGCGTTGTGGTAATTAACGAAGCTTTGGCAAAGCAATACTGGCCGAACGAAAATCCGGTGGGACAGCGCATCACAATCGGCGCCGGCGTCGGTCCTGCGTTTGCCGAGCCTGCGCGAGAAATCATCGGTGTCGTCGGAGACGTCCGAAGTCAGGGACTTGATACTCCTCCCGACCCAACAATGTATGTCCCCGTAGCACAGGTGAACGACGCGGTCACGGCGCTCAACAATGGTTTCATGCCGATCACGTGGGTAATTCGCACCAAAGTTGAACCATTTTCACTGAGCACCGATATACAGCGCGAGCTGCGCGTCGCCAGCGGCGGATTGCCGGTGGGACACATTCGATCGATGCAACAGGTAGTCGGCGAATCCACCAATCGCACAGACTTCAACATGACACTGCTGAATGTGTTCGCGGGCGTGGCGCTGCTGTTGGCTGCGATTGGTATCTACGGTCTGATGGCTTACTCCGTCGAACAGCGGACGCAGGAAATCGGAATTCGCCTCGCGCTGGGCGCCGGGCCGCGAGACGTGCGCAATATGGTGGTGAAGCAAGGCATGCTGTTGGCGCTGATCGGCGTTTTTATTGGAGTGGGAGCGGCTCTGGGGCTCACGCGGTTCATCAGCAGCATGCTTTATGGAGTGAAAGCTTGGGACCCGATAGTGTTTGTTTCCGTGACGGCGCTGCTCAGCCTCGTCGCGTTGATTGCGACTTATGTTCCGGCGCGACGCGCGGCGCAAGTCGATCCGATGATCTCGCTCCGCTATGAGTAATAGTTGACGATTGGGAATTTCTCCAATAATTGTCCACCCTGAATGTTGCGCGCCACTAAGGGCGTTGCTGATGCAACTCGACGCCGCGCTTGAGCAACTCAAGTGGTATCCTTTGCGGCGTAGCGCCGATGGATGAGGTGCAACGATGGCTTTACGAGATTTGGCATTCGCGGGCCGAACGCTTCGAAAGAGTCCTGTCTTTGCGCTTACCGCTATTTTAACTATTGCTTTGGGTGTCGGCGCGAGCACCGCTATTTTCAGTGTCACCAACGCCGTGCTGTTGCGTCCGCTCCCCTATCAAGACCCCGCCCGCCTGGTGATTGCTTCCAGCGATATGCGCAATCGAAACGTCCGGGACTTCCCTTTCTCGAATGCGAGCTTCATCGATCTGCGCGATGGCACCAAGGACGCTTTTGAGGATTTCGCGGGCGTCTTCACCGGCCGCAACGTCCTTCCCATAGAGGATGGAACTCCCGAGCAAGTTCGCTTGGCCGTGGTCACAACAAATTTCTTTCGGTTGGTGGGCGCCAAGATGGCATTTGGCCGTGATTTCACAGAAGCGGACGGAATACCACAGCCTGAGCCGCCTCCCGGCGGAATTCAACCGGGAACCGCACCTCCTCAACTGCCCATCATCGCCATTCTCAGCTATGAGTATTTCCAGAGGCGCTATGGCCTGAATCCCGCAGTGCTTGGGCACCCGATGTCGAACGGTCCGTTTAGCCCGCAGATCGTCGGAGTGCTTGCGCCGCGCTTTCAGTTGTACTTCCCCCCCGTAGCAAACGTAGAGCCCGCTCCGGAGGTCTGGATTGCCAACCGCTTGGGTTACGACAGCGCCAATCGAAATAGCGTTTCTATCCGCGCGGTCGGCAGATTGAAAGATGGCGTATCGCTGGAACGTGCACAAGCATCGGCCGATAGAGTTGCGGAAGAAGCGCGGAAAAACTTCCCAATCCAGCGGACTGCGGGATACGCGGTCCGGATTGAGCCGATGCGGCAGCATCTTGTCTCGGAAGTTCGACCGGCCATTCTCGCGCTCATGGGCGCTGTGATTTTCCTGTTGCTCATCGCTTGCGCCAATGTGGCCAACCTCTTGCTGGTCCGCGCTTCCCTGCGTGAACGCGAACTCGCGGTGCGCGCGGCCATCGGTGCGACTTGGTGGCATCTCGCCCGTCAGATGCTGGCCGAAGCATTTTTGCTCGCCGCCATCGGCGCGACGGCCGGCCTCGGGCTTGCATGGTTTGGAATTCACGAATTGCTCGCCATCGCTCCGGAAAACCTTCCGCGTCTCGATACGATCCGAATTGATTCTGTCGTATTGGCGTTCACTGCGGTGGCAGGTTTGCTGGCTGCGGCCATCTTCGGCCTGGCGTCGGCGTGGCGCGCCGCGCGTCCGAACGTCATGAATGTGCTGCGTGGCAGCAGCCGGAACGAAGGACTCGCTAGCGGCGGCTTGTTGCGGAAATTCGTGGTGGTAGTCGAAGTCGCCCTCTCGTTCGTACTGCTCGCCGGATCGGGATTGATGTTCCGCAGCTTCCTCGAACTCCAGCGCATTGACCCAGGCTTCGACCCACGCGGCCTCCTCACTTTCCAAATCCTGGGGGATGGAGGCGGAGATAAACCGGAAGAACGTGCCGCGTTCACGCGCCAAATCCACGAACGTTTGCAAGCGATCGCGGGCGTTCAGAGCGTTACCGCGTCGTTTCCATTTCCGCTGGCTGGAGGATTCAGCCCTATTCGCTGGGGTACCGAGGAAGCTCTCTCCGACCCCGGTAAATTTCAGGCTGTGGATTTCCAGATCGTGCTTCCAGGCTACTTTGAAGTGATGCGCACGCCTCTGCTGGCGGGCCGCACGTTCACAGATGCCGACAACGCTCCCGGCCGCAACGTGGTAGTCATCGACCAGTTGCTTGCCGAGAAGGCTTACCCCGGCCAATCGGCTGTCGGTAAACGAATTCTCATCCGCCTCCGCTCGCCAGAACCTGAATGGGTTGAAATCATAGGTGTCGTCGCGCACCAGCGAGATGAGTCGCTGGCCGAGCGCGGACGCGAGCAAGTCTATTTCGCCGACGCATTCACGGGATCGGGCGCTGTGAATTCATGGGCTGTACGAACTGGCGGCGATCCAGCGAAGTACGGAAGCGACATTCGAGCGGCGATCAAGGGGCTCGACTCAAAACTTCTGGTCGCGGAGATGCAACCGGTGGAAACTCTGGTCGATCGAGCGCAAGCCGGTACACGTTTTTCATTGCTTCTGATCGGAGTGTTCGCAGTGATCGCTGCGCTGCTCGCCGCAGTGGGACTGTACGGAGTGCTTTCGACGGTTGTACGACAACGCACCGCAGAGATCGGAGTTCGCATGGCTCTCGGCGCCGGACGCTCCAACATCTTCAAGCTGATTGTGGGGCAGGGGCTTCGCCTAACAGCTATCGGCATTGCTGCGGGTCTTATTGCCGCTTTGGCCCTCACACGGGGATTGACCACAATGCTGGTGGGAGTGAAGGCGACCGATCCGGCAACTTTTGTCACAATGGCAATCGTGTTCTTTCTGATCGCCGCCATGGCATCATGGATTCCCGCGTGGCGGGCGGCGCGTCTCGATCCTACCGCAGCTCTCCGCGATGAGTAACACTCGTTAGTTGCGTAGTAGAGAAAAAGGAGCCTCGGACCTTGAGGAACAAATGATCCGAACCTATCTGGGCCACGCGCCGCAAATCGCCGCTTCCGCTTACATCGATCCGCAAGCTGTGGTTATCGGTGACGTCGTCATCGGCGAACATTCCAGCGTGTGGCCTTGCGCCGTCCTTCGCGGTGACGTGAACTACATGCGCATCGGCTCGCGCACGAATATTCAAGACGGCTCCGTGCTTCACGTGATGCGCGACACCAACCCGTTGATCCTCGGCGACAATGTCACCGTAGGTCACGCCGTCGTCTTACACGGCTGCACCATTGAATCGCGCTGTTTGATCGGCATGGGCAGCATCATCCTCAACGGCGCGAAAATCGGCGCTGGAACTATCATCGCGGCCGGTACGCTCGTTCCCGAACGCACCATCGTCCTGCCGGGCAGCCTGTTCATGGGACAGCCCGGCAAGCTGCGCCGTGCACTCACCCCCGAAGACCTCGAATCAATCGACCGCTACGCCCAGCGCTACGTCGAGTACAAGGAAACTTACAAGTCCGAGTCCGGAAATTGACAGGTCACCCGTCGAAATTCCCAGCACGCTGAAGTTTACTTGCTTACGTGTTGTAAAATGGCGTGATGGGCAGAGCGCCGAATTCTCGGCAGAGCGTTGGCCCCGGAGGAACAGGTCCTGGGCGTCGCGAGAAAATCTACAATTTTTTTAATCGAGAACTCAGTTTATTAGGATCCATCGTAAGCTATTGCAAACAAAGGAGGCCGTGTGCGTCTAATCGAGAACTTTGAACCGTTTGCGAATGTCACGCGCATGCCGCCCTATGACGGATCATAGACGCCAATTTCGCGCCATCAAAGGCACCCGCGATATCTTGCCGCCGGATTCCGCGCTTTGGAATTGGTTCGAGCAGACCGCGCGCGATACTTTCGAATCCTATAATTTCCGCGAGATTCGTTTGCCTATCTTTGAGGAGACCGAACTATTCGCTCGCTCGATAGGCGCTGAAACAGACGTAGTTAACAAGGAAATGTTTACGTTTAGCAGCGGCCACGATTCAGACTCGGTCGAAAACGGAGCCGACGGCCAAACTTATTCGTTGCGTCCGGAAGCGACGGCGAGTGTTGCGCGGGCGTACATCGAAGATGGGATGCAGACGTTGCCGGGGAACGTAAAGCTGTACTACATGGGGCCGATGTTTCGGCGCGAACGCCCACAGAAAGGGCGCTATCGGCAGTTCTACCAAATCGGCGCGGAAGTTCTGGGGCAGTCCGACGCGCCCGCGATAGACGCTGAAGTCCTCGAAATGCTTGTCGTTTTTTTTAAGCGCGTGGGCCTGACGAGCACGACGCTGTATGTGAATTCGATCGGCTGCAAAGCGTGTCGCCCACAATATGTCGAGACTCTGCGCGAAAAGCTGCGCGAAGTGAAAGACCAACTCGGTCCCGACTCGCAGCGCCGTATCGATACCAACCCCTTGCGCGTTCTCGATTCGAAATTGCCGGAAGAGCAGCCCATAATCGCGAAGCTGCCGCACATCTCCGATCATCTTTGCGCCGAATGCCGCGAGCATTTCGCGAAGCTAAAAGAGGAACTGAACATGCGCGGCGTCGCGTACGAAGAAAACTGGCGGCTCGTGCGCGGCCTGGATTACTACACGCGGACTACGTTCGAAGTCACGGCCGAAGGCCTCGGCTCGCAAAACGCTGTGTGCGGCGGCGGGCGCTACGACGGTTTGGTCGAGTTGCTCGGTGGGCCGCCGACGAAAGGCATTGGCTTCGCTATCGGCAGCGACCGCGCGATTTTGTCCATTCAAGAAGGCGGGAAATTGCCGCATCTGCCGGGCCTCGCTGTCTTCGTCGCATGGATGGGCCAAGCCGCGTATCCTACAGCGGTGAACATCACGCGGAAGCTTCGCACCGCCGGGCTCGCCGTCGAGCTGCCGCCCGAAGAAATGAAATTCAAGAAGTCGCTAGGCCTCGCGGACAAGCTCGGCGCGCGCTACGCCCTGATCATCGGCGAAGACGAAGTCGCAGCCGGCAGTTTCACTCTGAAACGCCTCGCCGATTCGGATCAGAAAAAACTTTCGGAATTAGAGCTGCTCGAATATCTCGAGTCCGAACGAAGAGGCCGCGGCTAATGATAAGGTTAGTGGAAAGGAAAGCTCGTGCTTGAAGCGCTCGGAAATTTGAAACGCACAATTTACTGCGGCGACTTGCGCGCATCCGACGCGGACAAAGACGTCGTGTTGATGGGCTGGGTCCATCGGCGGCGCGATCTCGGGCAACTGATTTTTATAGACCTGCGCGACCGCGCCGGGATTGCGCAAATTGTTTTCAACAAAGAGCTGCATCCTGAAGCGCATGCGAAGGCGGAGCAATTGCGCTCGGAATTTGTGGTGGCAGTGGAAGGGCGCGTTCTGCGCCGCCAGAAGTCGAACCCGGAAATTGCGTCCGGCGAAGTGGAAGTGATGGCCACGCGGCTTCACATCCTGAATAATTCCAAGACGCCGCCATTCCAAATCGAAGAGGAAGTGACCGCGAGCGAGGAAACCCGCTTGCGCTATCGCTATCTCGATTTGCGCCGGCCGAAACCGCACCGCAATCTGGAGCTGCGTCACCGCATCATATTGGAAATTCGCAAGGCGCTCGACGAGCAAGGTTTTTTCGAAATAGAAACACCGATGCTCACGCGCTCGACTCCCGAAGGCGCGCGCGATTGCCTGGTGCCGAGCCGCATCCATCACGGAAAATTTTACGCGCTCCCGCAATCGCCGCAAATCTTCAAGCAGATATTGATGATTTCCGGCATGGACCGCTATTTCCAAATCGTGCGATGTTTTCGCGACGAGGATTTTCGCGCCGACCGCCAGCTCGAGTTCACGCAGCTCGACCTCGAAATGTCGTTCCCGCACCAGCAGGATATTTTTGAAGTGATCGAGCACGTAATGGAACGCACTTGCGCCGTTGTCGGAGTGCATGCGAAAGGGCCGTTCCGCCATCTTGACTACAAGGACGCGCTGCGCCGTTACGGCTCGGACAAGCCGGATCTTCGTTTTGGGATGGAATTGCACAACGTGACGCAATTCTTCGAGGCCGGACGGGAAAAATTGCAGATTGAAGGCAACGTGCAGGCCGTCGTTGCGCCGAGCGCGGCGTCGTGGTCGCGAAAGCAACTCGACGAACTGGGCGAGTTTGCGAAGTCGTCTGGCGCGCGGGGCGTTTACACCGTAAAGGTTGCCGCCGAAGGAATCACTTCGCCGCTGGAGAAAACTCTCGGGCCGGAAACACTGAAGAAGTTCGCGGAAGCCGTGGGCGCAAAGACAGGCGATTTGATCGTAGCCGCTGCAGCCAAGGAACAAATCGAGCACAACGATACGTCGCTGAACGTCGCGGGTCAAATTCGCCTGTATCTCGGAGATAAGCTCAACCTGATCGACCGCAGCAAATGGGAATTCGCATGGATCACCGGCTTCGCGCTCTTCGAATGGAGCGCAACGGATAAACACTGGGTCAGCGCACAGCATCCGTTCACTGGAATCTTCGAAGAGGATCTCGACAAGCTCGAAACCGCGCCGTGGGAGTGCCGCTCGAAGGGCTACGATCTCGTTTTGAACGGCAACGAGCTCGGCTCCGGAAGCATTCGAATTCACCGCCAGGATGTCCAGGCGCGCATGTTCAAAGCACTCGGCCTGACCGACGAGCAAGCGCGTCAACGTTTCGGTTTTTTTCTCGACGCGCTCACGTACGGGACTCCGCCGCATGGCGGCATCGCGCTGGGCATCGATCGTGTCGTCATGCTGCTGGCCGGCGAAAAATCAATTCGCGAAGTCATCGCCTTCCCCAAGACGACCGCTGCGGTGGATTTGATGGCCGACTCGCCGTCGGAAGTTGGCACCGACCAGCTCGACGACCTAGGAATCCAGATAAAGGTAGTGCCCAAGGATGGCGAAGCTAAAACTCCGACCCCCTGAAAAGCGATTATGAGCCGGATACGCATACTTGCGGAAAATGTGGCGAACAAGATCGCGGCGGGCGAGGTGGTGGAGAGGCCTGCGTCGGTGGTGAAGGAGCTGCTCGAAAACGCGCTCGACGCTGGCGCGCGCTCGATTCGCATCGAAACCGAATCGGGCGGCAAGCGCATGATCCGCGTGATTGACGATGGCACGGGAATGAACCACGACGATGCCCTGCTCGCATTCGAGCGCCACGCTACTTCCAAATTGCGCACCGCGGACGATTTGCTTTCCATTTCCACGCTGGGATTTCGGGGAGAAGCGCTGCCCTCGATTGCTTCGATTTCCAGGCTCCTGCTTGAAACGCGCTCTGCAGAAGACGAGCAAGGAACGCGCGTGGAGTTTGCGGGTGGAAAACTCATCGGCGTGAAGCCCGCGGGTTTGCCTGCCGGCACATCGATCAGCGTGGCGGATATTTTTTATTGCGTCCCTGCGCGGCGCAAATTTCTGAAATCCGAAACCACCGAGTTGGGACACATCGCGTCGCTCGTTACACACTACGCGCTTGCGCATCCCGACTGCCAGTTTCTGCTGAAGACGCCAACGCAGGAGATTCTGAATTGCACGCCGGTGGAAAAGCTTTCCGAGCGCGTTTACCAGATTTTCGGACGCCAAGCGCTCGACGAGCTCACGGAAATCACGCCAACCGAAGGGCCGGTGCGCAGCGCTATCACCGAGCCGCCGATGGAAGCGGAAGAGCGAGCTGCGACGCTTCGCGTGAGCGGATTCACCTCGCGGCCGGAAGTGCAGCGGACGAATCGCAACGGGATTTACATTTTTGTGAATCGCCGACTGGTGCGCGACCGTTTGCTGCTGCATGCGATCGGTGAGGCGTACCGCAATATCACGCCGCCGGGAGTTTTCCCATTTGTTTTGCTTTTCCTCGATTCGCCGTACGAGGAAGTGGATGTGAACGTGCATCCCGCGAAAATTGAGGTACGTTTTCGCCATCCGCAATTCGTTCACGATTTCACGCGCGACGCTTTGAGACTCGCGCTCTCGCATGCGCGGCCGATTCCGGGATTTCCAGCGGCGCGAGCAGCGGTTGCGGCAGGTGAACAGAGTGTCGGCGGTTTATCCTCATCGTCGTCAGTCGGAAACCTGCGAGGTTACGCGCCGATTCAGGACGTGAATACATTTCCAGGGCCGCCGCGCGCCGAAATTCCAACCGCGCTCGACACAGCAAACGGGATTGGCGAAGGGTTTGAGCTTTCTGGGGCGCCTGACAGGCCAGCGCCACAACGCCTGCAGTTCGGAGCGGGCAACGACAGCAATTTTTCAGATCCGACGCGAGAGACGATCGGCGCAGAAGGTGCCCCTGTGGCGCCGTCGAACGCTCCCGGCACATTGCCAAGGCCCGACCAGATTGTGGACCTGAAGCCGCTCGGGCAGGTGAGCAGCAGCTTCATCGTCGCGGTAAACAGCGAAGGGCTGTGGATCATCGATCAGCACGTGGCGCACGAGCGGGTGCTTTTCGAGCAGCATTTGCGCGCGCGACGCGAAGGAGAACTTGGCGGCCAGCGCATGTTGGTTCCGCTGATCGTGGAGCTGAACCCACGTCAACTGGTCATTCTCGAGCAAATTGGAGACGAGTTGCGCGCGAACGGGTTCGAAGCTGAGTTGATGGGTGCCAGAAGCGTAGCGATTCAGGCCGCGCCCGCGGGTATCTCCAGCGGCGATGCAGAGAAGCTGTTGTACGAAATTCTCGATGGGATTGCGCGGGAGAATCAGGCGATTTCAATCGATTCGCTGCAATCGAAGATTGCTGCTTCCACTTCGTGCCATGCGGCGATCAAGGTGAACACCCCGCTGGACCACACGAAAATGGAATGGCTCCTTGGCGAACTGGCGAAAACCGAATACCCCATGAGCTGCCCGCACGGGCGGCCGATCGTTCTGCGCTATTCGGTGCGCGAAATCGAAAGAGCTTTCAAGAGAACCTGAGTCGTTCCATTTGAAATGACTGTGCCACTGAAAAAATTGATTATCGCGATTGATGGGCCAGTGGGCTCGGGCAAGAGCACGCTCGCGCGCCGCGTGGCGGAATTGCTGGGATATGTGTACGTAGATACAGGAGCAATGTATCGCGCACTCGCGTTAAAAGCGGTGCGCAACAAGATTTCGCTCGACGCCGCGGACGCACTCGTCGCGCTCGCGCACGATACTCGCATTGATTTGCGCGCGGAAGAAAGCGGCCAGCGAGTGTTTTTGGATGGCGAGGACGTGACCATGGAAATTCGCACACCGGAAGTTTCGCAGGCGGCGTCGAAGATTGCGGTGAATGCCGGTGTACGGAAGGTGTTGGTAGCCGAGCAGCGCCGCGCGGGACAGCAAGGCGGAGTGGTGATGGAAGGGCGCGACATCGGAAGCGTGGTTTTCCCCGAAGCGGGATTGAAAATCTTTCTTACGGCTTCGCCGGAAGTACGGGCGGAGCGCAGATGGCTCGAACACGAACAAAAGGGTGACGCGATCGACCTGAATACTACTCTACAGGAAATACGCGAACGCGACCGGCGTGATCTTGAGCGTTCCACTTCCCCGCTGGTACGCGCCGCCGACGCCGTGGTGGTGGATAGCACAGCGATGGAGCCGGAGGAAGTGGCCCGGTTGGTAGTGATGCTGGCAAACGGCAACGCGACCGCAAGCAAAGCGACTTAGCGAGTCCGCAAGAGCCGCTTCGTCTACAGAATCTGAACCACCGGAGCGCCGGCGGATTGGTTGACGACTTTGAGGCGCGCGACGAGGTTGCGAGCCACGGCGTAAATGCTCTTGCTGCCGGGAGCGTCCTCGCCGAGTGAAGCGACGGGCTTCCCTGTGTCGCCGCCGATCCGAATCTGCGGATCGATTTCAATCTCACCGAGAAACGGCACACCGAAAGATTTCGCCATGTGCTGGCCTTCGCCGTGGCCGAAGACGTCGATGCGGCCATTGCAATGCGGGCAATTGAAATAGCTCATGTTCTCGACCACGCCGAGAATTTCGACGTTTACCTGGCGAAACATTTCGATGGCTTTGCGCACGTCG
>Ga0209330_1000405_pt1 | contig 18660 bp, 17 predicted proteins | sample JacPinW_OM2H0_O3_FD_187969 | JGI IMG/M metagenome (GOLD analysis project Ga0209330, IMG submission 187969) | Forest soil microbial communities from Algoma, Ontario, Canada - Jack Pine, Ontario site 1_JW_OM2H0_O3 (SPAdes) (version 2) | ecosystem: Environmental > Terrestrial > Soil > Boreal...
GAGCCATGCTGCGGGATCGGCTAGCGAACCAAAACCGAATTCAGAACCGGCGCCAAAATATGCCACGCCTTCGCGCACCAGCGCAAATTCGGCCTCGAGCGCTGCCACATCCTGACTCGTCCGAAGACCAAGCGTTGCGCGCCGGCCTGGTGCGCATGTGCTGTAGCGGCTGACGATGTCTTTCAGCCGATCGAATTCCAAAACCTGTTCCGCTGGTCGAGACACAACCGCCCTCTAATCGAATTGTAGCCCCGTTACCGCGGGAAATCAGCGAGGGGACAAAATCGGAATGTTTTGCGAGACGGTGGCTGTCTGGGTCTTCGAAATCGGTGACTGGTTCAACGCATCAGCTTTCTGATTCCCTACGCGGTTCGCGAGCTGCCAAACCTTGTCACGCCCCAAATCCCTAATGCGGTTTCTCATTTTTCTTTTTAGCTTGTGCGGACGTTCCGAGTGTCTCAACCATGGCAACGCAAATCGCATCCATCGCAGCTGTGGCGTCATGTCCGTGCGACGCATTGTTGTTACCGAAAATCGTAAAGATCAGATGCTCGCCCCGAAGAGTCGTGGCATAGCCGGACATTGCACGAACATGCTCGAGCGACCCTGTCTTCGCCAGGATCCGCCCCGACGCGGTCGTATCTTTCATCCTGTTTTCGAGCGTGCCGTCCACGCCTGCGACCGGAAAGGTCGAAATATAATCCGCTCCCCAAGGCTGTTGCGACACGTATTGCAGAAGCTGTACGACCGCCCGGGGTGTCACGAGGTCGTCTCGCGAAAGTCCCGACCCATCCGAAAGAACGACGTCGCCGTCCGCAATTCCGGCCGTCTTCAGAAAATTCTGCTCCACCCAAATTCCCGCATCGGTCGAGCCGATTGCCGCTTTTTCCCGCGCGACGGTACGCAGAAATAATTCCGCGTGCAAGTTTTGGCTCACTTTGTTCGTTACGCGAATGCTTTCAAGCAGTGGCGGGGAAACATGCTCGGCTAGCACGAGAGTATTTACAATTTTCGCCATTTCGCTGCTCATGCCGCCGGGATTGAGCGGAACTTCTGTCTTCGATTGAGCAGCCAGAGTGGTTGCATCAAACGGCAGCGGTGGCGCTGCATGCCGCACGCGGATCTTGCCGGTCACATGCACTCCGGCATTTTCAAGGGTTTGTTTTAGGGTCCGCGCGGCAACTTCGCCCGGATCGATCATTGCGAAGTCGAGTTTGATGGGCGCACGCCCGAGGGGGATGGAGCCGCGCAGCAGAATGAATTTCTCTCCCGGTTGGCGGACCACCGAAAAATCAGGTTTCCCGCTGCTCGTGCTAGTGCCCACTTCGTGCCCAAACTCGTTCGCAGCAGCTTCCGGTTCGACCATCAGCCTTGCTGGATCGCCCTGCCGGTCTGCGGGGCCTACTTCGATTGAAAAAGAATTGTCGTTGAACGCAAGCGCGCTGACGGGCGCTCCAAATGTAAAGTACAGATCCCCAACGCTCCAACCTGCTGGATATGGATCGTAGGGAAAATAACTATCGTCCGCGACAACGTCTCCGTTCACCTCCTTCAGCCCCTTCGCCACCGCACTTTGCACCATCTCGGCTAAGGCCGCTTCTATAGGACCTTCGCGCTCCACTTTCCCGGCGTATGGAAATTTTCGATTCGAAAGATCTGGATCACCACGGCCCACTAGAACTAAGTCGCCGTCAAGCCGCCCGTCGCTGCCGAGCTGGCCGGATGTTTCCAAGGTCGTATGAAACTGAAAATCAGGACCCAGCATTGAGAGTGCGAGCGCCGAAGTGAAAATCTTCGCATTTGACGCCGGCGTGAAAAATCTATCGGCGTTCAGTTCGTAAAGCGTCTCGCCGCTGTCTCGATCCGCAACCAACACGCCCCAGAACGCTTTTTGTGCGTGCACTTCGGCCACGGCGGTATCAACGCGCGCGCGAAAGCGCGCCACATCCGGCCTTTTGACGGATGTTTTTTTCTTCGCCGGGGCCGCCTTGGGAACCGCAGTAGGATTCTGCGCCGCAGCATAGGGTGGCATCAAAACGATCAAAGCAAACGCAAGCTCTGCCACGATGGAAAGACCGCGCCATCGAGCGTGTGAAAATCGGCCGGATTTGATCATAAGCAATTTGTACTGAATTGAAACCAAGCTGATTATATTCGATTTTTCTGCCCGCGCCGCTCTCGCAGAAAGGTTGCGATTCCAGAGCGAAACCCATATGATATGTGCTCTCCACAGGAGGAAATCAATGAAAAGCATTCTATCGGCTCTGTTGATGTTGGCGCTAGCCGGAATACCTGCGATGTTTACTGCAGCTGCCGTGCGGGCGGATGACGACACTACAAAAGAAACGGAACGGATTAAAAATGCAGGTCAAGTCGTTAAAGAAATTATGAATATTCCCGACAACATTCCGCAAAGCCTCATCGACAAAGCGGACTGCGTCGTCGTATTTCCTTCCGTGCTCAAAGCGGCATTCATCGTCGGCGCCAGCTACGGTCGCGGCGTCATGTCTTGCCGTGGGGGCGATGATTTCAATGGCCGCTGGAGCGCTCCGTCCATGATGGCCCTCGAAGGCGCCAGTTTCGGTTTTCAAGCCGGTGGACAGGCGACCGATTTCGTTCTGCTGATTATGAATGCAGACGGCGCTAACGCCATTCTGCAAAGCAAAGTGAAAATCGGTGGCGACGCATCGGCAGCAATCGGTCCGGTGGGACGCAACGCGGCAGCGGACACAGACGTCACTTTGCGCGCTCAGATTTTAACTTACTCTCGCGCACGCGGTCTTTTCGCTGGAGTCTCACTTGCAGGGTCTACGTTGCGCCCGGACAATGATGCCAACGAACGCGTCTATGGAAAGAAGATTTCAGCCCGGGACATTGTCCTTCATCACGCCGTTCCTGCGCCACCGTCGGCCGCGCTACTCCTTTCAACCTTGAGGAAGCATTCGCCGAAACATAGTTCCTAATCGAAACGCTCTCTAAATTTAATCTAATGCATATTTTCGATCCAAAAGCCGGACGAAGCAGGTGGCCGAGGTACAATGCCGCCTGCTTCGGAACCAAACCAGAATCTCAAGCTAAGCAATACGATTCCGAGCTTTAGCTCCGAATCCATCTTATTAAGGAAGGTTGAAACGTGAAAAAGCAAATGATCGTGTTCGCACTTTGTTTGGCTGTTGCTTCTCCCATGTTCGCTCAGAAAAAGCAAGATGAGCGTCTAGACAACTCGGCCACCGTGTTGAGGGAGATTCTCGTGGATAAGGGCCTGCCCACAAGCATCGTTGACCAGGCCGATTGTATTCTAGTATTTCCGAGCGTCAAAAAGGTAGCTATCGGCATCGGCGGGAGTTACGGACGCGGCGTGTTGGTTTGCCGCAACGGCGGAGAAATGAATGGTGACTGGGGCGCGCCCGCCATGTACAAACTTGACTCAGCCAGCGTTGGAGTGCAACTTGGATCCACCGCTACTGATTTTGTGCTGGTGGTAATGAACCACCATGGCGCGGAACAAATCCTGAATGGAAAGACAAAGCTCGGAGCGGATGCCGCTGCTGCCGCCGGTCCCACGGGCGCTCAGGCCGTGGGTTATAACGCCGCTTCCATGAAGGTGGACGTTCTCACTTACTCGCGGACCAAGGGACTTTTTGCTGGGGTATCTCTGGTGGGTGCATCAATGGACTCCGACGAGGATGCCAACAAGGCTCTGTACGGCAAAGCGATCAGCGCGAAGGACATCGTGGAAGGCGGACAAGCTGCTCCGCCCGCCGCCAAGCCGCTGATTGACGAGCTCGACAGGATTTCGTCCTCTCGCAAGTAGTCTTTGCATCGGAACGAAAAGGAACAGGCCCGTGAGTTCGGCGTGGGAGCACCCGACGCTTCCTGCTGAATATGTCACTCTGTAAAAGCGACGCCGGGGAGAAATTCCCCGGCGTTGCAACCCTTCCAGCTAGACCCTTCTCATAAGCGTCATCATCTTGACCCCGATCGAAACATGACTTATAGTCGTAGTTGCCTATAAGTCATGGTTGGGAGCCCCTGTAAAATGAAATCGTCCGGTACCTCTCGTCGCGCTGTAGGATTTCCGCGGCCCAATCGGCGTGAGCGCCGTCGCTTGGAGACCCGCGAGCGCATCTATCGCGCCGCCCTTCAAATCTTTGCCGAACGCGGCTATCTCGAAACTACGGTCGAAGACATCACCGAGGCCGCTGACGTCGGCAAAGGAACATTTTTTAATTATTTCCCGACTAAAGAACACGTGTTGGCCACTTACGGCGAACAACGTGTCGCCGCGATCGAAAGCGCCCTGAAAAAAGCTCAATTGGCAAATCACTCCGTCTTAGCTGTTCTCAAGGAATTGGCTACCGACCTTGCCGGCCAATCTTCGCAAAGTCCTGAGTTGCTCCGGTCGATCTTCGCGGCTCATTTGTCATGCGCTCCGGTGCGCGCAGAATTACAAACTCGGCTTCAGCGCGCGAGGCGGCTCTTGGCGGAAATTTTTGTCGTGGGTCAAGCGAGGGGCGAGATTCGCCGCGATCGTTCAGCCGCTGAACTAGCTCGGCTTACTCACCTCATACTGATGGGCGTGACCATAGCCTGGGCTCTGAACCCGGATTCTATGCTGCGAAAGTCAGCGGAAGATGTTTGGGAACTGTTCTTCCCGAGCCTTTCTGTCGATGTATCCAGGAAGGGCAAGCCCCGGCGGAAAGCCCGGCGCTGAACTGTTGCTGTCGTCAACTTTTTGTCTAGCTTGATGAATCTGGAAGCGCCAGCTTTCATCAGACATATCAGAGAATTGGAGGAGACTCCTTGAAACATCGATTGGCTGCGTTAATCTTTAGCCTGATGATCGTTTCGCCAGCGACTAAGAAACCTCTTCTGGCCCAAATCCCCGCTGGGCCCGTCGCCACCCAACCCGGGAATTCGAGTTCCAGCTCCGCCACGCCTTCCTACTCTGGTCCTTCTTCTGCCTCTTCCCCCGCCGCGACGCAAGGCCAGAGTTCCTTCACAGGCAGCGTGCCATCGGCACTTGTTCCGGGCGTTCTGCCGATTTCGCTCGAAGATGCTATCAATCGCGGGCTAAAACAGAACCTCGGCTTGCTACTCTCGAGCCAGGACGTCGGCTCGGCCCGTGGCCAACGCTGGCAGCAGTTGAGCTCGCTCCTCCCGAACCTGACGACCACCAGCTACGTTGACAAGTCGCAAATTAATCTTGCCGAATTCGGATTCAGTTTCACAATCCCTGGCGTAACGATTCCCGCCATCGTCGGCCCGTTCACCTATTACGACTCGCGCGCCTACGTGACGCAGTCCGTCTTCGATTGGAAAGCCATCAACAACACACACTCCGCTTCACAGAATGTCAAAGCCGCGCAATACACTTACAAGGACGCGCGCGATCTCGTCGTTCTCGCGGTCGGATATAATTATCTTCAGGCTATCGCCGACGAAGCGCGAATCGAAACCGCGCAAGCCCAAGTGAACACTGGACAGGCTCTCTACAACCAGGCCTCCGATCAGCTCAAAGCCGGAACCTCTCCAGCGATCGACGAACTCCGCGCGCACGTAGAGTTGCAGACGCGTCAGCAGCAATTAATCCAGGCGAAGAACGATCTCGCCATCCAGAAGCTGACTGTCGCAAGAGTGATTGGGCTAGCACCCGGTCAGGAATTTGATCTCACCGACAAATCTCCGTACGAGCCTCTCGAAGGCATCACCGTCGAGGAAGCACTGAAGCGAGCATATGCCACTCGTTCGGATTTTCAGGCCGCATTAGCGACTGTCCGTTCCGACGAATATTCACGCCGTGCAGCCCATGCCGGTTATTACCCGTCTGTCTCGGTCAGCGCCGATTACGGCCTCGCAGGAACTTATTCCAATCTCTTCACCCACGGTGTTTTTGACATGCGTGCCACGCTGAATATTCCAATTTTTCAGGGCGGCAAAGTTCAGGGGGACGTCTTAGTAGCTGATGCGCAACTTCAGCAGAGTCGCGATCGGCTCGAGAGCCTGCGCGCACAGATCGATGCGGACGTCCGCACCGCGCTCCTCAATCTTGAATCCTCGGCCGAGCAAGTAGTCGTAGCTAAAAGCAACGTCGGCCTTGCGGATGAAAGTCTAACGCAATCGCGCGACCGTTTCGCGGCGGGCGTCACCAATACAGTCGAAGTTGTGCAAGCGCAGGAAGCCGTCGCCACTGCCCACGAGAATTACATTTCGGCGCTCTACAATTACAACTATTCGAAAATCGCTCTGGCGCGGGCTATGGGCTTCGCGGAAGAGGGCGTTAAGCAGTATTTCAAAGGAAAATAATTTATGGCACAGAGAACGGACGTGGAACCACCCAAGACTGCTCCAGGGCAGACCGCCGCTCCATCCGAAAGCCCTGCTGCTGCGGGCACATCCCTTCCTTCAGAAACCCACTCGGCATCGGAGCCTCCGTCTCGTGCCGGACGATTCATTCAATCCAATCCAAACGCTCGTCTTTATCTGATTGCAGCGATCCTTGTCGTGCTGGTCGGCGGGTTCTTCGCTTGGCGCTATTTCGAGAGCTATGAGTCTACCGACGATGCAGAAGTCGACGGCCATCTAATGCCTCTGAGCACTCGAGTTTCGGGTTACGTCACAAAAGTGAATGTAGACGACAACCAGTACGTCACTGCTGGCACTGTGCTGGTTGAAATCGATCCCCGCGATTATCAAGTCGCTGTCGACCAGGCTCAGGCCGCGTTGGAGGACGCGCGCGGCACAGCTCACGCTTCCAACCTCAATGTCCCGATCACGAACGTAAATACCGCGAGCCAACTCTCGTCGTCGGAAGCGGATATTGAAAATGCGCAGGCGGGGATCGCCGCGGCTCAACAGCAGTACGACGCCGCTCAAGCGCAGCTCGCCGAGGCTCAGGCTAATGACGTAAAAGCTCAGTTGGACCTCGTCCGTTACAAGCAGCTTGTTGATAAGCAGGAAATTTCCCAACAGACATACGACCAAGCGGTTGCCGCCGCGAAAGCCAACGCCGCCGGCGTGGTCGCCGCACGCTCCTCTGCAGCAGCCGCTGCGCAGCAAGTAACTCAGGCGCGCAGCAAGCTCGCCACAGCCGAAGCGGGCTTACGCGCGTCACAAACCGCACCGCGGCAGGTTGCCAGCTCCGAAGCTCGCGCTCTTTCCGCGGACGCCACCGTAAAGCAAAAGCAAGCTCTGCTCGATCAGGCCGAATTGAATCTCCAATACACCAAGATCGTTGCGCCCGTAAATGGCGTCGTTACGAAAAACGTGGAAGTCGGAATGAACGTCCAGCCCGGCCAACAGCTACTCTCCATCGTTCCGCTCGAAGATGTTTGGGTCACCGCGGACTTCAAAGAAACTCAGTTGAAGAACATGCGCGTGGGACAACCTGCCAAAATTAAAGTGGACTCCAATGGACGTACTTACAAGGGCCATGTGGATAGCTTCGCGAACTCCAGCGGTGCCCGTTTGAGCCTGCTGCCACCGGAGAACGCGACCGGCAACTATGTCAAAGTGGTCCAGCGCATACCCGTAAAAATCGTCCTCGAGCCCGGACAGAACAAAGATCTTTCGCTGCGGCTGGGGATGTCGGTGGAACCCAAAGTTTACGTGAAGTGACCCCGACGCGCTTATGGCATCGGAAGCCTACCAACGGCCGCCTGTAAATCCGTGGATTATCGCGCTCACTGTAACTCTCGCGACATTCATGGAAGTCCTCGACACCAGTGTGGCGAACGTCGCACTTCCCCACATCGCAGGCAGTCTTTCTGCCGGCCAGGATGAAAGCACGTGGATCCTCACGTCCTACCTCGTTTCGAATGCCATCGTTCTGCCCATGAGCGGATGGTTTTCGCAAATGATTGGCCGCAAGCGTTTTTACATGTCCTGCGTGGCGGTTTTCACCATAAGCTCATTTTTGTGCGGGTTTGCCCCCAGCCTCGGCATGCTGATCTTCTTTCGCGTCCTCCAAGGTGTGGGCGGTGGGGGATTGCAGCCAAGCGAACAAGCAATTCTCGCTGACACATTTCCGCCGGCTAAACGAGGGATGGCGTTCGCGGTCTATGGCATGGCGGTCGTGCTCGCTCCGGCCATTGGTCCTACTCTCGGCGGCTGGATCACAGACAATTTCAACTGGCGCTGGATTTTTTTCATCAACATTCCGGTCGGCATCATTTCTCTGTTTCTCACCAACCGGCTAATTTCCGATCCTCCCTACATGAAGCAGGCGAAGCGCACAGGATTCAAAATCGATTACATTGGATTGGGACTGTTGGCTCTCGGTCTCGGCACCTTGCAGGTAGTGCTCGACAAAGGCCAGCGCGACGATTGGTTTGGCTCTCACTTAATCGTAATCATGACCACTATCAGCGCGGCAGCGTTGATAGCCGTTGTGATCTGGGAGTGGTACCACAAAGACCCCATTATCGACTTGCATCTGTTCAAAGACCGATCTTTCGCCGTAGGAAACATGTTGATGTTCATGGTGGGGTTCGCACTCATGTCCAGCACTGTTTTGCTGCCGCTCTTTATGCAAACGATTATGGGCTACACCGCGGAACAAGCTGGTCTTGCGCTAATGCCGGGAGGATTCGCCATTCTCGTGGCTATGCCGTTGGTCGGCTTTCTCCTCGGCCGTTATGATGCTCGCAGACTGCTGCTCTTCGGCATGGTCACGCTTTCGTTTGCACTTTTCCATATGACCCGCTTCGATACCGCGGTCGATTTCCGCACTCTGGCCACAGCACGTATATTCCAGGCGATTGGCTTGGCCTTTCTATTCGTGCCGATCAACACCGCGGCTTACGCATTTATTCCCAAAAACAAATCCAATGCAGCTTCAGGCTTGATCAATCTTTCGCGGAACATCGGCGGCAGCATAGGAATTTCACTCGTAACCACCATGCTGGCACGGCGGGCTCAGTTCCATCAATCCAACCTGAACAACGACATACACGCGGGAAGTCCACAACTCCAGGCAATGATTGCTGAGACCACACGCGCGCTTGTTGCCAGGGGATCATCCGCCTATCAAGCTTCCCACCAGGCTTATGCGCTCGTCGCAAACATGCTCGATCGGCAAGCCACCATGCTGGCCTACATAGACAACTTCTGGCTCCTCGGCGTATCCGTGCTCGTCATGCTCCCCTTTGTGTTCCTAATGAAGAAAGTTAAGCCTGGCGGAGCAATAGCAGTACACTGATGCTCCTGGAGGACTGCCATGCAGGTCCGGATCATCACCGTCGAACGCGAATATGGCAGCGGCGGTGCGCTCATCGCGCGTCGCCTCGCCGAAAAACTAGGCTGGAAATTATGGGACGAGGAACTTACTGCGGAGATTGCCCGCCTCGCCAAAGTAGACCATAACGCTGCGAGACGTTGCGACGAGCGCGTGGACCCTTTGGTTTACCGGCTGTTCAAAGTTTTCGCGCGAGGAAGCTATGAACGGGCGCTCCCGGTAGAGGGTTCCGCCTCAGGCTTTGACACCGATCAAATGGTCGATATGCTGCACAAGGTGGTGAAAGACGTTGCATCCCGGGGAAATTGTGTCATCGTCGGTCGCGGCGCGCCCTACATCCTGCGGGACAATCCAAACGCGTTTCACGTTTTCATCTACGCCTCGCGGGAGGAAAAAATTCTCCGCATAAAATCGATCGGAAAAACCGAGAAAGAAGCTGCTCAACTGGTCTCCGAAATCGACGCCGAACGCGCATCCTTCATTCGCCACTATTTCGGTGCGGAATGGCCCTGCCGCGCTCTTTACAACGCAATGATTAACTCGAAATTTGGAGACGAGTACGTAATCGAGATAATTCTGCAACACATCGCTGCCCTTGAGAAGTGGCCCGTTCTTCAAAGCGCCGGCGCATAGCCTTTTTGAGCCCCTCGGCTTTCTCAAGGCCAGATGGGAATCCCTACAGCGTCACACCGCTCGATCTGGGACCGCAGGTCCCGGGCCGTTTACTTCGCTTCGCCTGGCTTAAAGTTGGGGTTCTGAATAACACCCAGGACATTGCCAAAGGGATCCCGCACGGCGCCGATCAGGATTCCGCCGCCCACGTCTTGAATTTCTTCGAGCGGCGTCGCTCCCAACTCCAATAAGCGTTTGTAGCTGGCTTGCGCGTCTTCCACTCCCCAATAGGCCACGCCTGCACGAGCTCGCTTCGGAGCCGCGTCCTTGGCCGGCAGAAGTCCCAGTTCGTATCCGCCCACATTGAAACCCACGTAGAAAGGCTGATCGAAATACGGCTGTTCGCCCAGCACTTTGCCGTACCAGGCTTTGGCTTTCGCAATATCTGGAGCGTCGTACACAGCAGTTCGCAAACCTAAGAACATGGCGTGCTCCTTCGCATCCTCTCTCGCAGACTTTGCCGATGACACATCCACCCGGCCGGCCAAGAACGCGCACAAACATATCACGGAGACAAGCATCGTGAACGCGGATACGTGTTTCAATTTCACGCCCCGTACCGGCTTAATCTCCGCCGGCAAACTAGACGCTAGCTCAATCTGCCGCGCGATTTTGCGGTTGCGGCCCGTGCCTTTCCCTGACTTCGATCGAGCCATTACGTTCCTCCCACTTGCCAAACGAGTTGCATCTGCGGCGATTTCCATGCCCGCGATTCATCCGTGCGCGTACGCAAACCGAGCCCATACTTGCGTCGCAGTCGCTCGACACGAGCACTGATCTCCTTGCCATACGTCTCTGGCACGCTCCCATAACGCCCGTACCACCCGCGATATTGTCGCGAGAGTTTTGGAAACTTCTTATCCAGAAATGGCATGAACTGCTTCAGCGACGCCGGCATCAGGAAAAGCACTCTTCCCGCGAGCCACTGTGCCCCCGCATCCCGCGCGCCGCGCGCTAGCGCTTCCAGATCCTCTTCGCTGTCTGTTATTCCCGGCAGAATCGGCATCGCCAGCACGCCCGCTGAGATTCCAGCCTCGCGCAGTTTGCGAACGGCTTCCAAACGAAGATCCGGCCGCGGAGCGCGAGGCTCGAGCAGCCGAGCGAGCCGAAGACGCAAGGTCGTAATACTAAGGTTCACAGTGATGGACGATCGCTCCGCGATGCGCTGCAGCAAGTCAATATCGCGAACTACCTGATCCGATTTCGTCGTGATCGAAATGCTCAGCCCCTCGCGCAGAACCATTTTTTCCAGTATCGCGCGCGTTGCTCCAAACTCACGTTCTGCCGGTTGGTACGGATCGGTGGCCGTTCCGATTGCAATATGCTCTCCCCAGATTTTCTCGGTAGAAAGATCACGATCCACCAGCGCGCCCGCATCCTTCTTCACGTAGATTTTCGATTCGAATTCGCCGCCATCGATGTCCATGTATTCGTGCGTATAGCGTGCGTAACAATACTTGCAGCCGAATTCGCAGCCGCGATAGGGATTAACAGTCCAGCGAAACGGCACCCTCTCGGAATCGCAGTGGTTCAGGATCGATCGTACAGGGAGAAGAAAGTACTCCGTTCCGCGCTTAGCCTCAGCGCGGAGGGAGGAAGCGGCGAGGCGTGCAATGCCGACCAGTTCCGTAGCGGGCTTCGTTCGGAGCGGTGATCCCGACTCTGTCGGAATCGGCTCCGGGGGCGCGGAAGCGTCACTCGGTTGCTCACAGGTGCCGTGGCGAGCGGCTGCGGGGAAAAGGGTGAGACTGGTCTGCTCCGAGCCTTCCCTTCGACGCCGAAGCGTCGCAGGATTTGCCCGGAATATGGGAGAAGTGGCCATTGGAGCCTCGCCGTCACGTGTTGCATCTTATTCGCCTTTTGTTCGCCAAGTCAAGCACTATTATTCGCCTTGTATTCGCCTGTACGCAGAGTCAAGGCCGCCCTGGAAACCCTGCACTTGACCGAAACTCGCTGCAAACTCGTCCCCGATATACTGAAGTTGCATTCCTCCGGAGACCTCCTTGGCAGAAGTCGGAATCCTGATCATCGACGACGATGTCGTCAGCCAGCGCGCGCTCAAGAACGTCCTCGATTCCGAGGGCTGGCGTGTGCGCCTGGCTCCGCTCGCTTCGCACGCCATGTCCGAATTGGCCAGCGGCCAGTGGAACCTCGTAATCGTCAACATCGCTCTCACCGATGTTCGCGGCCCGCTTTTCTCTATACTCAAAGAGCTCGCTCAAACGGAGTCGTTTCCCGCACCGCAAGCCGAAAACGAAGCACCACCGAAACGCATACGCGTGCTGTTTCTGGTTCCGCTGCTCGCCGCAAAACACGCGCAGCCGATCCTCGAGCACGAGGGCCTTCCCTACTCGCTTAAGCCTTATCACCTGCACGATTTTCTGGAAAAAGTGAGCGAGCTTCTGGTGGAGTCCGGCGCCCTCGCTGAACCGATCCGTAGCATGGGAGATTTTTCCGCTCTCAAGAAGCGCGAGCGCATAAACCGCAGTTCGCGCGATAGCCGCAGGGGCACCATGTTCGCATCGCGCGAGGATTATCAAATGTCGGAAGAAGAGTTAGTCGAATTCGAGAAACAGGAAGAAGAAGACCGCAAGAAGCGCGAAAAAGAATTGCACGACCGGCAGCATCTTGGGTAGCTGCGGGCGTACGTCAAACAATTATTGCTACTCCGCCGGCTTATTCTGATACGGCCGAACCTCGCTGCGGTCCGGCGTCTCCGCCAGCAATTTCGCAACCGTCTTCTTCAAAACAGGATGCTTCACATCGGGAGCTATTTCGGCGAACGGCACCAGCACGAATCGCCTATCCGCCATGCGTGGATGGGGAATCTCGAGCTGCTCTGAACTCACCACACGATCCTCATACAACAAAATATCCATGTCGATGAAACGTGGGCCTCGCGGAACCCGCCTTTTCCGACCCAGCGCCCGCTCGATATCTAGCAGTCTGTGCATTAATTGCGGCGGCAAAAGGTCTGTCTCCGCTTCCACCACGCAATTCAAAAACCAACTTTTCGAACTTGTCTCTACCGGCTCGGTCTCATACAGAAACGACTTCCGGGTAACGCTCACTCCACACGCACCAAGAGCTTCGACCGCTCGCGCGATATATTTCTCGCGATCTCCTTTGTTTGAACCCAGCGATAAATAGATAGTCGCCATAGACGCAGAAAAATCATAATACCCGGGAACGTTCGTGTAGCGGAATTTGTCTTAGCTGAAAAGTCCGGGCTGGCGGCGTGGCTCGTCCATTCCGAAGTGTTTGTAGGCCAGAGCAGTTGCCACGCGCCCTCGCTGCGTGCGATCGAGCAGACCCAGTTGCATCAGGTAGGGCTCGTAAATTTCCTCGATCGCATCTTCTTCTTCACTCAAGGAAGCCGCGATCGTATTCAGTCCCACAGGTCCGCCCGAATATTTCTGAATTATCGTCAGCAACAGATTGCGGTCTATTTCGTCCAATCCGTGTTCGTCCACGCCCAACATGGCCAGCGCATCGCGCGCCACCGTGATATTGATTTGGCCCTTCGCCCGAACTTCCGCAAAATCGCGAACTCGTCGCAACAAGCGGTTTGCTACGCGTGGCGTGCCCCGGCTGCGCCGCGCAATTTCTCCCGCACCCGCTTCATCCATCGTGATTCCCAGAATTTTCGCAGAGCGCTGGACGATCTGCAGCACGTCTTCCGGCGAATAAAACTCCAGCCTATGCACGATCCCGAATCGCGACCGCAACGGCGCCATAATTAATCCCGCTCGCGTGGTCGCTCCAATTAACGTGAACTGATTCAGTTGATAGGGATGCACTCGCGCGCCCGGACCCTGGCCGATGATCAAGTCCACGCGAAAATCTTCCATCGCCGGATACAAAATCTCCTCCAGCGAAGGCTGCAGCCGGTGAATCTCATCCAGAAAGAAGAAATCGCGCGGGTCGAGGGACGTCAGCACAGCCGTTACGTCACCTTTTTTCTCCAGCAGCGGCCCTGAAGTTATTTTTATGGCCGAGCCCATCTCATTCGCAAGAATCTGCGCCAGCGTAGTTTTTCCCAGGCCCGGCGGCCCGTAGAGCAAAACATGGTCCAGCGCTTCGCCCCGATTTCTTGCGGCGTCCACCGCAATCTTAAGGTTTTCCTTAACTCGCGACTGGCCGATAAAATCTTCCATGCGCTTCGGGCGCACGCTCGCGTCAATGCGCGCGTCTTCGTCCAGGGCCTTCCCCGAAATGATCCGGCTCCGCCCGTCCGTTATTTTCTCTGCCAACTTGTCCTCGTAATTGCCGGCAATGCAGCCTGCGCCCTTCCGCAAAAAAGATTCAGCTATTATTCCTCGCGTCCGGCGCGCGCTGTCTTCTTCATCGACGCGCCACCGAGAATTTGGAGCCCGGCGCGCAGCAGTTCCTCAAAATCGCCCGCCGCCTTCACACCGGCCTTCTCAATCGCGCCGTCCACCGACCGCGCGTCGTACCCCAGGTTCACCAACGCCGAAGCGACATCTGACTCGAGTTGTGAACGGGTCGTGGGTTTCCCAGCTTGCGGTACATCCACCACAGCCAGTTTATCCCTTAATTCCACTACTATGCGCTCCGCCGTTTTGCGACCCACGCCGGGAATGCTCACTAGTTGCGCCAAATCTCCCTTGCGAATTGCTGGAATCAGTTCTTCCAGGCTCATGCCCGAAAGAATTTTCAAAGCGAGAGACGGTCCCACGCCGGAAGCCGAGATCAGTAGCTCGAAGCAGTGTTTTTCCCGCGCTGTCAAAAACCCGTATAGGGCGAGTTGATCTTCGCGCACGTGCGTGTAAATCAGCAGCGTCGATTCGCTGTGAAGCGCGCCCAGGCTGGCAAACGTCGAAAGCGGAATCACCACTTGATACCCGACCCCGCCCACATCAATCAACACCAGATTTGGCCGCTTTTCGATCAGCTTCCCGCGCAATGATCCAATCATATTCAGCGATTATTGATTAGCGCCGCTGGAGTGTCAACGCAACCAAGGCGCTGTTCCCCCCGAGCGCCTTCCGGACTGCGTCCTTGATCCGCCTTCTGTTCAGCTTGGGAACCAAAAGATGGGCAGCTTCGTATAAATAAGAGTGCCAATTGTCCCAGCGCAGTCGACGTGTGCCTATAGTCTAGGCCGTCTGTGGATTCTTCACCTATAAGCCCGCTGCGCTATTCTGCGCGAATTCCGCCGCATTGGTCTTTTTCCTGTCACACCCTGAAACAATTTCACACTGCGAACTCGTACGAATTTTCATACAGTCGCATTCCCGCAGCAACCTGTACCGCGATTGTTCGCTTTAGGGAAATGCAGTGTTCGTTTTCGATGCAGAAATTGCCCTATATAAAGAAGGGCAAAATAATTTTCTGATTTCTTGCTATCCCTGCTTTCGCCTCGAATACCGCTGCGTCTAAGCGGGTGCAAGGGGCGAGTGAGACTTTCAGTTAGATCTAAGGAGGAATTAAAATGTCGCGTAGCAAAATGAACGGTGTGTTAACAATCCTTGCAGCACTGGCCCTCGCGCTAACGATCGCTACTCACGCGACTCCGGCGAAGGACGCTAAATCAACCGTCACTCCGATTGTAAAGACGGATCTGAAACTGCTCAGCCCGGCCACATTGGGCGGCACGAATCTTCAAGCTGGACAGTATTCGGTGACCGCCGATGACACGCACGCAAGGTTTTTAAAGAACGGAAAAATCATCGCGGAAGCTTCCGTTCAGTGGAAGGACGAGAGCGCCAAGTCGCGAACCAACGCCGTCGTTGTCGATGGCAATCAGATCAAAGAGATACACTTCGGCGGCAAGATGAAATACGTCGAAATCACCCAGTAACGGATCAAGGTTTGCGTAGCGGGCAGCAGTCGCTAGACGATTGCTGCCCGCTTTTTTTAAGCAGTGAGAACTTTTGCGAAGGATTAGATTTCCGGAGGGCTTTGTGGTTGCAACCTGGCAATCGCGGGGCTACCGCCTCGAACGGTCCTGTTTTACCGCTTCGTCAACCAGCGATTCCAGCTCGCGCCGCGTCAAATTGATACGCTCAGTTTCTGCACTTTCCGAAGTTACCGGTGACACCGGACCTAAATTAGAAGCCGTTTGCAAACCGTAGCGCGCGCGCGCGGCGAACAATTTTTCCACGTCGCAATCCGACAGCAGTACCTGCTTCCCTAACATTTGTGTCACCAGGGCCACGCGTGCGAAATGCTCCGTAGTTTCCATTCGGAAAAAAGCCTTCAACAGATCCTGCCCGTAGGACACGACTCCGTGATTTGCCAACAGGATTGCATCGTAACCTTCCACCAGCGGCTCGATGGCCTCTACCAACTCCGATGTTCCCGGTGTGCCGTATCTCGCCACGGGAACGCATCCCAATGAGAGTACCAATTCACAAAGCAGCGCCTTGTTTAACGGTATTCCCGCCGCGGCATAGCCCGTGGCAACCGGCGGATGCGCGTGGCAGACTGCGTTTATCTCCGGGCGCCGGCGGTAAATCAAAAGATGCATTCCCAACTCAGACGAAGGATTCCGCCGGCCGCTGACTTTGTGCCCTTCAAGATCGGTGATAACGAGATCGTCGGGCGTCATCATGCCTTTGCAGAGACCTGTCGGCGAAGTAAGGACGTGCTGAGGGTCCAGGCGCAGGGAGATATTTCCGTCCGTGGAAGCAACGTAACTGCGATCGTGAAGCCACCGGCCGACGGCGCAGATGTCCCGCCGGTGCTCGTCTTCCGTCTTTAACGCCCCGGGCGAAATCGAATCAGGGTACATAATTCCCTCCCCGGCAAAACTCGGCCCCACAATTTACGCGTAGATTCCTCGGAGCCTGAGAGCGCGCGCGACGCGATCGATCGCCACGATGTACGCAGCGATACGATTGTTCACTCCGTGTGTCTCCGCGTAGCGGACCACTTGCTCGAAGCTTTGATCCATCACGTCCTGCAACCGTTCGTTTACCTCATTCTCGCGCCAGAAAAAGCCCTGGCGATCCTGTACCCATTCAAAATAGCTGACGGTTACGCCGCCCGCATTTCCGAGAATGTCCGGAATGATAAAAATTCCCTTATTCTCAATGATGGAATCCGCGTGCGAAGTTGTGGGACCGTTCGCGCCCTCGCAAAGAATTTTGCAATCCACGCGGCCGGCGTTTTCTGTCGTAATCTGATTTTCGGTGGCCGCCGGCACCAGAATATCGCACGGGTGAAACAGCACTTCCTGCGCCGTCATCTTGGCTCCGCCGCCCGGAAATTCAGGGAGGGGTTTGCGCTGGCCATAAACCCAATCCACCACCTTGGGAATATCGAAACCCTTTTCGTTGTAAAGTCCGCCATGGATGTCAGCAACGCCAATGATCTTGTAGCCTGCCTCGTGCATCAATATCGCGGCTTGCGAGCCGACGTTTCCGAAACCTTGAATGATCACGCGGCAGCCTTCGCGCTTCATCTTGAGTTTCGTCAGGGCATTGTTGCAGCAAATCATTAATCCGCGTCCCGTCGCCTCTTTGCGCCCTTGCGAACCGCCCAACTCCAGAGGTTTACCCGTGACTACCGCCGTGGTCGCCTGGCGTACGTGCATGGCGTATGTGTCCATCACCCATGCCATGGTCTGCTCATTCGTGCCGATATCCGGCGCCGGAACATCGCGCTCAGGACCAAACCATTCGCTCAACTCGGCCGTGTAACGCCGCGTGATGCGCTCAAGCTCGGTCTTCGAAAGCTTGCTGGGATCGCAAATAACTCCGCCCTTCGCTCCGCCGAACGGAATATTCACAACCGCGCACTTCCACGTCATCCATGCAGCCAGTGCTCGCACTTCGTCAATGGAAACGTCCGGCGCGAACCTAATGCCTCCTTTCCCTGGACCACGTATCGTTGAGTGCAGCACGCGATACCCGGTGAAGACTTCAAGTTTTCCACTGTCGAGCGGCACCGGAATATAAACTGTAATTTCCTTGCTGGGATATTTCAGGTAACGATAAAGGCCGTCTTCCAACGCCAGTTTTTTCGCGGCGATCTCAAAACGCGCTTCGGCGGATTTATAAACGTTCAGTTCATCCTGCGTAACCCCTGCCATCTCAACCTCCAGAATTGCTCAAAGCTATGAAGTCTTATTAAAAGTCCTCGACTGCCCGCCGGCATGCTACCCGCGCCGCAAACCCTGCGGTACAGCGGCGGCCAGTATACGAACACAGCCAAACCGGCGCAAGAAAAGCATTTTTGATCCTGGGCTTCCGCGTCTCATAGTGAGTCATTCATTGCCGCGGACGCCTTTTTACAAACTCATCCAACAAAAGCCGAGTCAGCCGCTCCTGATCGTGCCGAACCACTCCGCGGTGATGTAAGAGGTCACCCGTTACGTAGCTCAATCCCATGCGCTTCAGTTCGGTGAATGACGGATCCACCGGTTCGGCATCCTGCGTGCGATAGCGCCGTAGTCCACTCGCAGGAATGCGCGAGCGATTAATCACCACAAAATCGAAAAGATCCTTGCGTGTATGGTCGTAAATCGCGCGAACGTGATCGGCCACTGAGTAGTGCTGCGTTTCGCCGGGCTGCGTCATCAGGTTGGCGATGTACACGCAGGTTGCGCGCGACCGCTTGATTGCTTGCACAACTTTCTCGATCAAAAGATTCGGAATAATGCTGGTGTAGAGAGAGCCGGGCCCCACGAGAATCAAATCGGCGGAGCGGATTGCTTCCAAAACTTCCGGAAGCGCACGGACGCGGCGCGGCACTAGCCGGATCTCACGAATCGGTTTTCGCGAGCG
>Ga0209330_1000406_pt1 | contig 18658 bp, 15 predicted proteins | sample JacPinW_OM2H0_O3_FD_187969 | JGI IMG/M metagenome (GOLD analysis project Ga0209330, IMG submission 187969) | Forest soil microbial communities from Algoma, Ontario, Canada - Jack Pine, Ontario site 1_JW_OM2H0_O3 (SPAdes) (version 2) | ecosystem: Environmental > Terrestrial > Soil > Boreal...
CCGTGCCGTGAAAAATTTTCTTCGGGATGGCGTCGATGGTGACTTCGGCAGGTTGACCCAGGTGTACGTTTACGATGTCAGTCTCATCCACCTTCACTTCGGCAGTGATTACCGACATGTCGGCGAGCGTCATGAGCGTGCTGCCGAGCGCATTCTGAATGCCGATGACCACCGACTCACCTTCACGAACTGGTAGGTTGGTTATGACCCCGTCGTAGGGAGCTGAATAAGTGGTTTTCTGCAGCACGTCAGCGACGCGAGTAAGGTTGGCCCGCGCCTGGGCAACATGGCGATCCGCGGAATCTTTCTGAGCTCTTGCCTGGGCGACGCGGGCCCTAGCTTGTACCAGCCCAGAGTCTGCTGTGGCCCAGGCATTCCTGCGGCTGTCGAAATCAGATTTTGAGATCAGACCATCTTTGAACAGATCTTGGGCTCGAGCCCAGTCCAGCTTATTGCGGTCGTAGTCGGCTTGGGCGCGCTGCAGGTCGGCGTCGGAAGTGTTGAGCGCGGCTGAGGAGGCGATCGCATCCGTTTCCGCAGCCTGCACTGACGCCTGGCCAGCGCTCACGTCCGCCGTGGACTGCACGTTTTCCAGTTGCGCCAGCAATTGACCCTTCTTTACGCGAACCCCTTCCTTAACGTACAGGTGGGTGATCTTTCCGTACGCATTGGCGCCGATGTTGACGTAGGTCTTCGGCTTAATTTCTCCCGAAGCGCTCACCACCGAGGACAAGTCCTGACGCTCGACCTTTCCAGTCTGCACTGTGACTACGTTCTTGCCGCTCTGATGCACCGTGATCCCGACAATGATGGCTAACAGCACCACCACGGCGGCGCCAATCGCGATTTTTTTCCAAGGTTTCATTGTCTCCGTCGCTGTCCGGGCATTTGACATCTCTCAACCCAGCGGCCTTTTCGATCCCATGCAGCCCGGTCCACCGGTCTGACGGACACGTCTTCTAGTACGATCCTGCTGATAGGAAAGTTCCATTGAGAGACGCCTTACTGAGACCTGCCTGGGAACAAGGGCCGAGGGTAACGGTCCCGGGACTGCAATTATAGCCTGAAGCGCCGAGGTGAAGGCGGGGTCTGCAGTATAGGGCAGTATAGGGCAGCGCCCCAAAGCAATTGTCGAACGAGTGGTTTTCTCGCATCACGTGGTTTTCTCGCATCACGAGGATAATGTGGTTGACCTTGGTCAGATTGCCGTCGGCAAATGCCAAGCTGGCTGGGAGCAAAGACACACTGCTATGGACACTAGAAGACTTGTACCAGGGGATATTTTTGCTACCAGCGGCCTCCCAGATGGATGTGGATAGAACAAGTCGGCAGAATTGATGCCGTATTCGCGGTAGCTCGGAGATGAACAGTTCGTGAAAAGTTTATGCCAGCGGTTCCCTAGACTTTCAGGCAGCCTTGCGTTCGATCCGGAATGAGTTCCTTCAAGATCGCAGGTGGTTGACTTACGATTTTCACCAGTTGATTCCTCGAGATCTCTGGCAAACAAGCGCGCCCCTGAGTCCTTCGGGCAACCCCGGAGGACTACCCCCGCATCCAGCAAGTGATTGGGCCGGCTGCTCAATCCGCTGTTTTAATGTGACATAACCTTGCTTTCGCTCAATTGAGAGCCTAAAATGGGAACGCAAACCGTCGTAGGAGTCCCTCTCATGGTTCGGGTTGGATCACGTTACCTCTCATCTCTGTTCGTGTTAGCGGTCGCCGCTGCCCTCGCAATTCCGACCCACGCGCAAAGTGACAAACCGGATGCTTCGAGCCAGCCGTCTTCCACTGCGCCGACATCCAGCGCTACGGTGACCAGTTCTCAGGCGCAACCCACGGATCAGGTCGATCCCCTCAAACGCAAGCAGACTGAGAAGCAAAAGAAAGCCCAGAAAAGGTCGCTGAACATCGAGCTCAGCAAAACCTACAAGAAATGGCTGAATGAGGACGTAGTCTGGATCATCAGCGACGAAGAACGAGCGGCCTTCAAACAACTTTCCAACGACGAAGAGCGCGACAACTTTATTGAAGCTTTCTGGCAGCGCCGCGACCCCACTCCAGACACCGAAGAGAACGAATACAAGGAAGAGCACTACCGGCGCATCGCCTATGCCAACGAGCATTTTGCCGCTGGCATCCCTGGCTGGAAGAGCGACCGCGGCCGCATGTACATTATGTATGGTCCGGCCGACGAAGTAGATTCGCATCCCTCCGGCGGATCGTACGAGCGCCCCATGGAAGAAGGCGGCGGCGAGACTTCTACCTTTCCCTTTGAAGATTGGCGCTACCGTTATCTGGAAGGCATCGGCCAAGAAGTGATTATCGAGTTCGTGGATACTTGTATGTGCGGCGACTACCACATGACCATCGACCGCTCCGAAAAAGATGCCCTCAAGTACACCCCCAATGCGGGGTTGACCATGTATGAGTCGATGGGCATGTCCAGCAAGGCGGACCGCTTTAGCGGTGGAGGGCTGGAGCAACTCGGGGCAGGCCCGATGAGTTCGCAACAGCAGACCAAGCAATTTGACCGCCTCGAGCAGTTTGCAAAGCTGCAAGCGCCGCCGCCGGTCAAATTTAAGGATCTGGAAGAAATCGTTAACACCAAACTGATCACTAACTTAATGCCTTTCGATGTCCGCTCCGATTTTGTGAAAGTGACCGGGGACACCGTGCTGGTGCCAATCACGATCCAGATGAAGTACCGTGACATCACTTTTGCCAACAAGGATGGGGTGCAGCGCGGCACAGTAAACATTTTTGGCCGCGTGACTACGCTGACCGGGCGGGTGGTGCAGACCTTTGAAGACACAGCCCAGGTCGACGTTCCGGCGGAGTTGCTGCCGCGTACTGCGGAAAATTCCTCGGTATATTGGAAGGCACTTCCTCTGCGTCCGGGACGTTATAAAGTTGAGATTGCGGTCAAGGATGTGAACGGCGACCGCAAGGGCTTATGGAGCCGCGGTATTGTCGTTCCCGAGTACTCCGACGACAAGCTGTCGACGTCCACGCTGATTGTGGCCGATCAGATGGAGTCCGTGCCTACCAAGGATGTGAGCACCGGCAGTTTCGTGATTGGCGTGACCAAGGTTCGTCCCAGAGTGGCTCCGGCGAATGGCAAGCCTGCACTCTTCAAGCGCAGTCTCGACCAGAAGGTAAATTTCTGGATGCAGGTCTATAATCTCGGGGTTGACGAGAAGACGCATAAACCTTCGGCCACCTTTGAGTTTGACATCGTAAATGTAGCGACCAACAAACCGGTAGTTCAGAAAACGGAATCGACCGAACAGATGGGCAACGTAGGCGAGCAGGTAACGCTGCAGAAATCGATTGCATCAGCGAATCTGCAGCCGGGTATCTATCGGATCGAAATCAAAGTGAACGACAACATCTCCAAGCAGACTGTTGATCCTTCAGCGACGTTTGCTGTTGAGTAACGGAATGCTTGATTCCCCGGGGGTGGGAGTGAAGCTTCGCCAGCTCGGAACTTGGGCGGTGATCGTCGCATTGTCGCTTCCTGTGTGGGCGGCGGAGCGGCCGGGAGCGATCTCGGGATATGTGCGCGACGCCTCCGGCATACCGCAGATGGGCGCGATAGTGGAGATTGTCGGAACCGCGGCGCGCACGCTGACCGTGTTTACCGACGGGGCCGGATTCTATTCGGCCACCGACTTGCTTCCGGGGCTTTACTCGGTTAAGGTTTCAGCCCCATCGTTCTTGCCGGCATGGCACGACAAAGTAGGATTGCATCCTGGCGCCAGCACTCACCTGAATATCACTTTGAATACTCTGCTGAATGCTGTGCGGGTGGGAGCGCTGCGTGGTGACAGCGATGATGACGATTGGAAGTGGACTTTGCGTTCGGTGGCGAATCGTCCCGTTCTGCGCGTGTTAGACGACCCAACCGCTGGCAATCCAGCATCAGGCGATGGGAAGCAGGGGAACGAGTTAAAGGGAAGCCTTTCCTTCCTGGCTGGGACCGCCACCGACGGGTACGGCAGTGGGTCGGACATGAGCACCGGCTTTTCGCTCGAGCGCCACATTTTTTCCGAGGACCGAGTGGGGCTACGGGGCCATATCGGATATGGAGACGGTCTTCCCGCTGCGGTTTTACGCGCTATGTACTCGCACCGGCTGCCCGATGGTTCGGGTCCGTCCATGGCGGTCGCAGTCCGACGATTCGCGCCCTCGGATCCTAATCTGCACAATGCGTCACTGCAGTCGATGGCGCTTTCTGGCGGGGATGATTTCGTGATTGGCGATGCGCTCGAGTTAAGGGTCGGCAGCGAACTGCAGACCATTCAGTTCCTCGGGCGCGTGACTGCGTTTCGGCCGTATGGCTCGGTTAACCTTCACCTCTCTCCGAACACGGTCGTCGGTTACAGCTACGCGACCGCATTGCCCAACCGTCGGGACGACGGTTTCGAATCGGCGTCGGCCGCGGATTCCGGCGGTGCTGAACCTCGCATCAGTCTGGCTAACTTCTCGACGAAGCTTGAACGCGCACACCATCAGGAATTGAATGTCTCGCGGCGGCTGGGCAAAAACAACATGCAAGTCGCGGTGTTCACTGATCGCGTGGACAATACGGCGCTGCTGGGTACGGGCGAGGTGACGGCTGCTGGTGGCGACCTGCTGCCCGATGTCTACTCAGGCACCTTCACCTATGCTGGCGACACCCTGGCTACGCACGGGCTTCGAGTCGTGCTTGAGCGCAAGCTTTATTCAGATCTCACCGCAACCCTCGACTTCGCTTACGGCGGCGTTCTCGACTTGGCCAAGCCTGACGTCGCGATTCAGGATGCGGCTCAGTGGATCAAGACCCAGCGGCGCGAAGCCGTAGCGGCCAGGCTCAGTGGTACCGTAAACTGCACGCACACCCATTGGATCGCATCCTACCGCTTTGTCACCGGTTCGGCACTAACGCCGGTGGATATGTTCAACGCGTCCCCGGGACAGAGCGATCCATTTCTGAACCTGTCTATTCGACAACCCCTTCCGACACTTGGTTTCCTCCCAGCGCACATGGAAGCGCTGCTTGACTTGCGCAACCTGCTCGCGCAAGGCTATGTGCCTGTGATGGGTCAAGACGGCCAGACCGTGTATCTCGTCCAGTCAGCCCGTTCCATTCGCGGCGGCGTAACCATCAACTTCTAAATATGTTCGCCGGCACTCGCCGTGGGATGTTCCGTTGGTTCCTCAGTCGTCGCCACTCCCTAAGTCATAGCCTGATTAAGCTCCGGCAGATCATCCGTAAGTCGCTTAGGATCAGTGAAATCGATGCGATCCATCGTGCATTCGCTGGGCCCGACGCTCTCCTGAATTCCAATTTCCGTAGACTGCAATAAGACTTTCCCACATTTGGTATTCCGCCATCGGTTAATAAACCATAAGTAATTGAAAACAACGTCTTTACATTGTAAAGGGGTTGGCCAGAAACTTGCCTCCATCCGAACATTCAATCTTGCTCGGGGAGCTAGAGGAAACTTCTTTGGTTTCGATTCGGAATCTTGAGGGAGGGTTTTCCATGCGACAAATAGGAGCTTCACTGATTTGCATTTGGTTCCTGGCGATTGCCGGATACGGCCAAACTTTCCGCGGTGAAATCAACGGAACGATTACCGATCAATCGGGGGCGTTTGTAGCCAGCGCCACGGTGAAAGCCACCAACGTTGCCACCGATGTGGCGATCACCACAGTCACTACCAGCGACGGCCAGTTTGCTTTCCAGGATATGCCCCTGGGAACATACAAGATCTCGGTGACAGCCTCCGGCTTTCGGTCGGCGACTTTCGACAATGTCTCGGTTACAGCAGGAAGTGTTTATACCCTTCCGGTCAAGCTCGCCGTCGGATCGACGGCAACCGCTGTGGAAGTTTCGGCGGCGGCGCTGACCCTGGACACGACGACAACAACCCAGAGTGACACCCTCACGGACGCAGCGGTTCAGGAAATTCCACTGAATGGACGTGATTTTTCTCAGCTCATAGCGGTCTCACCCGGCTATGGTGGCTACTCGGTGGGCGGTTTCGGCTCGCTAAACGGGACCCGCGCGAACCAGATGAACTGGCAGGTCGACGGCACCGATAACAACGACTTCTGGCATAACATTCCGGCCATCAATCAAGGCGGCGTCTCGGGAATTGCCGGCACGGTGATGCCGATCGACGCCATCGACGAATTCTCTGCTCAGACCCAGTCGAATGCCGAGACTGGGCGCAACGCCGGCGGAACGGTTAATCTGACCATCAAGAGCGGTACCAACCAGTTTCACGGTAGCGGTTACTACTACAACCGCAATGAATTTTACGCGGCGTCGTCGCCGTTCTTCGTCGCGACACCTGACTTTCCCAGGCCGCCAGAGCTGCGAAATCAAAATGTCGGCGGCACTGTCGGCGGACCCATCATTAAAGACAAAACGTTTTTCTTTCTTGGTTTCGAGAGACAGAACTACATTTTTGGCCTGACCGGCTTGTCTACAGAACCTTCGAACGCGTGGGTCGCCAAAGCTAATGCGCTACTCACCGCCGGTGGCGTTACTCCGAGTCCCCTTTCCCAAACGCTCTTAGCGGCGCTTTACCCGAGTTCGATCCAAAACTTGCCAGCGACCACGGGCAACTACTTCGCCACTGTGCCGGGTACGGGATACAGTTACAACGAGGTAGGGAAGTTCGACCATAACTTCAACGACCGGAATCACCTTTCCGTGCACGCTTTCTACGGTCAGGGGAGCCAGACCCAGCCGCCGGGCGCCAGTTTGGCCCTCGCAACGGCCAGCTCAAACCTGGGCTACTACTTCGAAGTCGCTCCCATCCGCATCGAGAACTACTCCGCGGTTTTTAATAGCGTTGTGACTTCCAAGGTATCCAATCAAGTATTGTTTGGTGTCAGCTACTTTAACCAGATCTTTCACGACTCCAACAATAGCTTCGATGAGAAGTCGCTTGGCTTGTTCACCAGCCCCGACGCCTTAATCGCCGGAAAGCCAATTCCGGGTGCTCCGAATCTGCAGATTTCCGGATTCGATCAAGTAGGCATCACGCCGCCAGAAGGCCGCAATGACATCACCGGCCACTTAACCGACATCGTCTCTTACGTGACGGGCAAGCACCAGTTTCGCTTCGGCGGTGAGGTTCGTCAGGGTCGAGTGGATGAATTTTACTTCCGTCGTTCTCTGGGAAGCTTTAGTTTCAACGGCTCCTATCCCGGGACTCCCTGGTCCGGATCCTGCTTGGCCTCGGATCCCACTTGTGCTCTCGCCGATTTTCTTGCGGGCGATGTATCATCCTCCGATATCGCAATTGGAGACGCGGAACGTAAAGTGAGGGTGAATGCGTTTGATTTCTTCGGCCAGGACGACTGGCAGGTAACCCGCAGGTTAAACATCAATCTCGGCATGCGTTACGAGTACATTGGACCGCTTCATAGCCTCAATAAAGACCTGGCGGTTTTTATCCCCACCCAAGGATTGAAGATTCAGGGTAATGGTATCGATTCCATTTTTCCTCAAGACAAGAATAACGTTGCGCCACGGTTCGGATTCGCTTACCAGCCGACGGAGGCAGCCGATCTGGTGGTGCGTGGCGGAATTGGCGTGTTCTATGACCAGATCAATATGAACCCTTTCCTCGATTTCCGTCCGCCAATCAGCGCGGCGGATGGTCTCCAGGATAATCCCATCGGTCCATCCGCAGTCGACAATTACGGGGCCAATCGGCTGAACCAAACGTCATACAACTGGGACGCGATTCAAGCGGGCGGAAATTCCATCTTCCCCGGACGGACCACTTGCCCAACCCTCAGCGGCTGCGGCACGACTACCTACAACGTCTACTCTGTCGGCCAGAACTTCCGCACCCCGTATTTCTTTAACTACAATTTGCAGGTGGAGAAAGGGATCGACAACGGCGCTGCAGTATTGCAGATAGGCTACGTGGGAAGCGCCGGACACAAGCTTTCGGTGATGGACAATATATCGAGCGCGGCGCTGAGCGCGCAATACCCCAATGCCGCTACGATACTGCAGCTCAACAGCGTGGGTAACTCAAACTATAACTCTCTGCAGTCGACAGTCAGAATCCGGGCCTGGCATGGATTGTCGTCGCAAGTTTCCTATACTTGGGCGCACGAACTAGACACAATGACCGAATATCGCGGATCCATCCAGTTCGATTACACCAATCCCAGGCTGGATTATGGCAGCGGCGACTTTGACACCCGCCAGAACTTGACTGCTTTCTTCGCCTATGACGTGCCAGGATCGTCGCATGGCCCTAAGATTCTCACGCATGGCTGGCAACTGAGCACTCTCATGTCGTTCCATGGCGGACAGCCGTTCAACTTTGGCTCAGGAACGCAACGCTCAGGCCTGAACTTGATTCAGAATCCGTTTCTGGGCGTGTCCCATGCCTTCAGCGCGGCACAGGGCGGCCTGCCCTGGGTGAATCCAGCGGCATTCTGCGTGCCAGGCTCTGCCGGTTGCCCAGGACCAACCACAACTACGCCACAGGGGGCTTTTATCGGTGATATTGCTCGCAATGCTTTCTACGGTCCAGGCTTTGCCGATCTGGATCTCTCAGTGATCAAGAACGTCCAGATCGCCGAGCGTCTAAAGCTGCAGCTTCGCGCGGAAATGTTCAATGTGTTCAATCGTAAGAACCTTGCGACTGGGGCTGGCTCCGTAGGTTCGAACGGCTATGTAGGCGACACCATTGGCGACTTCAACGGTGCGCCCGGGCTGGGGCCGGGCGAACCATTCAACCTGCAGATTGCGGCAAAGATTATTTTCTAGCCACAGTGTTTCTTCTTAGCCCCTGCCATTTGTGGCAGGGGCTTTGCCTTGAGGGAGATTCTCGTACCCTGCTGAGCCATCGACCGCCGCAGGCGATAGTGGCCGCGCCAGCAACCCGCCCGTCGTAAGCCTTTCGTCACTAGTTTCAGCGGTTACTGCGATGTTACGCTGCTCTCATATTTCGTTTCCCCCAAAGCGTCTGTTGCGGAGACTTTGATGCGTCGCTCCATCTGCGCAGTTCTCATTCTTGGCGCCTGCTTTGCCGCGCCCGTTTATGCTCACCATGTTAAGCAGTCGACTGCAACTTCGATGCTCGTGACCACCTCCTCCGCGCAGGCTCGCGCCCTCTATCAAAAAGGTAGGCAGGACTACGAAAACCTCTACCTCGAGCGCTGCAATGAGGATTGGCGCGCCGCGGTAAAGGAAGACCCCAACCTGGGCGTAGCCTGGGCCTGGATCGCTTTCAACAGCGGCGATCCCAAGGAAGTGAGCGCGGCCCGCGAAAAGGCCAAGGCACTTGCTCCCAAGCTCACGCCGGGGGAGCAGTTGATGATTGCCTGGATCGCAAAGGTGCAGGAAGGCGACTTTATCGCCGGCATTTCCGCCATGAACGATCTGCTGGAGATGTATCCCAGGGACAAGCATTTGCTCTATCTCGCAGGTAACTGGCTGATGCTGGAAGATGGCGACGAACAGTCGCAAAGGATCATGGAGAAAGCGCTCGCCATCGATAAGAGGTTTCCCGCGGCGCTAAACGATCTGGCCTATCTTTACGCGCGCAACCGCGAGTTTTCCAAAGCTTTTACCGCCATGGATTCCTACGTCGCGCTGTTGCCTAAGGAACCGAATCCGCAGGATTCTTATGGAGAACTGCTCCGCATGGCCGGAGATTTTGAGGGATCGTTGCAGCACTATCGTGCCGCCTTAAAGATCGATCCCGACTTCGTTACCTCTCGGGTTGGATTGGGCGATACCTATGCCTTGATGGGAAATCAGGAGCAGGCGCGAATCGAATACGACAAGGCCATCCGCTATTCCCACAATGAGGCGGACCGGTTGGCCTACAACATGCAGAAAGCGATGACCTGGGTCCGCGACGGAAAGTTTGCCGAGGCGGACAAACTCTTCCTGGAGGTGGCCGAGACCGGTCACGCCAAAGAGCAGGATTTGCAGGAAGCGCAGGCCTATCGATCTCTGGCCGAATACCAGGTAGATGACAGCGCCGCGCTGAAATATCTGCAGAGCGCGGAGGATGCTCTGGGACATCGCGCCACGATTTCTGAGTCCGACAAAGAGGAAGAGTTATCCCGCATTCTGCGCAACCGTACGGTGCGCGCCACGCATGCCGGAAACTCAGCCCTAGCCGAAAAAACTTTGCAACAACTTGAGGCTATGGCTGCGGGCAGCCGTAACCGCATGATCCAAAGCTCCTACAACGGGGCTGCCGGAACCCTGTTGATGGACCAGAAAAAGTTCAACGAAGCCATCACACACCTGGAAGAGGACCAGAACAATCCTTTCACGATGGAATTGCTGGTCCAGGCCTACTACCAAACCAACCAGTCCGACAAATTGGCACAGGCTGAGGCCATGCTGCGAAGCACCAACGTTCCGACCATGGAGCAAGCGGTAGTCGTCCCCGCCGCACGCCTGCGTCCGCCGGAAATCTAGAAGCACATTTATCGCGTCGGGCAGACTTGGTCTACACTGACGAACGCCAGCGGGAAGGCAAAAACCTTTCGGCTGGCGTTATGCTTTGGTGCTTTCCCGAATTAGAATTGGAGATTATAAATTTCAAACGAATGACTTCTAAGATCGAGCGCCGTTCCCGGCAGAGACTTGTTGCACGTCTGCCAGTCCGCGTTCGAAGCGTGGGGGATAATACTGAACTGAGGGCCGAGACTCGAGATGTCAGCACCAATGGCGTATTCCTTTATACCGCATCGGCCATGGTGGAGGGTTCGGACGTGGAATTGGTACTGATCCTACCGTCCGAACTCACCTCCGGCGAAAAGTGCTGGGTTTGCTGCCATGCCTGCGTATTACGCGTGGAGCAAGGTCCGGGCAAGAGCTTCGGCGTAGCCGCGGAGATCCGGCGGATCGACGTTCTACCCGAGATTCCGATGTCAATCTGATGCTCCGGCGCCGCAATCCTCTTAGTAAATCCTCTCCCGCCGTCCAAGAAACGCCTGCCTCGCCTTGGGAAAACTCACGGCTGCAGATTATTTGTGAAATGTTTGATAAAATCCTTTCCTTGACCCCAACCTTGGTGCCATAATGGCGGCCCAAGAAAATGCTCTGGCCAAACTTAGTACTCAGGCGGCCCAGTTATGTGGATTGATAAACTGGCGGACGGTGTGGTGCAAGTACAGACCCCCATCGGTCCGCGTTATGTGATGCCTTCTTTTCTCCAACGCGCTTATTTTCTGTGGATGTTTCGACACTTTCCAATTCTTCCTCATGCCGTGCTTAGTTCCTGGCAGCAGCGACTGATTGACCGCTTATGTTCGGAACAGAGGTTTGTTTCCATGGCCTATGCCGATGGATTGGATGATGCCCCGGTAATTGGCACAGTGGAGAGGCGCCCGACGACGGGAGCGGGACCATCGGCCTCGCGGCGTCAAACGGTCAGAGAAGGTTCTCAAGGTCTGCCCGCGGAAGTGCGGCAGCGCTCTTAGACTCAGCGGGCCTTTACGGAACGCATGTCAGCTGACAAGAGGAGCCTCGTCCCTCCACCGGGGTGTGTTGTCTCGCCGCCTTGCGATTTGCGGGACGAACGCGCCGTCCTCTCTGCTGCTGAAAAATTTGCGTGCCCGCTGCGCGGGCCGAGGTGTGCACTACATCTCGATTTGCTGACTACGCACGTCCCCGTGGCGTTGCCACAAATACCCAAGGGGCGAATAGGGCGAATAGCATCGCGAATGACCGTCCATGCCGGAAATGCTACAATCACAAATTGTCCCATCCAGCAGATTTTCACCGCGGGCGCGTAGCTCAATTGGCAGAGCAACTGACTCTTAATCAGTAGGTTGGAGGTTCGATTCCTCCCGCGCTCACCATCTTTATCAACAAATTGCGGTTGGTCGCCATCCATCCCTCTTGACCACTGTGGCTGTTTTTGAGGCTGTGACTACATCACGTACTTCTGCTGGTTAAGTCGATCAATGACCACTTTGATCTGAGACGTCTCGGGGTGGAGATGGCCCATTGTCGTCTCCAGGCTCTCGTGCCCCATGACTTCCTTGACCAGTCCCGGATTCCTCGTCTCTGCCATTGCCACCGTACCAAATGTGTGGCGGGCGCAGTACAGCTTCAAGGCATCTGGAATTCCCAGCTTGCGAGCAAGCTTTCGGAACGCGTGCTCGATCCCGCTCAGTCCGATGTGACCTGATGTAGACTTCTTGGAAGGAAAAACCCAGCCTTCCGTTTGCCCCGATTGTTCAAGCTGAATGTTCCTGAGCAGGGCGATGACGCGCTCGCTCAACGGCACAAGCCGGCGAGCTTTGCGTGTCTTGCCCTTGGGGTTGAAATAAAACGCGCTCTCCCAGTTGATATGCTCCAAGCGCATTCTGATGACTTCCCCGTCTCTCAAGCCCGAGTCCAGCATGATGATCAAAACGTCTTTCAGCGGTCGTGGACACGATGCCAAGAGTTGTCTTTCGTCCTCCAAAGTCACCATGCGATCCCTCGGGAAAACTTTGATCGACTTAATTCTTGGCACTTCACGAATCAGCTTCCAGTCGCGGGCCTTGCCCAACATCCGGCGCAGCGTCCGGATAGCGCAATTTCTGCTGTGGGGCGATTCGTGAAATTTCGTGGTCTCAAACATCATCCGACGTAATTTGGTCGATCCGCATCCCGCATAACGCGGATTGCAGAATCAAACGACGACCGTTCTTGTAATCGTTCTTGGTTTTCTGTTCAAGCGTAGTCTTGTCGAGCCATTCCAAGAATTGTTTGGCGAAATCTTGAATCAGCGGTGCTCGCTTCGGCTGTAACGATTCTCCGGACTCCGCAGCGACCCTCGCCTTAGCCTCGATTCGCTCCGCTTGCTTTCTGTTCTTGGTTTTGGTGCTGCCTCGGTAACGCCTTCCATTCAGGTAGAAGAGGTAGTACCAGACATCACCCCGTAGGTAGATAGAGATTCCGTTCCTCCTTGCTTGCGCGCACAGAGGAAACACGGATGCCAGATCGGATGAACTCATCCAGATCTGCAATATCATACAATGCGCGTCCTCGGGGTTTGTAGAATTTCGGCCCGACGCCCTGACACCTCCAAGCCCTTAGTGAGCCGGCTGGAATGCCGGAATATTCAGCTGCATCCTGCGTTCCAACGAATCGGTTCTCAATCCTTCTCATCGGAGGACTCTCTGGCGGAGGGGTTGATGACTTGGCATGGCAGTTGCTGAGCGACGCGAGTTCAGCCTGCACCGACGACGTACTCTGCAGGAGTCAGAATGCGAGTTCCCTTGTAAGAACCCAGAACGAGTAGGTCCTTATCCCCGGCGATCAGCAGATCAGCCTTCGCACGCATGGCGCACTCAAGGAACATATCGTCGTTTGGATCGCGGCATTCTTTCACTGTCCCGCGGAGCTGAACGCGCACTGCACGCGCCAACACCGTATCCAGCGCGGCACGGGCACGAGTGGACTCCCAAGCGAATTTGGCAGTCAATACCCGGAAAATCTCCGCTTCGATTTCACGGCAACTGGCGATTACATCCTCGCTCATAGCTTTTTCGAGCGCTCGCGTCGGCGTTCCGCGATGCTTCGCGAACTGCAGAGCCGAAATCCAAACATTCGTATCTAGGACAACGATCACTGGCGGGTGCGGATATGCCGACGAGCTGGCGTTACAGAGCGGACCTCCTTGATGAGGCGTGGTACGTCGGTTTCCGTGTAACCGGGATTGCGGCGGTTCGCATATTCGCCGATCTCCTCCAAGATCTCGCGAGATTGCTGAGCGTAATAGGTGCGGAACGCTTCGCGGAAGAGTTCGCTCATCGTGCGGCTGTCGCGTTTGGCCAAGGCTTCGGCCTTACGCGCTAACTCGGGAGGAAGGCTGATAGTGTAGACGCGCGAGGTACGAGTAATGGCCATGCTGTCAATGTTACATTGTAATGGGATCCAGTACAACATGAAGTTGGTGGCTTTCTGCTCCAGTTCTTAAACCCACGATTCCAACCCGCGATTCGTATGTCTCTCACATCGTTCAAACTGCTACATAAACCAGCCCTGAAAATGCCGGATGGTTCGACGAAATGATTCCTTCGCATCACGAAAGCAATTCACGGGCGAGACCGTGCGAGCGCTCATTGGCTCGAACCAAGATCGTCGTATCGAGGACGATTTTCACTGGTGCGGGCGATATCTGGGACGTGTGCTTCTGATGGCCTCGGTGAGGATTTCGTCGGCTTCCTCTGCGGAGCCCGGTTTGCGGCGGGAGTCGACTTCGGCGAAATACTTCCTCAGTTGCTCGAATTGCTCGTGCCGCCGATGTTCAGAGAGGACAGGGGGCTCAATAGCACGGACGCTGATAGCCTCATCTGCCAGTATGCGGCGTCCTAGCAGGCTTTCGAGAACGGTCTTCTGGTCGGGCGAGAGGTCTTTGGCGCTGCGAATCATGGACTAGTCCTAAAATTCATTATATCGGCGACGTAGCCTAGAACTTTCATGCCGTTTTGTCACGAAAACTCTGGGTGGTAGGGCTGTTGGTTAAGACGTCTAATTTCCCGCGCGTTTCACAACTATCGCGTACGCCTTGAAAGTTACTGGTTAATTGTGACTTCGTGCAACATTGAGGGATGAACCCTCGCTGACCCTTAATCAGTAGGTTGGAGGTTCGATTCCTCCCGCGCTCACCATCTTTTCAACAACTTGGCAGCTTCGGTTCGATCCTCATTCCACCGATTGTGTCCTTTTTGTGTCCTTACTGGACTCGATGGCTGGCCACCTCGGCCATCTCATCGATGTCTTGGTGCTGGTACTTCATGGTTGTGCTCACGGCCGTGTGCCCCATCACGTTCATGACCGCGAACAGGTTTTTGGTTGCACGGTACATCTCAGTTCCAAAGCCATGACGCGCGCAATAGAGGACGAGGTCGTTTGGCAACCCGGCCTCCTCTCTGGCTTTCTCGAACTGCTTAGCGACCGTTGTCAGATGCCCATCACGGGCGCGCTTGGAGGGAAAGATCCATCCCTCCTTTTGCTCCGAGTATCGAGCCAGAAGTGCCTGACGAACTCGTGGACTGATTGGCCCGTATCTCCGTCCCTTGGGCGATTTGCTCTCGTAGACGAAATATCGTTTGTTGCCCCAGTCCAAGTGCTCCCATCGCATTCGGAACACTTCCTTCTGGTTGCGCATCCCGGAATCACGCATGATCATCAACACATCGCGAAGCGAATTGCCGTCCGCTTTCCGGGGTAGCGGTGTCTACAATTGTGAATAATCGTGGGGGATGATCTTCAGGATTTGGTGACCGAATGCTAAAAACAGCGATCAGTTTTTCATAGCAGCTCTACTACTGGGTTTTGTCGGCGGAATCATCGGTACTGTCACGATTCTCCATCGTGAAAAGGCGAGCATTCAGCAAGAGATTCGGGCACGGCAATTTGAACTCGTGGACGAAGGTGGAGAGGTTGTATCGATCTGGGGCATCGATCACCTTCACGACCCGTTGATTGTCTTCGCTCCCTCTGGCGTTGGAAAGGAGGAGCGCCCCTTCGAAGGCTACTTGGGGCACAAGCTCTCCCTCAATGATCCCGACTCGCAACGGGTGGGTATCGGACTCACTGCCGATGGAGATCCGTTCCTTAAGTTCAGAGGACACGACGAAAAGCCTCGCGCGAGTCTGTATGTTGACAGCGATGGGAAGCCTGATTTCATCCTCTGGGACGAAAAGACGTCGCGGGTTCTCCTCGGCGTTCGAAGGAGTGACACTCCGAGTCCGCAAGATAACGACTGGGGACTCGATTTCTATCCTGAGAGGGCAGGCATAGGAATGGCTTGTGTCAGGCACGGAGCACAGACAATGTTGCACGGTTACTTTTACTTGCGCAAAGATGGCGTTCCTTTTTAGCGCCGGGGCTCAGTTGTCGGAAAATCTCGATTGCACTCGGAAAATCTCGATTGCACTCAGTGACCTCTTCGATCAATTCTCGATGAGCGCAAACGCCTTACAACAGTTACCCGAATGACCCTCAGCGGGGGTTCGGAACTGGACGGAGATTAAGTTGTTCTACCCTGAACAATCAGGGTGTGCGTTATGCGGCAAGACATTGTTGCCTTGCCGCATTGGGTCAGCCTACTGTTTGGTCGCCGTAAACTGACTGTTGGATCCGTGCAACTTGTCCTCGACCTTGAAGGTCATGGTCTTGCCGTCGGAACCCACTGTCATACGCGCGACGCTGATCACCTTCCCGTCGCGCTTGTCGGTTTCCTCGATCGTGTTCTTTCCCATGCTCCTCACGGAGACGCTGGTAGTCCCAGGATCCCCTTTGTACGGCGAGTCCGTGCCATCCAACTTTGCAACATAGGATTGCCCGGTCCGGTTGGTCATGCTCAGGCTATCGCCGTCCACCTTAAAGGTAACTAGGAGCCCGTTATCGGAGACGGTCTCCAGCTTCGAGGTCACCCAGGAGCCGGACAACGCATGTGAACCCGCAGGGCCCTTTGTCACTTGCGTTATGGTTCCCTTACCGGTGACCGGGTCGGCGTTCGTGTTGCTACTGTCGGTAAACTCGAAGTTGGCCGTCTTCCCGTCCTGAGACACTACGGTCTTGGAGGTGGTGACCTTCTTCCCGTTCTTCGTGTCGACCTCCTCTATGGTCCGATCATCCACCACTTTGATACTGACGCTATCGATGTAAGGGTGTCCCTTGACCGGCTGGTCCTGGCCGTCCGCTTTTACATCAATTGGGGGCACGCAGGTCTTGCAGTGGTACATCCCGTCTTGCAGCAGATAAACGTCAGGTTTCTTTGGGAATTGCGCGTCGTTGAGATTAAACTTCCACGTGCCGTCGAAGGCATTCTGTGCGATAGCTGGAACGGAAACTACCAGCACAATCAGCAGTCCAAACAAGAGTAGCTTCTTCATCGGGTATCCTCCATGGAATTCTAAGATTGGGTTTCCTTGGGACTCTGAGCGACGGCCCAATGTACACCTGACCCTCCCCCCGTGCAATGATTCCCGCCAGACAGGATTCTCGCCAGATATGCGTGCGGAGGATCGCAAGACTTGGCAGAAGGATGGATACAGATTGCTAAAGCAGAACATTTAGAGCCACCATGAGCTTTGTGATCCTCTTCGTCGTGTTCGCGGTTTGCTTATACGTGCTTCCAGAACACTGCTCACAGAAAAGTAATCGAGTCCTCGAATGGCGTACCTAGGCAAGTCGTACCCCGTTCGCCGAGATTCAGGCTGATCCGCGCTTCCCTCACGTTCGTACACTCCGCACGAAGATTCGAGGAGTTACTAAAGAGAAATCAGGACGGTGCAGACCGGCGTATGTCTCTCATGGCTGAGGTTCGGCGACGAATCCGGACGGATGAAGAGTTCTGCGGGATGATCTCCAAGGGCGTTGCCGAGGGCAAGATTCCTCTGTCGTTCCTGACCGACGTGCTCACAAACCTGTGGCAAGAACCGACCGCAGAACGGGCGGTAAATGCGTGAGACGCTTAGGCAGGCGCAGGTGTTCGAAATTGAGGGAAAGTCACTACTGTGGCTGGTCCTTGGATGTCGATGCCGTGGCACCGCTCCCGCAACTAGGGCTTTGCATCGATCGAATTGCCGAAATCAAAATACTCGCGCCAAGAAGCAATCCTACCGCCGACCAAGTCGACGATGATTGCATCGCGCGTGACGGCCCGAACTCCATCTCTTCGCCGAGTCACATCCCAGTCCCACTCGATCGCCGCCTTGGCTCCGTCACTCGAAATGAAGACATTCTTTAGCGTGACTCGCAAATCGCGGAACTGCTTGAAATAACCTGCCATTGCTGTTTGCATTTCCTTAGCGGGCACATGACCCCCGGGCGAAATCAATTCTCCGCTTGGAAGCCAGTCAGGGGCGGCAATTCCAAAATCATCCTTCTCCCAGGCTTGTATCTGTCGGTCCACGAGTTCCCTGATCTTCGCCGTGTTATCGTTTTTAGCAAAATCGTGTCGTGCAACCTGCGGTTGGTTCGAGTTACCGGTTAGATTGCGGGGAGCCTGGGCAGCCGTGGGTTCTTTCATGGCAACAACACACGACAGCAGCAAGGTCAGTAAGACGTGTTGAGTCATCGATTTGTTCCGTTTCCGCAAGCGACTTGGCTCGCAAGCTCCGCATCAATGCCTACTCAGTTAACGCTCGGCCCGATCCAGTGGAAATACTCTGGCCCTACCCGCTGCGTCCGCAGTAACAAACTCACTGCGGGCAGTAATGGGGGGACTGCGTTTCAAACTCGCCGCCGTTCTTGATCTCCCTTCGAATCTCGCCTTGATGACGAAGGACGCCGGGCTGAGATGCGGTCCAGATATGTTCCCTTTGGCCCTCGGTAGCGTCGCTGCCTTCGCCATTCGAGTTAACATCCTGGAAGGTGGGTAATCAGTCGCTACCGCTTCTTCCGCCAGTAGCGAATAGCAATGGTAGCAACCAAAATCAAAAGCAAGATGAATCTGGCCGCCCACCGCCACGATGACCTAGGCGGCAAGATCGGTGAAAGCTCCACGCTCCCGATAGTAGCGCAGATTCTTCATCGAACAAGGCATTTTCGCGACCGGTACAGTGATGACTTTTGTTATATCGCGTCTCTTACAATGCCGGCTTTGTCCAGTACTTTTTTCCGCTTTTTTCCAACACTGCTCCATCCACTCAGAGATGAGCG
>Ga0209330_1000407_pt1 | contig 18647 bp, 20 predicted proteins | sample JacPinW_OM2H0_O3_FD_187969 | JGI IMG/M metagenome (GOLD analysis project Ga0209330, IMG submission 187969) | Forest soil microbial communities from Algoma, Ontario, Canada - Jack Pine, Ontario site 1_JW_OM2H0_O3 (SPAdes) (version 2) | ecosystem: Environmental > Terrestrial > Soil > Boreal...
TTTGTGACAGGGATGTCCGGATCGCTTGCGAGGACACGGCCGCCCCTTTTGTGCGGGTAAGGTACCACCGACGACTATTAACTGCGAGGGAAATTCGAAAAATATTTCCAATTTGTCAGCATATTGACGGTATTCCACTACGGGAATCGCGGAAAGCATGTAAGTGTCTTGCCGGTACGCAAACGCGCTTCAAGATTTCCATTCGGAGAATCAGGTGGCGAGCGAAGATAAAAATCTAAGAAGACAAATCAAAACCCCAACCCTTCACAAACCGAAGGATTGGGCACCCCACGGGCTTCATTCGTGATTAGGTGGAGAGCGGTGCCGCGCGGAGCAAGTTTGCCACCCGCCATATTGACGGTAATTCCATTAGGGGAAGGAATGTGAGAAATGATTAGTTGGCGAGCCACGATGACAATTTAAGGGCACAAGTCAAAACCCGAACCCTTCACACACCCAAGGGTTCGGTACCCCGCGGGTTTCGGGCGTCATGAAGTGAAGTCCAGTGCCGCGCGGAGGGGTTGGACACCCACCGTTAATCAAGAGTTTTGCGATTAGACTTGACAAGACTCTGTCGTCGCGTTTTATAAGTGAGCCGCGCTGGCCAAAACGATTCGCACGGTGAAGGGAGACGACCCGATGCTGCGTCTGCTTATGTTGGCATTTGTCTTTGCGTATGTGACTTTGCCGGCGGCCTCCGCTCAAACGACGGACGCCGGCTATCCCGATGAGTTGACGCCCTCGCTGGCGGCCAGTGCGAAGGCGATGCACGCAATGATTCGCCGAGATCTAGCGGAAGCGGCAGAGAACATGCCTGCGGATGAATACGCCTTTCGACCGACGCCGCAGGTCCGAACCTTCGGTCAGATTATCGGTCACGTGGTCGATGCGAACTTTTTCTTCTGTTCGCAGGTTGCAGGCGAGAAGTCGCCTGCAACCGGTGACTACGAACAAATCACTGACAAGGCTGCACTCGTTAAGGCGTTGAACGATTCGCTCGTCTATTGCGACCGAGTGTACGCAGCGACCACCGACGCTAACTTCGTTCAGCCGGTGCAGATTGTGAATGTCGTTGGCACGGGGTCGACAAATACCGTCCGAGGCGCCGTGTTGATATACAACATCGCCCACAACAACGAACATTACGGCAACCTCGCCGTTTATATGCGGCTGAAGGGCCATGTTCCACCCTCAACAGCACGCGCGCGGCAGCGAAAGAATTAGGGACGCCTGGTGAGTGCTGCGGGTTCAACCGGTCGAGGGCGCGAACCGGAGCGTCCCAATCAGAATCGCCAGGTGAATTTGGCGTAGGCGCTGCGCTTGATCTGCGACGAATTCACGCTCTGAAGCGGGTCGTTGAACTCCACATGGTGGTCCAGTAGCAAATTCTGCCCCACGACACTCAACGTCATCCGTTCCGCTGCTCTCCAGGTTAGTTGAGTGTCGATGCGTGTGTGGGAGGCGATCATCGGCGATGGAAGGCGATCGACAAAATAGGCGGCAATATCCAACGAAAAGGCGCGCGCTAATTCGAGGTGAGAACGGAGTTGCGCCTGATGGACGGGGTTCGTGCCCTGGATGGATGCAATGCCCGCTACGTCCCGCGGATCCGTATTGTCTCCGTGAAGATGCATCACCAGGAATGAATATCCAGGGCTGAGTGTCCACCGAGTGGTTACCTTCCAATTCGCAGCCAGCTCGGTGCCGCCCGTGGTGCCGTGCAGGTCGTTACCGAGAGTTTCACGATGGATGAGAAGCGGAGGATTGGATTGAATAACGTCCGGGAGCGACTCGACACTCTGCAGACTTTGATAGGCATTGAAGAAAACCGTCGCGTCGATGGACAGATGGGCTAGCGGTTGGGCTCGGTAACCCACTTCGTAAGCGATTACGTGTTCGGTCTTTGCTTTCGTGCTTCCGAGCAAGACAACTTCGGCGGGCCCGGGCAAGGCCGCAAGAACAGCATTTAGATCCTCATCGCGGCGCGTGGGAGTACGTGCGGCGCGTGAAATGGCGGCCCAGAATGTGTGACGGACGGCAGGAGTCCAGGCGATGCGAACGGTGGGCTCGAGATCAAAACCGGTGAAATAGCTATTTTCGAGTTTCGTTCCGACGGTCAAAAACACTCGATCCGGTTTCAAGGTGATCTGATCCTGGATGAACGCGGTGAACAACTCACCCGCCTTGTCCGGCGGAACGAATGACTGGTCGATGGTGCCGACGGTCTGATCCGCTGTGTGACGATATCCGAGTCCCCAAATCAGATCCTGCCGTCCGCCCCAGAGAAAGTGATGGTGGAAATCGAAATCGAACGTGTCGCGCGCCTCCTTGGATTCCGGACCGGACCGCGAGTAGCGGTCGAAGTAAAATTGGAAGGTGGTGTCGGATCGGTCGGAAAAAGTGTGATGCCAGCTGGTCAAAATGTTTCCACCCGACAAATCCGCGAGTCGATCGACTTCCGTGTTGTCGGGCGGGTTGAACGAGCTATGAACGATCACCGCTCCTTCACTTCCGGTGTAGAGGTCTCCTTGCACGGTCAAAGAATCCTTGGGGGACAGATTTGAATCCAGGCGGAAGCCGCCATGCAAAAGATGCCAGCCATCGTCGCCGTTCTGGCCGTTGAGATCGGGGAAATGATCGTCATTCAAGTACTTCGCAAAGACGCGGTAGTCGAATTTCTTGTTCGCATCGCCGCCGTACTGAGCGGTTCCAAATTCTTGATCCGTGTTGCCGCCGCCTGCCACAACGAGAGCACCGCGAGTAGCGGCGGCCTTTTTCGTGATGATGTTGATGACGCCGTTAACGGCGTTGGCTCCCCAAACTGCTCCGCCTGGACCGCGGATTACCTCGATGCGATCGATGTCCTCGAGCGGCACGTCCAATGTGTCCCAGTTGACTCCTCCGAAGAGAGGAGTGTAAACAGCACGGCCATCGATTAGGACGAGGAGCTTGTTGGCAAACTGAAGGTTGAAACCGCGAGCAGAGACGGCCCAAGTGTTGGCGTTGATTTGTGCCACATCCAATCCCGGCACCATGCGCAATAAATCGGGAATTTTTGTGGCGCCCGACCGCCGGATGTCTTCCTGCGAAATCACGAAAACTGCCGCCGCTACCTGCGAGAGTTTCTGCTCCTTCTTCGAGACCGAAGTTATTTGAACGTTCATCAAGTCTTCGAGGCTTTGGCCCGTCAAGTCGATAGGTTTGCTTTGAGACCAGGCCGGGCAAGCCAGGGACAAAAAGACTATGAAGCGCAGCAATTCACGGGGCCGCAAGCGGATACGTCGATCTGGCGTGGATGAGTTGCGTCTGTTCTTCAGGTTCAATATTTCTCCGCGGGGCTTCAAGGCGATTGCCATCAGCGGCCCTTAGGCCTCTGGCAGTCCTCTTCCACTCCAATCGGCAATCGCGTCAAAACCTTGAGTTATTTGTCGGTCGCGCAGCGCAGGAAGAAAACCGCCCACGCAGCACAAGTGCATACTGCGGGGCTAGTCAGGAAGAAACTGCACCGAAGTGGACCAGGATCGTGCATCGGTTAGTCGCGGGGGCGCGCCGCTGTGGAGGGCCGTACAATAATCTTGCTTGAGACCGAGGGCACTTCAAGATTCCCATTTAGAGAATTAGTTGGCGAGCGAAGATGACGATTTAAGGGCGCAAGTCAAAACCGAACTGTTCACAAACCGAAGGAATCGGCACCCGTGAGTTTCAGTTTTGATTGGGTGAGTCCGGTGCCGCGCGGAACGAGTTTGCCACCGGCCGGCCAACCAGAAACCTAGCAACGAAATCATCCTGAAATCCGGCCCATCTCCGCCGCTTCAGACATCAGCGCAATAATTACTATACATCGTAAGTAACATATACGTTATAGATTGTATCTTTACTTATGAGCATATCGTCGCTATCGTTTACGGACTACTTTCTCTGGCCAACGTCTGTTGAATCGGGGAGGGTTAAAATGAAAACCTACGAAGTGAATCCTTATTGGGAACGAGCCGTATTGGGGCCGCCTGCACGCTCCTGGACTATGTGGACGTGCAGTATCTTTTTCTTGGCGGCTATCGAGGGAATTTTTCTCGCGGGAGCCAAAACGTGGAAAACTCCCGAGACACAGACGATGCAATTGGTTCTGTTGGTGATCCTCTGGGCGGTCTTCATGTCGGGATGGCTGCTAATTCGCGGCTGGAAGGACGTGAAGCAAGCAGTTGAGGGAACTCCGGACGTCGAAATGAAAACCCTCGTAATGAAAAACGGATACAACATGGTGAAAATGTATTACGCGGCGATGGGCGTGGTTTGCATTTCAACGAATGCACTTGCGCTGATTCTGGGCAAGTAACAAAAATGGGATGGCTCTGCTCGAGCGAATCTCGACGGAGCCATCCCAATGAAAATACGCTGGACCCTCCAGTAGCGGAGGCGTTTGGCGTCATGCTGGCGAAGCCGCGGCCTTGGTGAGCGAAGGCGCGCGACTCAAGGATAACCAACGATGACAACTGAAACGGTTACACCAACTCGGAGTAATGAAGCGATGCGGAGCCTCCTGGGGGTCATCCTGGCTCTAGTTGGGACAGGAAGCCTCATCAAAGTGGTATTCGTATTAAGGGGGATGTCCGAAGGAAAATCCCTCCTCGTCGTACCCTTCATCCTGTTCACGGGATGGCTAGTCGCGAATTATTATTTTTGGAGGGGTTACAGCAGGGCAAAACAGGCGGCGATTTCCGAACGGTCAGAAGCTCTGAGCACGGCGGCATTCGAAATGTTTCGAATGTACTGCTGGGCTTGCGCGTTCCTGATCGCCGGAATGGAACTGCTTATAGCTTTAAAGTGATTGAAGAGGGGGAGGCGGGGAGGGACCTTGCCTCCCCTTTTTTTCAGGCCACATTTTCCTGCGGGCGAACTTCGACACGCACGCCACTTCCTCCGTCGGTGTAGTCCACTCCTGCGCCCATCCACTCCCATGTTTAATGCGGCGGTACGCGGATTTCAACCGTGCGGCGGTGAGGCGGGACTTATTTTGCGGAGTGGGCGAGGGCTGGGCAGCGGCGCCCTTGGAGGAGGTTTAGGACGCCGCCGAGGGGTGGCCCAGTCCGTGGCTTACATACCCGAGCCGACGTAGGGGTTGCCGGACGACTTCTTCAATCACGAACGCAAGAGACTACATCACCAGGGGAGTGGGCCGTCTTCGTTCGAGAAGGTGCCCGTCGGACCATCCGGTCCGAGGAGCGCGAGACGCACTGGCTCGCGAGCGCCCTGCTCAACAGTGCGCGTACCGCTATAGTTGTTGAGATTCGTCTTGGTATAGCCCGGGCATGCGGCATTGACTTTGATTCCGGTTGACTCCAGCTCGATCGCCATGGCGAGCGTGATTGCGTTGAGAGCCGTCTTAGACGCAGGGTAAACGGGCCCGAAGATCGACCGCCAGGACGAAGCCGGGTCCGAGGTCCGCGTGAGCGAACCAACGCTGCTCGACACATTGACGATGCGGCCTGCCGGCGCTTCGCGCAGCAGCGGCAACATCGCCTGGGTAACGGCGAGGACGCCGAACACGTTGGTATCCCACACCGTGCGCATTTCATCGAGGGACACGTTGCTCGGACGGGTCCGCTTGGCATATTCCTGGACGGACATGCCCGTCTGCTTACTGGCATTCGAGATAGCGGCGTTGTTGACGAGCACATCGAGTCGGCCAAATTCCTTGCGGATGCGCTCGGCCGCGGCGGAGATCGATGTCTGATCCGTCACGTCGAGCTGCAGCGCGCGTGCGTCCGGCCCAATCCCCTTGGCCGCAGCCTCGCCGCGCTCGAAATTGCGCGACCCGACCAACACTGTGAAGCCGTGGGCCACGAGATCCTTGGCGATCTGAAGACCGATTCCTTGATTAGCCCCGGTGACCAGAGCGACGGGTTTGTTCTGCATGATAATCTCCTTATTAATTTGCTGCCTTCGAGTCAGTACTTACGAAGGGCATGATCGCGAGCGCAAATTCCCATTGCTCGCGTTACAAACGTTTTCACGGTTCCTTTTACGAGCGCGGAAAAGATTCTCCGACCAATTCTTCGCTTTTCTTCCAAAGGGCTTCCGCCGTTTTGGGGTCGAGCGCGTATGGGCGCACGCCTTCGCTTACGGCGCTGATCGCCACTCCCTCAGGGACAATTTCTCCGACATGGCAGTTTTCGCAGTAGCGGCCGCCAATCTCCTCAGCCTGTGCGACGACACCGGCCCACACAGACGTTGCCGCTCCCTGTGGGATGGACTTCCACGCGAATGGCCCCTTTCCCTCTGCGACGAGCTGGTCGTTCATCTGCTTGATCATGCCTTCGAGGTGGCTCGGGTCCATGTGCCGGCCAAGCTCGGTCTGGATGACTCCCGGATGCACGGCAGCGGCGCGCACTCCGCGTCCGCGGTGCCTTTGGTCGAAGGCGACGGCGAACAGAATGTTTGCGGTCTTCGATCGGCCATACGCGACGAAGGGATCGTACGGCGTGCTTTGAAAGTTCGGATCGTCGAGGTTCACGTTCGAGAAGCGATGACCTGCCGAAGACAAGTTGATCAGTCGCCCTCCTCTGCGGATGAGCGGCGCAATCCTGTTGACCAGGACAAAGTGGCCCAAATGGTTGGTGCCGAATTGCATCTCGAATTTGTCGGTCGTATAGCTAAACGGCGTGGCCATCACGCCTGCATTGGCGATGATTACATCGAGCGGATCGCCCTTGCGCAGCAGTTGATCGGAGCACTTTCGCACGCTGGCGAGACTGGCGAGATCAAGTTCAACGAGTTCGAAGCTTCCACCGTTCGCTACTGCAGCCTTCGGAATTTGGGCGGTCACCGCTTCGCCCTTGGCCAAGTCGCGGGCGGTGCCAATCACGTCCGCTCCATGAGCGGCCAGCGACCGAGCCGTCTCCACACCCATCCCAGCCGAAACGCCTGTCACCAAGATTCGCTTACCGCGTAGATTGATGCCTGATAAAACATCTTCCGTGGTTGATGTTGCTCCAAATGTCTCGACCATGCTGTTCTCCTCTCGCCGTCGGCTTCAGAAGTGTCGATTGACAAGCGACGGCGACTCGCATAAAACGGAGAGTGTCTCCGCACTATATAAGATCACCGGAGCTGGTCTCCGGATGCAAGTTTTTTGACTTTCTTGTCAGGCCCATCAAATGGTGAGAGCTGCCCAGCGAAAGCCCCGCGCCGATGCTCAGCGGAATCGCGAGCGCATTTTGGAGGTGGCCAAGAGGGCTTTTACTCGATCCGGCGCGAACGCCAGTTTGGACGACATCGCGAGAGAGGCGGGCGTCGGACCGGGGACTTTGTATCGCCATTTCCCAACGCGCGAGGAACTTCTGCAGGCGGTTTATCGGTCTGAGATGGAAAAGCTGGCCGCAGCAGAGCGGGAGTTCTCTCAAAGCATGCCTCCGCTCGAAGCGTTGCGAGCCTGGTTACTATTGTTTGTTGACGCCATCGAGACCAAGCAACTGATCGCGCCGGCTCTGAATACTTTGATTGGAGATCCGAAGAAAGTGTTCGCAGCTTCCTACGTTCAGGTACAGGAAGCAATTCATGCCCTGGTGAAGCGCGCGATCAAGAGCGGCGATATACGCAAGGACATTGACCCTATGGATCTCTTTCGGGCTCTTGTGGGGGTCGCCTACGTACCATCTCACCCTGACTGGCAGCAGAGCGCAAAGCGGCTCGTGGATATTCTCATCGAAGGTTCGCGGCCGATCCGATAGGCGTGTCAGCTCTATTTCTCCTTACGCCAAGCCAAATTAGTAGGACCACGAAAAGCCCGAGCGCGATTACCCGAACCATGCGGGGCCTCAGCCATAGACACGAGCGACTATTCGCGACTAGCCAACAAGATACAACCACAAGTTCGGCGGTCGAGCGGATGACGTCTTCGGAACTGTTTTGCGGAGGGGCGAGGGCTGGGCAGCGGCGGCCTAAGAGGAGGAGGTTTAGGACGCCGCTGAGGATAGCCCGATTCGTGCTTTACATGCCGGAGCCGACGTAGCCGTTTTCGGCAGTACGCAGACCGGTGTTGGGCATTTCGGTTTTTACTTTTACGGGTTCGAGGCTGGGCTTGTTGGCACCCTTGGCAAGAAACGTCAGCTCGTATTGGTGCTTGAGGCTGTAGCTCACGTCCGCCAAGTACGGATTGATGTCAACGGGAGCGCCATATCCGAGATAGTAAGTATCGCCGCCGGTCTTTTGCGAGAGAAGATCCAGCCCGGACTGTGACAGAGTGGTGCGGAACCCACGACCGCCGCCGGAAGCTGCGGTGGGCGTGTAAATCGAATAGATAATGAACCCGCCGCGTTGCGCGCGATTCATGGCCTCGTCGAGATACGGGTTATTGTACGGATCGTTCGCAAACCCGGGGGCCCAAGCATCGAATCCGCTGGTGAACAACAGAATTTCGCGGCGATCCGCAGTCTCCGGCCACTTCTTCATCAGGTCAGACAGAGCCATGTAAGGGCTCGGAGATCCCGCTGCGGGTCCGATCGGCAGGCGCAATCCTTTTTGCGCGAGGGCATGGTCTGTCGTCAACTCTTGTGACACGACGACCATTCCATTGCGCATATAGCCGATGCCGATAGAGGTGCTCGCGGGCTGCTCGTCAATGAACTTCGCAATACTGCTGAATTGCAAGGCGATGCTGTCTCGCGCAGAGTCGTCGATTACGATAAAGAGCTGCAATCCTGCGCGGTCACCCTGCAGCGGGACCCAGCTTGTGACCATGTTCTGGTTGTTGCGCAGATACACTTGCACGTCAGCTTTCGGGACTACCGGAACCTCTTCGCCGCGGCGTGCTTTCACGGTGACGACCAATTTTACCGGGACGTCGGTGGAGGTGTTTGGCTTGTGCGGTCCAGCCAGGGTGGGCAAAGCGGCCATGCCGAGAATCAGGCCTAGAAGCGCCCCCAGAGCGATCCCGTACTTCGTTATTGAGTTTCTCTTTATGTCTAAGTTTCGCATCGTTCGATCCCTTTCTCTCGAAATCCGAGAGTTTTGCCTGGGTTTAGGTGCCAGCGTCGCTTGGACGCGGCCGGGTTGGGCGGCACCGTTCTACCCACCTATATAGGATGCGGTGAGCGCGGTATAGGGTACGGCGGTACAGGACTCTAAGTGATTGAATACATGTCACATATCAAAGTAATTCGCGTTCAAACAACTTGGCTACGGTATTTAGCGGTGGCCGAGGCGAGATGAGGTCTTTCGCAGGGGATGGCAACCCCTACCGGGCGACCGCCTGTCGGCATCTACTCGCCCAATTGGACGGCGGCTCTGCGAATCGATCCGGATACGAACCATTGAACCAGGTGAAGTGCGAGAAAAACAAGAGAGATGAATGCGGCAAAACTAAAATAGATACTGAAGTTTTCTAACACCATCAGGCCAACGGGGCGGTTGTTCTCCGGCGTGAAGAATGCGGCTTGGATTTGAAACCAAAACGTAAAACCAAAACAATAGAACATAGCGAGAGTAAGTTGCTGCAGGTTCGCCGACCGATACTTCAGTCGGGCCAAGGATTGCGGAACAGGATTATCATCGTGCACCTTCCGCAAAGAGCGAAGCCGTACTTTCACGAATGCACCAAAACACAACGTGTACACGCCTAAGAAGCCAAGGGCAAACACGAAAATCTGACTGAAATGACCTAACGAATTCCACACGCGGTCCCACTCAAACGGGAAGGGATGAATCATCATGGTTCCCTTAGACACCAGTAGGTTGCAGTTGGTTTCCGTTTGTCGCTGAAAGCGGAATTTGAAGGAAAAGAAGGACTTCTGGTCGTATGATTGCGGGCGGCGGGCGGTTGAGCATGAGCGGTTTACAGGGAGGACGAAATGACTTCTGATGAACGCGAAAAATTGCTGAAGGAACTTGAGGGATCGCGCGAGCGCTTGCTGCGGATGGCGAAGAATCTTTCGCGCGAGGAATTGCACTATCGTCCGTCGGAGGACCGTTGGACGGTGGCGGAATGCCTGGAGCATATATCGATGGTGGAAGCGCGAGTGCTCGGTGCGATTCACAAGACTTTGGAGGCAGGGCCTGATGCTTCGAAACGCAGCGCGCTCGAAGGCATGGACGATGCGTTGATCGCCGGCGCGGTGGCGCGAGTGGCTCGTTACAAGGCGCCTGAGTATGTGGTGCCGACAGGGCGATGTCCGGATGAGCAGCTACTGACGGAGTTCGAAGGGGCGCGCCAGCAGACGCGCGCCTTTGCCGCCAGCACCGACGCGGATTTGCGGCGGCACTTCTACAAGCATCCAGCGCTCGGCGATCTCGACTTGTATCAGTGGATGCTTCTGATTGCCGCGCATTGCGACCGCCATCGCGTGCAGAGCGAAGAAGTGATGGCCAGTCCGGGATTCCCGCGCGCTCGACAGGCAAATGCGTCGGTCTGAAGACGGCCGGTTAACACGCGAAGAGAAAAGCTAGTCGCGTTGATTGGGTTTGGCGGAGTCGGCGGTTTCGGCGCATCGGGCGCGGGATGGCGTTCAGGCTGGAACGGTCGCTTAATGTTTGGAGGTCAACTACTCACCTGCCAAACACGCATTCAGCTTGTCGATGCCACCCCACGCCTCAAACAATTGTGGTGAATTCGCGACAATTTCTTCGAGGGGTCTTGGCTTTCCGTTTCCGGATCCAGGATAAATGACATAGGCAACGCCCCCATCTTTCCCGCCATGTCGCGGACTAGAATCAATTCCCAATGCTTCAGCCAAGGCCATTGAGCCTTCTCCGACAGGAAGGTTCGGTGCGCTCACATCGGCAACCAGGGCCGCAGAAATCTTTCCGTTCCGGAGGTTCACGACAGTTGCGAAGTCGCCCAGTCGAGCAAGGCTTAGAGCCTTAGGATGAACCACAACATATGGGATCTTCACGGCGTCCACATATCTGTGTGGGTCGCGGAGATTTGGATTGTCGCGGTCGTAGAGCGCGGTCGTGGACACATAATAACCCGGAGCTGGATCCGAGTCCCCCTGGACGACGGGGCGTCCGCTTGGCTTTTCGTTATCTGTGACCAAGGCCCACCAGTTTCCGGGGTGTCCCGCGTGGTTCAGCGAATCGAGTCCTAGTCGGTCGTTAGGGTGATAGGTTCGGTAAGCTCCGTCGGCATCTATGGCAAGACCCGACTTGTAGAAAATGCTGCGCGGAGAAGATGAAGAAGACCAGACGAGAACTTTATGTGCGGTGAAGAACTTGCTCTTTTCGCAGGTGATGCGCGAAACAGAGTTAGACGCTTGCGGAACATTTGGAAGCAAGATTGCAAGGAGTAGGATTGCCAATTTGGATTGCATATACTGAAGAATCCTTCCTGAAAGGGTATCGGATTAAGCGGCGACGGGTCTGGCGGGCTTGGTTCGCTTCGCCAACAGAGCCAACCGCTCTTCGTGATTCATGGGCTGCCAGGGGACGAGTTTTTCGGCCAGGACGTCCATTCTGCGCAGGACAGTCAACTCGAAGAAAAGGCCCATCACGTCCAAGTCGCGGAAGACGAGCGAGCCGGACTCGCGCATTTTGTCGCGAATGCGCTCGAGATGCGCGGGCATTTCCGTCCAGTGAAGGCTGGAGCGATGGTGATGGCAGAGGTGGTAGCCTTCGTTCATGAAATTCAGCTCGTCCAGGACGGTGACTGTATTTGCAAAATAATCTTCGGGATGTTCCGGGTCGCAAAAGGCGTGCTGCACCCATGCGGTGAGCGCCATGATGAAGTTCATGCAGAGCAGAGGAACCAGAACGTATAGGATTCCGATTCTCCAGTTGTAAATAAAGACAGCCGCGAAGAAGAAGTAGTACCGCGCCATTCCCCATAAAATTCGCCGGCGGTTCTTTTCGTCACCTTTCGCTTTGAAGTAAAAGTAGGGAGCGAAACCCAGGGCGGTCCAAATGTTGTCGGAGAGATACCAAAGAAAATCCAGCGGACTGGTTCGGTCGTAACGGCTGGAGGTGACAGTATCGTTGAGGCCGCCGTTCTCTCGATGGTGCAGGCCGACGTGAACTGTGCGATCCAGCTCCGGAAGGTTGCCATACAAATATCCCAGGAAAAATTCGACGTAGCGGCCGAAGACTCCGTCGTATTTTTCCGAGAAGTAGCCTTGGCGGCGGTGCGCCTCCAAGTGTTTGGCGCTGAACATCCTGACGAATCTCTCAAATTTGAGGCCGTAAAGCGAAAGATAAAAAGCGATGGCGAGCAGGAGGTACGGTTTGCCTAGAACGAGTTGGATCACGAAAATCGGCAGCGTAGTTAGGCTGAGCGAGACCATCAGGCGTAGCGCGGGAGTGTCGCGCGGGTCTCGCAGAACTTTTTGGCCGAGGCGGTGGAGCAAGCGGTCGTAAGTTCCGGAGAGGAACTGATGCGCGTCGCGCAAGGGACGAACCTTCGCGAGCAGTTTGGCCGCGCCGTAGCACCCGAAGGAAAGCACGGCCACGAGCCCTACGGCGAGTGTGCTGGCCAAAGCCATGAGCACAGCCCAGCAGCGAAGAACGACTTCAGGTATGGCGGCAAAGCTGACTGCAGGCCAATACGCGTTTAAGCGCGTGCGGGTTTGCACGTCGGTCAAATCGGCTTCCATCAACTTGCCTACGAATTGCATGTTCGTCGTTGTACCGAATCGACGGGCTGCGTCCGGGACCCTACGAAAGTGAACTGTACTATCAAGAAGAGCAAAGTTCCAGCACGTCATGCGGAGGCTGTGCGGCCTCAGGGGTTGAAACCCCTTCGGCCAGGAGGACGGTGCGGCACGGCTGAAGCCGTGCCCTGACGAAAACGAATTTCGCGGCGGGACAGGCGCGCCGGGTGAAAGGCTCGGCGAAACTTCCGCCGAAAGGAAGCCCGTCGTTTTTGGTCATTTTTCCCGGGCCTTACGGGCTGGGCTAATTTCTGCCGTGCCTATGGCGCTGGGGAAACTGATTTCGCGGCGTGAGGGGGATTGACGCGGGCGAGGAAGACAGTTGCGGCGTTGATTCATCGCCCGCGCGAGCTGCGTTTAGGCGGCCTGCCGAAAGCCTTTGGACCAGCGCTTGCGCGTCGCGAACAGAAACGCAGTTCCCACCAGCACGAACGGAACTGAGCCGGGCTCGGGCGAGGGTACGACATTGGAGGAAAAGGTCACGGTACCGCAACTCCCTATAGCAATACCAATGTCGATTCCTTGGCAGGTCTGGGGACTGGTGGCCAGGACGAAAAAAGTGGGTCCTATAGAGTCCAGGGCTTCCCAAAAGAGCGTGTCGCCTGGGCCGATGCCTGTGGGGATCGTAACATCTTCGTTCAAGAAGGCGAAAGTCACGTCCATGGTGGTTGGCGACGGGAATGTAACGTCCGTCGCGCTGGGCAGCAGGCAAAAGCCAGAGCAACCGTCCGTCGTGAACGTGGGAGTAGAAGAATCCGCGCGCACGTTGGGAGCAATGACCGCGAGGAAAAGTACGGCAAGGATGATCGAGAAAGATTTTCGCATCGTGAGCGTCTCCGGGAAAAATTGGAAACCGATTGTGCCGCGAATTTTGCAATACGCAAAGAAGTCCAGTCAAGAGAAAATCCATTCATAATCGAGTACGAGCAGTACTGGAACGGCTGGTAATGAAATTTGCTGCGGGCGACGGCGAGCTAGCGACTCAGCGCGCGAATTAGAGCGCCAGCTTAGCTGCGGGAAGAAAGCGGGCACCGATGAGACGCCGGCCAGGGGCATGCGAGCGTTCAGTTAAGGGCGCAGAGATAAGCGGCGAAAAAGCCAACGAATGTTCAATAATCCAACGCAAAAGCGTGCCCAACTTCAGCGCTAATGTTGAAGCCAAGGTGCTAACGGCGGGCTTCTTGTTCGCTCAATTCTTCGGCGCGTCTTCCGATTTTCTTGAGAACTTCTTCCAGCTTGCGCTGTTCTTTGGGCGAGACATCCTGAAACGCACGTTTGATGAGAACGGCGTGCTCGCGGAAGATGGGAACGAAAACTCGGCGTCCCTTGCCCGTAAGTGAAACAGTACGAACGCGGCGATCGCTCTCGCTCTCCACACGACTGACCAACCCCTTCTTGTAGAGTCGATCGACTGCTACGCTGACAGATCCGGGGTTAAGGTCTACCTTCGGGCCAAGGGCGTTAACGGGCATCGGCCCTTTGTGCAGGAGAATTTCGAGGACCCGGAAATCCGATTCCCCCAAGCCTCCCTCGAAAATGGCAGGGAGAGCAAGGTGGCGGATCGCGCGTAACACCTTCAACATAACGAGCAAGGTGTGAGCCGCTTCCGGCGTTTTTCCACGTCCCATAGAAAAATGAATCCCTCCCCAGTATACCCGACATCAGATATATCGACATCGATAGATACGACAGCGATGTTACTATTCGAAGGGCGCAAATCGAAAGGAGCTTAGGATGACTACGAATGCGACGCCCGCCGCTATTGGCAAAGGCCGCTTTATCAGCCTGTGGATTCTCTCCGTCCTTGCGGCACTGGCCTTTCTCGCGGCCGGCAGCGCCAAGCTCGCCGGAGCCGCCGCGATGGTTCGAGTCTTCGAGAAGGTCGGCCTTGGACAGTGGTTCCGGTATTTCACCGGCACGCTGGAAGTAGCCGGTGCCATCGGTTTGCTTATTTCCCGCTACGCCTTCTATGCGGCTAGCCTGCTGGCCCTCGTTATGGTGGGCGCGATCATCGCGCATATCACCGTACTCGGCAGTTCCCCCGCCGCTCCAATTGTATTGCTGGCACTCAGCGGGATGATCGCCTATTTCAGAAAACCCTGATCATCAACCGATGAATGATCGATGGCGATTTTACTGTGTATCAAATTCAGAAGCGGCAAGCGGCCGCGGAGAGGGAAAAAAATGAAGGTCCTTGTTACAGGTGCAACGGGTACGGTAGGCAGCGAGGTAGTCAAGGCACTTCTTCAGCGCGGAGCGGATGTGCGGGCCTTTACACGCAAGCAGCCCGACCCCGGTACGTTTCCAAGCGCTGTAGAGATCGCCGTCGGCGATCTGACTGATCCGGTCTCAGTAGCGGAAGCGATGAAGGGTGTGGACGAGTTGTTCCTGCTGATCGGCAGTGTCGCCGATGAGCTCACGCAAGCGCTCACGGCTTATGGCCTGGCGAAGAAGGCCGGTCTGAAGCACGTGACATACCTCTCAGTCTTCAAGGCCGATCAGTTTCTCGAAGTGCCGCATTTCGCTGCGAAGTATGCCGTGGAGGAAGCGATTCGGTCTGGCGGGATGCCTTACACGATTCTGCGGCCAGCGTACTTCGTTCAAAATGAGCGCCGACTGAAGCCTGCGCTAACCGGACCCAGCGTATATCCGGTTCCCGCGGGGACCCAGGGCTTAGCTGTGGTGGATGTGCGCGACATTGCGGAACTGGCGGCCATATCGCTGACAGCAGAAGGCCATGAGGGAAAGACGTACGACTTGGTTTCGTCGGAGGTGTTGACCGGACCGGGTGCGGCAGCCACATGGTCGAAGCTGCTGGGCAAGAAGATCACTTACGCCGGGCACGGTGACTTCGATGGCTTCGAAGCGCAACTGCGAAAGACAGGGACTCCGAATTGGGTGGCCTACGATCTTCGCGTCATGTTTCAGGGTTACGTCGAGCGCGGACTCAGCAACACCGAGCATCAGACGGCGCGCTTTGCGACTCTGCTTGGGCGCCAGCCGAGAACGTACAGTAGCTTCGCTGAAGAACTAGCAAAGGAGTGGGGTACGGCGTAAATTAAGCTGGCTGGGCGCACAACACAATTTTAAACAGGAGCAGAAAATGTCTTCGAGGTCAAACCCGGTAGCGAAGGTTGCTCCTGCGATTCCGGCCGACGATCCGCGCCGGATGTTGGTGGTTGCAAACGCCGATGACAGCGATGCCCAGCATCTCGGAGTGGTGGGCGACACTTACACGATCCTGCTGTCCGGAATGGATACTGGAGGTCGATTCAGCCTGATCGATATGCATGTTCCTCCCGGAGGCGGTCCTCCTCCTCATCGCCATGATTTTGAGGAGACCTTTATTCTTCTGGACGGTGAACTGGAAGCTACCTTCCGAGGGGAGAAGCGTATTGTGCGCGCCGGAGAAACGGTTAACATTCCAGCGAACGCTCCTCACCAATTCCATAACGCCTCGTCGAAGCCGGTGAGGATGCTTTGCGTCTGCTCGCCGGCAGGTCAAGAAGAGTTCTTCAAAGAGGTGGGAACACCGGTTGCGACGCGAACCACTGCGCCTCCGAAGGTCGACGCAGCGCAGGAAGCCGCGTTTATCGGAAAAGTAATCGAACTGGCTCCGAAGTACCGAACCGAACTGCTCAAAGAAGCGAAGTAGGGCCGATTCAAAGTGAAGTACGGGATATTAAACACAGAGCGCTTATGAAGGCAACAAGCTTTGGACGCAGGAGATCAGTCCGGGCATGCCGTCGGCTTTGGGGATCACCGCATCGACGGCGATTCCTGCGAGGCTGAACGTCCTGCGGACTGCCTCACTATACATCGTGAAGAGTACTATCGGCGTGTGTGGCATCATGTCTTTCAAGACGGAGGCCACAATGATTCCATTTGTCCGAGGCATCGCCAAATCCAGGAGGACTAGATCGGGTTTCAGTTTGCGCGCTTTTTCGATGGCATCCTCGCCGTCGACGGCATCGCCGCAAACGTCGAAATTATGGTGGGTCAGACACGAACTAATAACTTTGCGGACGGTGTCGCTGTCGTCCACCACTAGAATTCGCTTGGACATCCTAGAGCCCCTGTACCGATACGGCTTCCCCGCAATTTCTGCAACGGGTTCGCTTCATAAAAGAGTACCGCTTATGCGCCGAACGCTGTGTCAGCTGGGGCTGATCGTGGCGTGAGTATGCGTCCAAGTATCCAACGTACTCTCAAATAATCGGTGTAAGGAATACACTGTTCAATGTAGGACAGTCGAGATTTCGACTTAGATTCGCCAACTTCGCAAGACTGATGAGCATCGATTTAGACTAGGATGGCTGGCGAAGTAGGGAGGCGCAAACAATGCAATACTCGATCGTCGGAATTCTTGATAGCTACGGAGATGCGGAAGATGCTGTTGCGGACCTGGAGCTAGCTGGCATCGACGGCCAACAAGTGGAAGTAATCAGCGATATCGACGACGACGCGCGAACAGCTAACACGCCGGACGAGGCGTCCACAAAGCCCAAGGCACCACATCGCAACTGGATTGAGCGTTTGTTCGGCGCAGGAGGCGCTCTCGAAAATAGCGAAGTTCGCGACCTTTCCGGCGAACAGCCGAACTACATCGGCAACCAAGAATTTTACGCCACTCATGTTAAACAGGGCGGCGCGATAATAATTGTGCGAACATCCGCGGAGCAACCTGCCGAGCGCGCGGTTGCGATATTGCGCGATCACGGCGCGCGAACTCCGGGGCAGAAGGATGGGCCCGCCATCCGCCGCATCGAGTGACCCCGCCCGCCAACAGCAATTACCTTTCCAAGTCAGTTTAACTTGCGAGCTTCTCGCCAGACGGGACGATTCTCTTAGCGTCGTTGGATGAGTTGAATGACATAACGCGCTTGCGATACGATGAGTCCGCTCTGCATTTTGGCCGAAAAGCGGGAGGCGGCGTGGGAACGCTAATTCAGGACCTGCGGTATGGCGTTCGCACGCTGCGCAAGAATCCCGGCTTTACGTTAATCGCCGTACTCACGCTTGCGCTTGGTATCGGTGCGAACACCGCCATATTCAGCGTCGTGAACGGCGTGCTGCTTCGCCCACTTCCTTACCGTGACTCGTCTCGATTGGTTCTGATAGCGGAAAAGAGTTCCTTCCCCATAATTTCAACTTCTCGTGAAAATTATCTGGATTGGCGCGACCAGAGCCACAGTTTTGAATCGATGGAAGCGACGCGCGGTGGCTCTATCACGCTGACGGGCGCCGGAGAACCGGAGCGCTTGAATGTTCGGATGGCCACGGCGGGACTTTTTCCAATGCTCGGAATCAACGCGCAGATCGGCCGGACTTTTCTCGCAGAGGAGGATCGCGCCGGAGGCACGCCGGTGGCGTTGCTTAGCTACGGTTTGTGGCAGCGGCGATTCGGCGGCTCTGCGGACATCATTGGAAAGGCCGTCTACCTTGACTCGAAGCCCTACACCGTCGTTGGCGTTTTGCCGAGCGGCTTCCAGGTTCTCCAGCCGGCGGATGTGTTCTTGCCTTTTATGCCTTGGGCGAAAACGCTTCCTGATGATCGCAATTGGCATCCCGGCATCATTCCGCTCGCGCGGCTTAAGGAGGGAGTGTCCAAGGAACAAGCGCGCGCCGAAATGGTGGGAATCACGAAGCGGCTCGAGAAGCAGTATCCGGATTACAACACAGGGACCAGCGCGGATGTTGTCGGGCTGCACGACCAGATTGTGCAGAACGCGCGTCCGGCGCTGCTGCTTCTGCTGGGCGCTGTGAGTTTTGTTCTTTTGATCGCTTGCGCCAACGTCGCGAACCTCTTGCTGGCCCGAGCAGCTTCGCGCGGCAGAGAAGTTGCAATCCGCACGGCGATGGGCGCGAGCCGCGGCCGCGTTATCCGGCAACTTCTGACCGAGAGCGTTCTTCTTTCCCTGGCGGGCGGCCTACTTGGTGTGCTCATAGCCTGGGCTGCGGTGGCATTCTTGCCCAAGATCGCGGCGGGCAGCGTTCCGCAAGGCGTGCCCA
>Ga0209330_1000408_pt1 | contig 18644 bp, 9 predicted proteins | sample JacPinW_OM2H0_O3_FD_187969 | JGI IMG/M metagenome (GOLD analysis project Ga0209330, IMG submission 187969) | Forest soil microbial communities from Algoma, Ontario, Canada - Jack Pine, Ontario site 1_JW_OM2H0_O3 (SPAdes) (version 2) | ecosystem: Environmental > Terrestrial > Soil > Boreal...
GATGCACGCCAGCACCAGCGCGAGCAAACCGAAAAACGCCGAAAGCCGCGCGACTAGCCGCTCCTGAAAAAGCAGCCGGTCGATCTGTTGCGACTCAGTTGTTACCTGAAAGAGCGGCAAATTTTCATTCAGTTGCGCCACAACGCGCCGTATCGCGGGGAGTAGAGCCTGCGGATCGGCCGCCGTGCGCACCTCGAACGTTGCGCCCGAACCGCTCTGCGGCGCGTACATCGTCGGGCTGATTTCCTGTCGCAAGCTGTTGTATTTCGCATCGCGCACCACACCGATGATTTCGTATCCGGCGTTCTTGGGTCCCTCGTCATTTGCGGCCGATTCGCCGAACCGTTTTCCCAGCGGATTCTCTTTGCCCAGGTACTTCGCGACGAATGCCTGATTCACAATTACCGGTGTAGGTGCCTCCGTCGGCGTCGGACCTTCGTTCGACGCAGCCAGCGCGTAGTCGGAAGCGTTGAAACCGCGTCCTCCCAGGAACGGAATCTGCATCGTGGTGAAAAAATCCGGCCCCACGTTCAGCATGTTCGCGTTTGACTCGCGATCTTGCGGCGCGCCGGGCCAGTGAAAACTGGTCACCATCAAATTGCCGCTTAGTAGCGGTAAAGATGAATAGCTCACCGACTTCACTCCTGGCGTTTCCGATAGCCGTCCCTGCAAATCGCGATAGAAACTATCTATCTGCGTGTCCTTGTATCCGGCCAGCGTCGGATCGATGTTGAAAATCACCACGTTGTGCGAATCGAAACCCACGTCGATGCTCCGCAAATTCTCCAATGTGCGCACCAGCAGCCCCGCGCCCACCAGCACCACAATCGCGAGCGCCACTTGCGCCACCACCAGCGCGTTGCCCGCGCTGATCCATCTTCCACCCACGTGCGCGATGCTCGGCGAAACGCCAAAGCCTTCCTTCAGCGTGGGAGTCAAATCAACCCGTGCGCTTCGAAATGCCGGCGCAATGCCGAAAAGAATTCCGGTGATCAGCGAAACCGCCACCGTGAATCCAAGCACCCGCATGTCTACGCCCGCTGCGAATCCCAGCGCCCGCGTTTGATTGCTCGAGACGAATGACACGATCGCGTGCGCTCCCCAATAGGCAAAAAAGATCCCCAGCACCCCGCCGATCACCGACAGCATCACGCTTTCCGTCAGCAGCTGCCGCACGATCCGCGTCCGCCCCGCGCCCAACGCCAACCGCACCGCCATTTCCTTCCTTCGCGCTGCCGAACGCGCCAGCATCAGCCCCGCCACGTTCGCGCACGCGATCATCAAAATAATTCCCACCGCGAGCATCAAAACGTACAACGGGTTGGCATACTGCCTGCGCGATCCGCTCAATCCCGTTTGCGCCGACACCAAGGTCACCGCCGGTTCATCCGCCGGTTTGGAAAACGTTTTCGGCTCGCTCGGGTTCGCATCCGGTGCCTGTCCGAGCGCCGTGTTTGCGGAAGAAGGCGGAGCACCCGTCGGCGGGATCTTCATGGGCCCCTTGCCTCCAGCGGGCGCCGGACCTCCGCCAAGTGCCATCTCTCGCTGGCCTGGCCCGCCTCCACGCGGCCCGGGCATTGGTCCGCCGGCTTCGAACATCGGCACCGACCCATGCAGCATTTCGTTGCGGAAAATTCCGCTGATTGTCGCTTGCGCTTGCGCCACCGGCATCTCCGTTTTCAACCGGCCCACTACCGTGAGCCACCAAAACGTCACATCATCCTGGCGATTCCGCCAGCGCGCAGGATTACTGATTCGCGGCGCCACCGCCAGCGGCAACCAAACGTCGTAGTCGCTTCCCGGCGTAATCCCGATGAATCGTTGCTCCGCCACGCCCACGATCGTCACTGGAATGCCGTTCATCTGAATCGTCCGACCGATCGCGTCACGAGCCCCGCCAAACGCGCTCTGCCAGTAGCCGTAGTTCAGCACCGCCACCGAAGCCGCCGATGGCGAATCGTCGCTCGGCTGCAAGACGCGTCCCGCGAAAGCTTTCACGCCCAGCGTGCGAAAAAAATCTCCGGAGACCACCTGTCCGCTGATCACGCTCGCTGGACCGTTCCCCGCCAGATCCAGCCGCCCTGCGTTGGCAAACGCAGCTACTCCCGAAAAAACTTTCGCTTGCTCCATCTCGCGAAACATCGGTTCGGACAGCGAGCACCCCGACGGATTCGGCTGCCCGAACCTCAGATCGGTCGGGCAGTCACCCGCCGACATGTAACCGCGAATCTCCGGCGCCTTGCGCGCGCTCCACTTCACCACCACCAACCCCGACGGGTCCTCCACCGGCAACGACCGCAGCATCACCGCATCGATCAAACTAAAGATCGCTGTATTCGCGCCAATCCCCAGCGCCAGCGTCAGCACAGCCACTGCCGTAAACCCCGGCGACTTCGCCAGCATGCGCAGCCCATACTTCAAATCCTGCAAAAGTGTTTGCATCGTTACACCTCAAAATCCGCCGAATCACCCGCGCACATCATACCTAACTCCACGCGCCCCGCGATGTCCCAGCCGCCTTGTACCATGTAGACGCACCACCCTCTAAACGGATAGCTGTTAATGACACGGCTGAAAAAAACTCACAACCTCTTTCGCCGGTCAGTAATCTTTGGGTCTGGAAACGCCACTCGCAATATGACTCCCCGTAAAATTCTCCCATCCATTACTATCGAGGCACTTTGGCGTTTCCAAGATAAAATGCCATAGAGCAAATAATGTTCACGCGTGGATTGGCGTATGGAACGTGAATGATGCAAACCCTTTGGCAAGATGTTCGCTACGGACTGCGCCTGCTTAGTAAGAGTCCTGGCTTCGCTGCGCTCGCCGTACTGACGCTCGCTCTCGGCATTGGCGCCAACACGGCGATATTTTCTATCCTCGACCCGCTGCTTCTCCGCAAACTTCCGGTCCACAATCCGGACCAGCTCGTGTGGGTCAACTCCACCGGTACCCTTGGGCCGGCAGAGACTTCTGCGGTCGAGACTTTTTACGCCTATCGCGACAAAGCGCAGGTTTTCTCGAGCGTGCTGGCATTCTCAGGGGTCGCTCCTTACGAAGTAACGCACAACAACCGAATGACCTTGGCCAACGGCGAGCTTGTTTCGGGAAATTATTTTGCGACGTTGGGTGTGCGCCCATTTGCTGGCCGGCTGCTCATTGATGCTGACGAGCATGGGCCGCCGGCTCTTGTGCTGAGCTTCGATTTTTGGAAGCGCGAATTTGATTCCGACCCGTCTGCGATCGGCAAAACGCTTTCCTTCGGGGATCAAGCCGATGCGAGCCGTGCGGGATCTGTACCGTTACATTCCTATACCGTGATCGGAATCACGCCGCCAGATTTTTTTGGCGCGGAAGTGGGAGAATCACCAGATTTCTATTTTCCGATGGGCATCGCGAACGTTCCGTCGCAAGACTATTGGCAACGACCTTGGGTCACGATTCTTGCGCGCCTCAAACCTGGCATCTCGATCTCTCAAGCACAAGCCAGCCTGGATCCGTTACTTCACGAAGTAGAAAACCATTCCACGTTGCCGGAAATTGAGCGTGAAGAAAATTTCGCTTACGTCCTGCTCACTCCTGCGGCTCGCGGTCTCTCTCAGGTACGTTCGCAATTCTCGCTCCCTGCCGTCATTCTGATGGTTGTTGTCGGCCTTTTGCTCCTCATCGCGTGCGCGAATGTCGCCGACCTTTCCCTCGCACGTGGAATGGCACGCAAACGAGAATTCACCGTTCGGCTCGCCCTCGGAGCCGGACGTTGGCGCATAATTCGCCAGTTGCTTACGGAGAGCGCCTCGCTCGCGGCGGCTGGCGCGCTATCCGGTTTGATAGTCGGCCAATGGACCAGCCATCTTCTGGTCGCGTCGCTTTCCACCCGCCAGATTCCCATCACTCTCTCAACTCAATTAAACGGCCGATCGCTTCTTTTCACTTCGGTTTTGTTGGCGCTCACCGTGCTCATCTCCGGGCTAGCGCCAGCGCTTTCGGCTACCCGAGGCGAGCTTGCGGAAGAACTCAAAGCTCAAGGCGGTGGCTCTCATCGGTCATCGACGCAATCGCGGCTGGGACGCTTCCTGATTGTCGCTCAGGTTGCGCTATCGATGACCCTTTTAGCGGGAGCCAGCCTGCTGCTACACAGTCTCTTCAACCTCGAGACGTTCGACGCCGGATTCGATCGCGACAAAGTTTCAATTGTCACCATGAACGGCTACTCGGCCTCGCGAACGCGCGACCAGGTGGCCGCGTACTACGACCAACTCCTCCAACGCGTAAGACAGCTTCCAGGCGTCCATTCTGCTTCTTACTCGAGCTTCGCACCGATCAGTGGCAAGGAAGTCGGCGTCAACGTCGTGGTGGAAGGCTATACGCTGCGTCCCGGAGAAGTGGCGAACGAGCGCTTCGTGGGTATCTCTCCGGGATATTTCGAAACAATGGGAATTCCCCTGCTCCAGGGCCGCGATTTTACGCAACAAGAAGTTCACCCAGATTCGCCATCATATCAATCCACGAGTGTTGCCATCCTCAATCGGACCATGGCTCGCCGATTTTTCGGTGACAGCAGCCCGCTCGGCAAACATTTCCATTTCGTCGAAGGAACTCGTCCTCCACTTGAGATTGTGGGCGTAGTTGCTGACTCCAAATACAACGGATTGCGCGAAGCCCCCACCGATTTTTTCTACATCCCTGGGACGCACGGAGACCTGGAAATTCGAACCAACGAATCCGCCGCAACATTGGCCGGCCCTCTTCGAGAGATCCTTCAGTCGCTGGACCGCTCAGTCGATATCGCCAGCATCAAAACGCTTCGCGAACAAGTTGACGAATCGCTCCATCCCGACCGGCTGATTGCAGCGCTCTGCGGCACCTTCAGCATTCTCGCGCTTGTTTTGACTTGCGTCGGACTGTACGGCACCCTCGCTTTCCATGTCGCCCAGCGAACTAGCGAAATTGGTGTTCGCATGGCGCTTGGTGCGCATCCGCGCGATATTTTCCGCCTGGTCGTCGGGCAAGGAATGCGTTTGACTGTTTCCGGCTTGGTTCTGGGAGTCATCGTGGCGGTCAGTGCCACGTCGCCTCTGGCAAGTTTGCTTTTCGGAGTGAAACGAACAGATCCCCTGGCATTTCTCGGCGTTTCGGTCCTTTTGCTATTTGCAGCGAGTCTCGCCTGCTATATCCCCGCACGCCGCGCGATACGCGTAGACCCCATGACCGCCCTCCGCGACGAATAGCGTTCGATGTCGTTCCGTTTTATTCAGATTTGACCTTCGTGCTAGCCTGTTGGGCGCCCCTATGACCAAACGCCCAAAACCTATCGTCCTCACCGTTCTTGACGGCTGGGGCTACCGCGCCGAAACCACCGGCAACGCCATCGCTCTCGCGCGCAAGCCCAACTACGACCGCATCCTGAAGGAATTTCCCAACACGCTGATCCAAACTTCCGGCCCCGCCGTCGGCCTTCCGGCGGGACAAATGGGCAACAGCGAGGTCGGCCATCTGAATATCGGCGCCGGCCGCATCGTTCACATGGACAGCACACGAATCGATCAGCTCATCGCCGACGGCGAATTTTCTCGCCAGCCTCTGCTTCTCGAAGCCATGGAACGCGGCCGCGCGCGTCAACTCCATCTCCTCGGCCTTGTGAGCGACGGCGGCGTCCATTCGCACATCCATCATCTCTTCGCGCTCCTCCAAATGGCGCGGGAAAATAAAGTCAAAAATGTTTTCGTCCACTGCTTCATGGACGGGCGCGACACTCCTCCCAACAGCGGAATAGATTTTCTCCGCCAGCTCGAACAAAAAATGCGCGAGCTCGGCGTGGGCCAAATCGCCACCGTCAGCGGCCGCTACTACGCCATGGACCGCGACAATCGCTGGGAGCGCATCGAAAAAGCCTACCGCGCAATCGTTCACGGCGACTCGGAAGCAAAATTCGCGGATCCCATCGGGGCCGTCCGCGCAAGTTACGAAAAAGGTGTCACCGACGAATTCATCATTCCCGCCGTCATCACAACCGAGCCTGCTCCGGGAAAAGCCGCTGTGGCTCGCACGGTCATTCGCGATGACGACGCCGTGATCTTCTTCAACTTCCGCGCAGACCGCGCCCGCCAGATGACCCGCGCTCTCATAGAACCTGGCTTTGACAAGGTTCCCGATCCCGACCGGCCGAAAAATCTCACTTTCGTCGCCATGACCCAGTACGACAAATCCTGGCCCTGGCTCCGCTACCTTCTCGCTCCCGAAAAGTTGGAGCAAATTGTCGCCAACGTGTTTGCCGAGCAGCGATTCAAGAACCTGCGCGTCGCGGAAACCGAAAAATACGCGCACGTCACTTATTTTTTCAACGGCGGAGTCGAGAAACCTTTCCCCGGCGAAGAGCGCGTCCTCGTGCCTTCACCTAAAGTGCCGACCTACGACTTGAAACCGGAAATGTCGGCAGCGGGAATTGCCGATACCGTCGTCCATGCAATCGAGAAAGGCGAATTCGACGCCATCATCATGAATTTTGCGAATGCGGACATGGTCGGCCACTCGGGAAATCTCGAAGCCACAATCCAAGCCGTTGAAACGGTGGACGTCTGCCTCGGCCGGATTTTTCAGGCCTTGCGTCCTCGCGGCGGCGCGTGGATCATCACCGCCGACCACGGCAACGCCGAAACCATGATTGATCCCGTCACCGGCGGCCCGCACACCTATCACACCACCAACCCCGTCCCGTTCATTTTGCTAACCGACGACGGCCAAACAAGACTAAGCAGCGGCGGCTCGCTGCGCGATATCGCTCCGACCATGCTCGGTGTACTGGGCGTCGCGGAGCCCCACGAGATGACCGGACGCGACCTGCGCGCGCCATCAAAATAAATTAAGACTTCGCGCCCTGTCGCGGAAAGGAGCCTTGGAAGAAATGGAAGAAGAGCCGGAACGCGGCGACAAAAAATCCGAGATCATGGGTTACGCGCGCCCAATGAACGCTCTTTATCTCGCGTTGCTCTTCGCCGTGACTTGGGCTTTCTGGTCGCTCCGCGCCGCCCTAATCCTTCTCGGATTGCTGATCGGTGCGACTGTCCTCAGTGTTTTTCTTCGGAAAAACCAGTCATGACGCGCACCATTCCCGCCGAAACAAAGCTGCTCATCTGCGTCTGGCACCGTTTCTCGCTCTGGAATCCTCCTCCGCGCATGGCCGAACGCGTTCGCGAGCGTTGGCCTGCAATGCGCGTCGTGCATCTACCCACTTACGATGGTATGCAGACCGAGCTTCCGGACACGAACATCTTCGTCGGCTTCTCGCTGCGTCCCGAACAATTCGCCTGGGCCCGCAAGCTCCTGTGGCTTCATTCCACCGCCGCAGGCATCGGACAGTTGATGTATCCCGAACTGCGCAGCAGCGGTATCGAAGTCACCAACGCCAGCGGCGTACATAAAATTCCTATGGCCGAACATATCCTCGGCACGCTCATTGCGCTCGCTCATCGCTTTCCCGACTATCTTCGCTATCAGCAGCAATCTCTGTGGGCGCAGCAGGAATTGTGGGACGCCCCTGTGCGGCCGCGCGAGCTTCGCGGTCAAATCGTTCTGTTCATCGGCTTCGGCGCCATCGGCCGCGAAGTCGCAAAACTCGCCATGCCGCTCGGAATTCGCGTGTGGGCTGTTACGCGTTCCGGCCGTGGCGACGTGGAGCTTGCCGAAAAGTTTTTCCCGTCCACTGAATTACAGGAAGCTCTTCCACAAGCCGACTTCGTGATTCTCGCTGCGCCGGAGACGTGCGAAACGCGAGCGATGATGGGCGCTCGCGAATTCGCGCTGATGAAGCCCTCTGCATATTTCGTCAACGTAGCCCGCGGCGCGCTGGTGGACGAGCCCGCGCTCATCGCCGCGCTGCAACAAAATAAAATTGCCGGCGCTGCGATCGATGTTGCTTCGCACGAACCTCTGCCGCCGGAAAATCCGCTGTGGAAGCTCGACAACCTCTTCATCACTCCGCACGTGAGCGCTGTGAGCGAACACCTGTGGGAACGTCAAACGGATTTGTTGATGGAAAATCTCGAACGCTGGTTCAGCGGCCGCGAATTACTGAATCGCGTGGACCTCGAGCGGGGTTATTAGCGTAGGGAAGTAGCGGCGCGCTCCGGTAAACACCAGCCTCGCCGCGCAAGGGCCGTAGCGAGACAGCGTTCCGAATCAATCGCCGGCCGATGGCTTCGGCGAAGTGTATCCTTGCCGGGCGATAACGATCACTTTCTTCATCTTCCCTTTTCTGTCCGGCTGCAGCATCGGATTCCCTTGCTCGTCCACAATCTCCAGCTTCAGTTTGTGATATTTCCCATCCGGGGAAGTGGAAGGCGTGAAGCCCAGCGTGTACTGGCTTCTCAGATATGCCGCAACCGTGCTGAAGATACCGTTCATCTCGCCCTGGAACCGCGGGAACCAGGCGTACCCGCCGGTCATCTCGGCAAATGTTGTGAGCTGATTTTTAGCCTGCAAATAGTTGACGCTATCTCCTCGGGGGTTTCGTACCTGCAACTCTTCAGCCATGCCCACCGAGTAAATCGGCGTGTCGGATTCCTTCACGCGCTTGAGTGTTTGATCCAGCGTGTGCTTGCTGAAAGTATCGAACCCGCTCGCCAGCAGAAGAATGGACTTCTTTCCCTTCACGTCGCGAAGCTCGTCCAGAGTTTCCAGCAGCGCGTCGAACAAATTGGCTTCGCGAAAGTCGGGAAAAAACAAACCTGCCGCGGCTTGTGCTACTTCCTGCTTGTTCCGCGTGAAGTCCACCAGAACGTGGGTGTGAAAATCAAAAGTCTTGAAAGCGACGTAGTCCTTCTCATTCAGGTGCCTCACAAAATCGTATGCCCAGGTCTTCGCCTCGTAGGCATACCACTCGCCACCGAGCTTGCTGAACTCCATCAATATCACGATCGTGATCGGCGCCTCGCTGGGGGCAAAGTTCGAGATTTGCTGCGGCTGGTTATTATCCAGAACTCGAAAATTTTCCTTCTTGAGGTTCGTAAGAATGTCCCCGTCCTGGTCCGTGACCACCGCGTCGATATTCACCACATTCGACTCCACGGCGATGGCCACTTGCGGAGCCGGGGCTTGGCCCGCTTGCTGCGGCTGCTGCTGTCCGGTAGGCGGATTGGGGGGAGCCGGTTGCTGCGTCGGCGCAGGCTTTTGCGGCCCCTCCTGCTGTTTGGTCCTGGCGGTCAGAGCCTCCGGAGGTATGCCCAAAGTTGCCAGAAGTACTCCCACAAAAAGCGCGCGAAGCCACGTCTTCGAATTCATAAATTTCCTCTCCACGCTTTGATGCCGCCAGAGCTGTTTGTGGATGGTCTATTGCCATCCAGAAAACGCCTCGTCCCAAGCGCCCGGCTACGCCGTGACGCCATGATAGTATAAATCGTTTCTACGGTTCGCGACGTAATTCACAAGATAATTGGAGACAGAAAGAATGGCGCGCCCAGCCCTTCGAATTATTGTTCTCGCACTATGCGGCGTCTTCTGCTGCATGTCTTTCAGCTATGGACAAGGCTTGCAGTCGCAATCCGCTCAGCAACCGGCGCCGCTAAGCGCCGACCTCGCGAAACTTCAAGGCGAAGCTATTGTCTGGCTTCAGGATCTGATCCGCATAAACACTTCCAATCCGCCGGGCAACGAAATCGTAGCTGCGAAATACATCGCCGATGTCCTAAAACGAGAAGGAATTCCTTCGGAGATTTTCGAAAGCACGCCGGGCCGGGGGTTTCTGGTCGCGCGTCTTTCTGCAACCGCGATGCCGGATCCTTCACGCGCCCTGCTGCTGATGGCCCATCTCGACGTGGTTGGAGTGGACAAGAGCAAATGGTCCGTCGATCCATTCGCCGCGGTGATGAAAGATGGCTACCTTTACGGCCGCGGCACCATTGACGACAAAGGCATGCTGGCGGCCAATCTCGCGGTGTTCATCTCTTTGAAACGGTCCAGCGTGCGGCTGAATCGAGACGTCATTTTCCTGGCCGAAGGGGATGAAGAAGCCGGCGGAGAAACTGGAATGAAATTCGCGGTCGAAAAACATTGGGATAAAATTGCGTCGGGCTTCGCGTTGAACGAGTGCGGCCGCACCGTTATGAAAAACGGCAAAGTGCAATACGTTACCGTGCAAGTCAGCGAGAAAGTCGCGGTGAACGTGAACGTAATCGCCACCGGCACCTCCGGCCACGCCTCGGTCCCGCTCAAAGATAACGCCGTCACGCATCTATCCGCGGCCATGGCGAAATTGGGCACGTACGAAGCCCCGGTGCAATTCAACTCCGTCACGCGCGGATATTTCGAAGGTATCGCCCCATTGCAGGATGAAGAGACCAGCAAGTGGCTGGTAGCGCTCCAAAGCCCGGATCGCGCGGACCATGCCGCTCGATGGCTGTCCAACGCCGACCCAATCTGGAATGCCATGCTTCGAGACACCGTCACTCCCACAATGTTGCAGGCAGGCATACGCGCGAACGTCGTCCCTTCGGAAGCCCGCGGCGTTTTGAACATACGTCTTCTGCCGGGCAATATGGCGACTCCGCTCCTAAACAAGCTCACTCAACTTGTGAATGATCCTCAAGTCCGTTTGGAACCGCAGGCTGGCGCCGGGGAAACCGCTCCGTCCTCGTCACTCGAGACGGATTTGTACGCTACAATTAAGAAGGTAACCGCTCAAGAATTCAGCGGCGCGCCCGTGGTTCCGTACATGTCCACTCCGCTTACGGATTCGGCTCGGTTGCGCATGCGCACGGTACAAGCCTACGGGTTCGATCCGTTCCCGCTCACCGAAGAGGACGTGATGCGCATGCATGCCGACGATGAACGCATTCCTGTCGAATCATTCCGGAAGGGGGTTCAGTTCCTCTACGATGTTGTCAACGCGTTTTCTGTGACAAAATAACAGTCGTGCAAAATCTTCGCAGAGCCAAAATCGTCTGCACTTTGGGGCCCGCAAGTTCCTCTCAGAAAATGATTGACGAGCTGTTGCACGCCGGCATGGATGTTGCGCGCCTGAATTTTTCGCACGGCACTCCGGAGGAAAAAACGCGGCTGGCGATTTACGTGCGCCGCGCCTCCGCGCGCTATAAAAAGCCCGTCGCGATTTTGGCCGATTTGCAGGGGCCAAAAATCCGCACAGGCGCGTTGGAACAGGGCAAGCCGGTGCGTTTGCGCTTCGGCCAGCGTTTCGTGATTACCACCAAGAACCTGATCGGCACCGAGGCGGGCGTCAGCACAACTTTTCGCGCGCTGCCGGAGTCGGTCCACAAAGGTGACAACATTCTCTTGAACGACGGCGAAATCTCCCTGCGCGTCGTTTCCGCCCGGGGACAGGACGTCGTTTGCCAGGTCGAGAACGGCGGCGAACTTGGCGAACACAAGGGCATCAATCTCCCGGGCGTAAAGCTGAAAATTCCTTCGCTCACTCCCAAAGACCGTCTCGATCTGAAATTTGCGCTGCAAATGGGCGCCAACTTCATCGCCCAGAGTTTCGTTCGAACCGCAGCGGACGTTCGTGCAGCCAAAGCCGCCATCGCCCGCGATGGAAAAGAAACGCCCGTTATCGCGAAGCTCGAAAAACCCGAAGCCATAGATAACCTGGACGAAATCCTGGCTGTTGCTGACGGTGTAATGGTTGCGCGCGGAGATTTGGGCGTCGAAATGAGCCCCGAAAAGGTTCCCGTAGTGCAAAAGCGCATCATTTCCAGCGCACGCGATGCGCTGGTCCCGGTGATCACGGCCACGCAAATGCTGGATTCGATGCAGAAAAATCCCCGGCCGACGCGCGCGGAAGCCTCCGACGTAGCCAACGCGATTTTCGACGGCAGCGACGCGCTGATGCTCTCCGGCGAAACGGCTGCGGGAGGCTATCCGCTGGAGTCCGTCGCGATGATGGACCGCATCATTCGCGAGGCGGAAGCCAGTATGACGATCCAGCCGCGTCCGGCGCGTTCGGGCGATTTGCTGATCAGCGAAGCTATCGCCGAAGCCATCTGCCACGCCGCCGAAGAATTGAACATGACCGCGATTGCCGTGTTCACGGAATCGGGATCTTCGGCGCGGCTCGTTTCAAAGTACCGTCCGCGCGCGCCCATCGTCGCGTTTTCGCCGGTGCAGGAAGCGCGGCGCCGCCTGTGCCTGCTCTGGGGCGTGCTGCCGCGAACCATCGCGCGCGTCCACGACATCGACCAGCTTGCTAAAACCGCTGAAGCACGGCTGACGGAAGAGAAGTTGGTGAAGCAAGGCGACATCGTGGGCGTGATCGCCGGCACTCCCCTCGGCACTACCGGCTCCACAAACTTGATGCGCCTGATCCGCATCGGCGGTTAGCGAGCTTCTATCTTAAGGCAGGATTTTTCGCTGCGATGGTACTGCTAAGAAGTTCGCGAAAATAGTGAGGTTCTTAGGGGGTCGGAGCTTCAGCTCCGACATGAAGGGTCGCCCTTCATCAGGGGTTCTAACCCCTGAGGCGTCCTGTTGAGTCTTTCCGCAAACTGTCAGGCCGCGTTCTGACGAAAAGGCGATTCCTCAGGCTCCCAAGGGCCGCACGACAGAGCCCGACGCTGTGAATTCTAGTTCACCCAATTATCGGGATTTGACGGCGGCTTTTCGTTGTGGTCTCTAACGTACACCTCAAATTTCTTGCGCAGGCGCCGGCGTTTCCAGTCCGTAAAGAAATTCCTGTAATTGTAGAGATAGGACCCGCGGCGCAGATAAATGTAGCCCACCAGCATCCCGCCAAGATGGCAAACGTGGCTGACGCCGTCTCCAGTTGATCCAATCGTGCTGAAGAATTCGATAGCGCCCATCACGATCACAAAAATCCGCATGGACACAGTCACCGGCAGCGGAAACACCCAGACTTGACGGTGCGGCATCACGATAGCCACCGCAAGCAGGACGCCGTAGATTGCCCCCGAAGCTCCGATTGTCGGCACCAACGCGGTGCCGCGGCCATGCGGGTCAATTATCAACTTCACGATGATGTCAACAATTCCCGCGCCGACTCCGCACACGAAAAAATAAATATAAAACTTGCGCGCCCCCCAACTGTGCTCCAGGTCCGCGCCGAACATCGCTAGGTACAGCAGGTTGAAAAGAATGTGAAGGATCCCGCCGTGAAGAAAAATGTAAGTAAACGGCTGCCATATCCGAAAGCCGTACACGGCCGCGTACGGGCTCAGTCCGAACCAATCAACCCAAAATCTCTGCCCCGCTTCGTGAAAGAGCAGCGCGGAAATTGTCTGCAGGAAGAAAACTGAGATGCACGCGATGCAAATCGTCTTGATCGCGCGCGGAAAATAGCCGCTCAGGTCAAACCGATGCCCGTAGCCGCGCGAAAAGGTTGGCACGCTGCAAGTGTAAAGGCTGCGCACGGCGGAGTCAAAGAAACACAGTGTTTTCCGCCTCCATCCAAACGCGTCGCCTGAATTTTCTTCGATCGGCGATGGCTCCGATTGTGTTCGCCGAATGCCGAGGATTGCATGGCAAGGCCGCCGCATGTACATTACCCCACGGCTCAGATTGAAGAGGGACGGCCCAGCAAAGTGTGGGCGAGCCAAATCGACGCGGAAAATGCGCTCTACTTACTGTCCCGAGCCAGCTTGAATGTTTTGTCCAGTGAAAGGAAAACCGTGCTACGACTAAAATCTTACTCCGCGTTTCTGCTGCTTTTCGTTTCCCTATTGTTCGCTTTTTCCGCCGCCGCGCAAACCAAGCTTCTTCGCTTTCCCGATATTCATGGCGACAAAGTCGTCTTCACTTACGCCGGCGATCTATGGCTCGCGTCCACTTCCGGTGGATTGGCCACGCGCCTGACCGCGCATCCGGGCGTCGAACTCTTTGCCAAATTTTCACCGGACGGCAAATGGATCGCCTTCACCGGCCAATATGACGGCGACGAGCAGGTGTACGTGATTCCCGTCACAGGTGGCGTACCGAAACAGCTCACTTTTTATCCTGCTCGCGGCCCGCTTCCTCCGCGCTGGGGTTACGACAATCAGGTTTACGGATGGACTCCGGACGGCAAGTCCGTCGTCTTCCGGTCTCTGCGCGAATATTTTGACCTTGGAGATTCGCGCCTGTACACCGTGTCGATGGACGGCGGCCTGCCGCAAGCTTTGCCCATGCCGAAATCCGGTGCCGGCGATTTTTCTCCGGACGGTTCGGAAGTTGTCTATTCGCCTCTCTTCCGCGACTTCCGCACCTGGAAACGCTATTCCGGAGGCTGGGCTCAGCAGTTATATATTTACGACCTCAAATCAAACGCCCAACAAAAGATCACCGAAGATGTCCGCGCCCATCGCGATCCCATGTGGGTCGGAGAGAAAATCTATTATTCCTCGGACAAGGACGACACGCTCAATCTCTACTCCTACGATCCCAAAACAAAAGCCACCGAAGAGCTCACGCACAGCACGAAATGGGACGTTCGCTGGCCCAGCACCGATCATAAAGGCCGGATCGTCTACGAAATGGACGGCGAGTTGAACATCTTCGATATCGCCACCGGGAAATCCACCCCCATCTCCATCCAGGTTCCCACCGACGCTCTGGCGATGCGCCCTTCGCACATCTCGGCGGCAAATCAAATCGAGTGGGCCGAGTTGAGCCCGAAAGGTGAACGCGCTCTCTTCGTCGCTCGCGGCGATGTCTTTACCACGCCTATCGAGAAAGGTGCCACGCGCAATCTCACCAACTCGTCGAACGCTCACGACAAGTTCGCGCAATGGTCGCCCGATGGTTCAAAGATTGCCTTCATTTCGGACATGGATGGCGAAGACGAGCTTTACCTCATCAATCAGGAAGGCTCAGGCAAGGCCGAAGAGTTGACTCACGGCTTCCACGCCATGCTCTATCAACCCAGTTGGGCGCCGGACGGAAAGCGAATCGCCTTCAGCGATAAAGACGGAAAGCTTTACGTTTTAACGCTCGACGACAAAAAGGTTACTCAGGTCGCACAGAATCCTCGCGGGCGCATCCCCGCGTATCCGTGGTCGGCTGACGGCGGCCATATTGCTTTCATCATGGGTGAACCAAGCGGCTTCTCGTGCATTTACGTGTGGAGTGTGAACGACGGTCAAGTCCATCGAGTCACTGATCCTTTGTACGATTCTGGCGATCCCGCCTGGGACCCCAACGGAAACTATCTCTATTACGTTGGCACGCGTGAATACGCCCCGCAACTGAGCCGTATCGAATTCAACTTCGCCACCAATCGCGGCAACTCTCTACTTGCTCTCACTCTGCGCAAGGACGGCAAGAATCCCTTTCCCCCTGAGAGTGACGAAGTCACCATCACCAAGCCGGGCGAGGAGTCTTCCGACAAAGACAAGACCGCCGAGAAAACCGGCGACAAAAACGAAGACAAAAGAGAAGGTAAGAAAGACGGCAAGAAGGAAGACGACAAAAAAGAGGAGAAAAAGAAGGAATACATCCGCATCGATTTCGACGGCCTTTCCGATCGCGTGACGCGTGTTCCCGTCGATGCCGACAACTTCAACGGCCTGGTGGTCACCAAGGACTATCTCGTTTACGCACGCGAAGGCGCTCCGTTCTACGGCCGCGATTCGTTCCCGCCTTCTTCTCTCGTCCTCTTCGCTTTCAAAGATCGCAAGGAAACTACTCTGGTCGACAAAATCGACGGCTTCGACGTCTCGCAGGATGGCAAAAAGGTTTTAGCGCGCGAGGGACGCGGCTTCAAACTTTACGATCTCAAGCCCGAAGGCAAATCCAGCGCGAAGAATGTTTCCGCCGACGGCCTGATGGTCGATCGCGTGCCGCAGCAGGAGTGGGTGGAAATCTTCAACGAAGTGGTGCGCCGTTATCGCGATTTCTTCTACGTCCAAAATATGAACGGTTACGATTGGGACGCCTTGCGCGACCAATACCGCCCACTCGTCGACTACGTCGCTCACCGTTCCGATCTCAACTACGTCATCGGCGAGATGATCGCGGAACTCAGCGTCTCGCACGCCTACATCGCGGGCGGCGATTTCGAAATTCCTCAACGCCCTCAAGTGGCGCTTCCCGGCGCTCGCATCGAATTGGACGCAACTGCAGGCCGTTACCGCATCGTCAAAATTTACAAAGGCCAAAATGAAGAAGAAATTTATCGCTCGCCGCTCAGCGAAGTCGGTGTCGACGTCAAGGAAGGCGACTACATCCTGGCCATCGACGGCCGCGACCTCACCGCCAAGGACAATCCGTACCAGTTCTTGCGCGACAAAGCCAATCGCCCCGTCCAGCTCACGGTAAATTCCAAGCCCACAATGGACGGCTCGCGCACGATTGCGTATCGCCCCATCACCAGCGAAACCAATCTCATTTACCTTGAGTGGATCACGCACAATCGCGAAGCCGTGTCAGCCGCCACTGGCGGAAAGGTCGGTTACATCTATCTCCCCGACATGGGCGCCGACGGCATCCGCGAATTCATCAAGTATTTCTATCCTCAGATTCGCAAACAGGCCTTGATCGTCGACGTCCGCGGCAATGGCGGCGGCAATGTTTCTCAGATGCTCATCGAACGCCTCAGGCGCGATTTGCTCGGCACCGATTTCGATCGCGTCGACCAACAGACGAACACTTACCCGGGCACGGTCTTCTACGGCCCGAAAGTTTGTCTGATCAACGAAACGTCGGCTTCCGACGGCGACATTTTTCCTTACATGTTTCGCCAAGCCGGTCTCGGCCCTCTTATCGGCAAACGCACTTGGGGAGGCGTGGTCGGCATCAGCGGCCGCGGCCCGCTACTCGATGGCGGCCAGGTTTTCGTGCCGGAATTTGCCACGGCCAGCGTCGCAGGCCAGTACGTTATCGAAGGACACGGCGTCGATCCCGACATCGTCGTCGAAAACGATCCCGCCTCGGTGATCGCGGGCAAGGACCCGCAGCTTGAACGCGGCATCGCCGAAGTAATGAAAGCACTGCAGGCCAATCCGAAGAATCTTCCGTCGCGCCCGCCCGACCCGAACAAGGCACCCAAGCGCTAATCGCCAGGGTGAAACGAGAGCTCGCGAAAGCTTTTATGTTTTATTCAGTTTCTTGCGCGCGAAGTAGAAGAGCGAAGCCGCCAGCAGAATGAACATGAAAAGCCCGAACAGGTTGCTGGTAGCCAGCGACCCCAGAATCTTCGGACCAAACGCGAAGAGGTCAGGCCGCCAAGGCAACCGGAACACAGCGACAACCCAATGCGGCACGTGCGAAGAAATTTCCGGGTCTTGCAGTAGATTGATCACGATGCCGAGCAGCCCAAAAACTCCGCCCGCCGCGATCAACCCGCTCGAATAAAGCGCTCCCGGACTAGCTTCCCCCTCTTCCGTTTTCTTCGACGACACTTCCACCAGCCATCGCACCAGCCCGCCCGCAAACATCGTCGCCGTCGTGCCAATCGAAAGATAAGCGCCCACGGCAAACGCCAGCGACCGCACTCCCAGAATTTCCACCGCCAGCACGAGCGCGACGCCCATCAGCACCAGCCGCCACGGCAGCCGCTGCGTGAGGATGCCGTTGATCACCGTAGCCATCAGACGCGCCTGTGGCGCAGGCGCCTTGTCGCCGCCGATGCCTTGCACCCACTGAATCTCAATTTCCTTCGTCGCCGGATCGTAGAGATATTCACCGTCGGCAATCTGCGCCGAACCCAGCGCGTTGATCAAAACGTAATTCTTCCCTTGATACGTGATCGAATTTCTCTCCACTTTCACGCCCGTAGCTAAAGCTTCCACGTTCACCGGAATTCGCGTCGGGACGTATTTCTGCAGCCCCGTGTTCATCAGGTTCAACGTCGCCCCAATCGCGATCGTCGAAATAGTCACGCCGATCAGCAATCCCATCTGCTGCCGAAATGGCGTCGACCCCACCAGGTACCCGGTCTTCAGGTCCTGCGAAGTAGCTCCAGCGATAGCCGCCGCCGTGCACACCACGCCTCCAATCACGAGCGCAAGCACCGCATAATTCGGCGCGGTCCACCCGGCCACTAGAAAGATCGCGCACGTAGCCATCAGCGTCGCGATACTCATCCCGCTCACCGGATTCGAAGAATTCCCCAGCAGCCCGCTGATGCGCGAAGCCACCGTGACAAACAAAAATCCGAAAACCACCACGAACACTCCCGCGAGCAGATTCTGATACCACGTCGTGCTCGCGCCCTTGATCGGATCGAACGTCAGCATCACCCACATCATCACCACGATCACGAACGACCCGACCAGCACCGTGCGAATCGACACGTCCCGATCCAGACGATTCCTTCCCTCCGTCTGCGCCGCTCCTTGCGCTCGAACATCTTTCATTCCCGCGCGCAGCGCCGAAATAATCGTTGGCAGCGTCCGCAGCAGCGTAATCAGCCCCGCAGCTGCCACTGCTCCCGCTCCCATGGGACGAATGTATTGCCGCCACATGTCGTCCGGAGTCATTTGCGGAATCGGAATCGTCGAAGGATAAATCGGCGTGTTCCCCGCAAGCTGCCCGAAGAATTGAATCGCCGGCATCACCAGCAGCCAGGAAATCACTCCGCCCGCAAACAGGATGCCCGAAACTTTGGGCCCGATGATGTAACCCACTCCCAGGTATTCCGAAGTAATCGTCGCGCGAAACGACGCGCCCGGAAACCAGTGCGGCCGCGCTTCAGGCTGCGAGTTCCA
>Ga0209330_1000409_pt1 | contig 18612 bp, 16 predicted proteins | sample JacPinW_OM2H0_O3_FD_187969 | JGI IMG/M metagenome (GOLD analysis project Ga0209330, IMG submission 187969) | Forest soil microbial communities from Algoma, Ontario, Canada - Jack Pine, Ontario site 1_JW_OM2H0_O3 (SPAdes) (version 2) | ecosystem: Environmental > Terrestrial > Soil > Boreal...
CGCCCGGCGGCTCAGCGACGAAGCTCGGGCAGCCTCGGCTGAGATCCCAATTGTAATCGGCGAAATGGTGAAAGCTGCTCTCGGCAATAGCGGGTCCGCGTCCTGAATTTGGGGCAAACGCCACCGCAATATTGAAAGGCCGGCCCGTCGCCTTGCTCCTACCCTCCGCAATCACCCGGGCGTCTTGATTCGCCGGCGCGCTGACATCGCCTTCGTGAGGATGAGCCGGCAAGAATCGAATGGCGCCGCCCGCTGCATTGGGATTCGTCAGCACGGGGTGCAGCGGTGCGATCGCGCGAATTTCTTGATAGTCGCCGTTTGCGCCGGAATGAAAGTTGGGCCAGGAAATACTGGTCGTGATCGTATCGTCCGGAGCGCAGCGTGCGGCATCAGGATCGAGGTTACGGCTATGAAAGTGATGCGCCTCGCCAACACCGCCCAAATCGCAGAGCGAGGATCCCAAGTCCATATGATCGCGGGTTAGCAGCAGCCCGCGCCCCTGACGCAGAAACCGCGCGATCGCCGCGCAATCCGCAGCGGTCAAACCGTTGCCCACATCGGCGGCAAATAACCACATCTCATCGAACCGGCTACGATCGAGCGTGGACAGCACCGAATCGGGTGCACCGAGGCTTTCGCGGTCGCGCATCGTCACTTCGAACAGAGGCGCCCCATTCCGCCGCTGCTCGCGCAAGAATTGTCCGAGCAGACTGAAACGCGCGATACACCAATCATCGGCGGTTGTCGGGATGGTGGTTTGCAGCAACACTTTGATCGGCGATCCCGGCATGAGCGGATTATACCCGGTGCCCGCCGTTCGGCCGCGTCATCCTCGGCTCTGTGGAATAATGAGCGCCATGGAAGTTCGCCTTGATACCAGTCTCGAGCTCTTGCTGGAGCGCGCGCCGGGCGCGCATGCATCGCGTGTCCTCGCAACCGTGGTTGCCACAGCGGGGTCCACTTATCGAAAGCCGGGCGCACGCATGCTGCTCATGGCGGACGGCAGCTTTATCGGGCTATTGAGCGGCGGCTGCCTCGAGTCTGACCTGCAGATTCATGCGCGCGCGGTGTTGGAGAGCGGCGCGGCCCGGGCGTTCGAATACGACACGCGCGGGCCGGACGACACGCTGTTCGGCGTCGGAGCGGGTTGCGAGGGCACGATGCGAGTATTACTGGAGCCCGCGGGCCCGATGAGTCCGGCCGAGGCGGCGCTGGCTGCCGCCGGCCACGCCACGCGCTTGGGCGACTCAACCTCGTTGGTGATGGTGCACAATTCGGCGCAGGTACGACTTGGAACCTATCGCAACGACCAGGACCTGCCCGCTGAGGAGCGATCACGCGCATTCGTGCAGCCGCTCGCCCCGCCTCCGCACCTGCTGATCTGCGGCGCGGCACCCGATGCTGAAGCTGTGGTCAGCACCGCACGTGCCTTGGGCTGGCGGGTCTCGGTGGTGGATCACCGTCCGGCGTATCTGGTTGCCGCTCGGTTCGCCGGCGCCGAATTGCACATCGCCAGTCCCAAGACCTTACGCGCGACCATCGACCTGACACGTTGCCACGCGGCCGTGGTGATGAGCCACCATCTACCTTCCGATGAGGTGTACTTGCGCGAACTGGCTGAGGCGGGTGTGCCTGCCTATGTGGGATTGCTCGGCCCGAAGGCGCGCCGCAGCCGCCTCGCACAGGAATTGGGGCCGCACATGGAAAGCTTAAGCGGCCGAATTCGCGGACCGGTCGGCCTCGATATCGGCGCCACGACACCCGAGGGGATTGCACTGGCGATCATCGGACAGATTCACGCGTGGCTGGCGGGGCGCAGCTACAGCGAAGCGGTGTTGACCGAAGCGGTGATGACCTAGGAGGCATGCAATGAACGCGCAGGTACTCAAGTTTTCCGCGCCGTTGCCGAACTGGCAGAACTTATGCCAAAGGTGACCGCACCCACTTACCGCTCGGGAGCGGAATCCGTCCCCGCAAGTGATGCCGCCGCAACGCTCGAAGAGCGCGCCACCGCACTGGCATTTCTGCAGAAGTTGGCAACCGAAGTTTCCAAGGGCACTGTTGACCTGCCCTGCTTTCCCGACGTCGTCGTCCGAATAAGCCACGCGCTGGCAGACCCCAGCACGACGTCGGATAAAGTAGTCACCATTGTGGGCGCCGAGCCGCGCCTCGCGGCGCGCGTTTTGCAAACGGCCAATTCCGCGGCGTTCAACAGTTCGGGTAAGCCTCTGACCGACTTGAGATCCGCCATCACGCGCCTCGGACAGCAAATGGTACAGAGCACCGCCATGTCCTATGCCATGCAGCAGATGAAGAACGAGGAGTCGCTGCGTAGCATTGCCCAGCCGCTCACCGAGTTGTGGAACAAAAGCATCGTGGTGGCCTCGATCTGCAAGCTGGTCGCAGCGCGAACCAAGCTGTCCGCGGAGGAGGCCTTCTTGACAGGCCTGCTTCATGGCATTGGCAAGCTCTACATCATGGCGCGCGCGGTGAGCGCATCTGATGGACTCGGCAGCGAGCACGCATGGATGGAACTCATCAGCGGCTGGCAGGCCTCGATCGGCGAAGCGGTGCTGCAAAGTTGGGGCATCGCAGAGGAGATGTGCGAGGCGGTGGGCCATCAGGATGATGTCGATCGCCGCTGGAAGCATTCAGCAGGGCTCGTCGATGTACTCATCGCCAGCCTGCTGCTGTCCGATGTCCGCAACACGCCCGAGCCGAGAAAAATCGTGACCGAAGGTATCAATGCATTCTTGAGTATCGGCGTGACGCCGGCGGACTGCAGCGCCATTCTCGAGCGCGCAGACGTGGAAATCGGTCTGATACACGAGGCCTTGGCGTAGATGCGTAGATTCGCCGGATTATTGCTTGGCGCCCTCTCGGCGGCAGCGCTTGCCGCCCCGCTCCCTGCGAGCGCGGCCGCGCCGCCGGCGCGGGATTGGCGCGCCAGCGTGCGCGAGCTTGCAGTGAGCCACTTCAAGAATCCTGCGTGGGGATACTCTCACTGTCTGCGCGACTATGCCTTGGCCAAGGAATTGGCTGCCGCGGACCACGTCGCCATCGATGATGATGTGCTATACGCCGCGGCGTACTTGCACGACATGGCCGCCTTCCCGCCCTGGGAGGACGTCAAGGTCGATCACTCGGATGTGGGCGCGCGCCTGGTCGATACGGTATTGAAAGGCACCGGCTTCCCCATGGAAAAAATCGATGCGGTAAGAGGCGCGATCCGCACGCACATGTACTATCGGGATCCGGTTGGCGCGGAAGCGCTCTACCTGCACGACGCTGACGCGCTCGACTGGCTCGGCGCGATTGGCGTGGCGCGCATCATGGCGCTGGTTGATCCGCACGGCGGTAACCCCGATGCGCTGAAAGCGGTAGGGATGCTGACCGACAATTTGAATAAGGTACCTTCCCGCGTGCTATCGCCTGCCGGCCGGGCACGCGTTCCGGAGCGCAAGGCGGAGCTGGAGAAGTTCCTTTCGGACTTGAAGCGCGAGACCGAGGATCTGCACACGCTGTAATGGGCTAGCGGGGCGCGGGGTGGATCGGATCGATCCAATAAACCTCTTCGAAGCGTTCGGCGGCATCGATGTTCAAATTGACCACCACCGATTCATTGTCGCTGCGCACCAGCACGCATTCGAGCGGCGCGTCGCTCAGGGCGTTGATTTCCTGGTGAGGCACGTACGGCGGCACGAAGATAAAGTCCCCCGCATCGGCCTTGGCGGTAAATTCAAGTCGATCGCCCCAGCGCATGCGCGCCGCGCCGCGCACCACGTAAATGACGCTTTCGAGCGCGCCATGGTGGTGGGCGCCGGTCTTGGCGTTCGGCTGAATGATCACCGTGCCCGCCCAGAGCTTTTGCGAGCCGACGCGGGCGAAATTCACCGCGGCGGCGCGCAGCATGCCCGGCGTCTGCGGCGTATTGCTGTCCAGCCGGTCGCTCTTGATGACCCGCACGCCCTCGGTGCGCCAATTGCGATCTGACTTCAACTATTAGCCTCCAGAGGTTATAACTGGCCGGCGGCCCTGCGCTTCGAAGCCTAGAGAATAACCGAATCCTATGAACTCAAACACCCAAACATCGCCTCGCGCTTGGCTGGCGGATCTGCCGTTGTGGACCATTCTCGCGCCCATCATTGCAGGAATCGTGCTGGGGGCCGCCACCCTTGGGGTTGGCTTGAGCGGAATCTTCGTCGGCGTCATCGCCCTGGCCCTCGCCGGCAGCGTGTTCGCGGCCGTGCATCATGCGGAAACCGTCGCGCATCGCGTCGGCGAACCCTACGGCACGCTGGTACTCGCGCTCGCGGTCACGCTGATCGAAGTGGCCTTGATCGTCTCCTTGATGATCGCAGGGGGTTCGGAAGCGGCGGCACTGGCGCGCGACACGGTATTCGCTGCCGTCATGATCATTCTCAACGGCATCATCGGTCTGTGTTTGCTGGTCGGCGGCCTGCGGCATAATCAACAGACCTTCAGCCTCGACGGCGTGAGTGCGTCGCTGGTCGCGCTGGCCGCCATTGTCGTGCTCACCCTGGTCTTTCCGAACTACACGATCACGACCCCCGGCCCGGTTTACTCGCCGAGTCAACTCATGCTCATTGCCGTGGTATCCCTCGTGATTTACGGAGCATTCGTTTTCGCGCAGACCATTGGCCATCGCAGAATTTTTGTTGCGGATGAAGCGGACACGGCGCTGGAACCGCCGCACCACGCCCCGCCGCCGAGCAATGCGGTCACCGCCGTGAGCTCCGTTCTATTGATGGCATGCCTGACGGCGGTGGTATTGCTTGCGAAGAAGCTCGCGCCCAGTCTCGAAGCGGCCGTACTGCACGTCGGCGCGCCCAACGCGGTGGTCGGCGTGGTCATCGCGGCCATCGTCCTGCTGCCGGAGGGCTTGGCCGCGTTACGCGCCGCCCGCGCCAATCGCTTGCAGACCAGCCTGAATCTTGCGCTCGGCTCCGCGCTGGCGAGCATTGGCCTGACCATTCCCGCAGTCAGCATGCTGTCGCTGTACACGCATACTCAGTTGGTACTGGGTATCAACACTGAATCCACCGTCCTATTGATTTTGTCGCTGTTCATCACGGTCATCGCGCTGCGCACGGGCAGAACCATCGTCTTGCACGGCATCGTGCTGCTGGTCATTTTTGTGGTCTATTTGTTCACGACGGTCGTGCCATGAGGTCAGCGGGCTGGAACCTCAGGCAGCAACCGGTTTGAAAGCGAACGCGACCACCACCGCGGCGATCAGCAGCGCAAATGACACCGCATAGTTCCAGGCCATTTTCTCTTTCAAATAGATGACCGCAAAGGCGAGGAAAACCGTCAAGGTAATGGCTTCTTGGATGATCTTCAGCTGAAAGCCGGTAAACGTACCGAAGCCCAAGCGATTCGCGGGAACGGCCATGCAGTACTCAATCAACGCAATTCCCCACGATACGAGAATCGCCTTCCACAGCGGCCAGTCGTGGCCGTACTTGAGGTGCCCGTACCAGGCGAAAGTCATGAAAACATTGGAACCAAATAACAACAGGATCGTCATCGCTTGAACCTCTGAGTAGCCTCGGCGGCGATTTTCCGCCCTCTGCGCGGGCGTGTACAATGCAAGCACATGCTAAGAATTGCATTTGTCGTGCTTGCCTTGGGCGTTGCCGCGATGAGTTGGGGTGCGGAGCCTGTGCTTGATAACGATCGCGTTACCGTCTGGGACACGACGCAGCCGCTGCCGCCCGCGCAACATGACTTCGTGGCGGTATCGCTGTCCCGCAAAGGCACCGCCTATTTTGGGCACTCGGGGAGATCGCCCGGCAAAGCCGGTTCGCGCACGGTCGTCATCGAGCTCAAGGACCACACGCTGCCGCCGCTTGCGAACACCACGGGCTATCCGCTCGCGTTTCCGCGTCCTCACGCGAAGAAACTGCTGGAAAACGCCAAGGTTGTGGTTTGGGACTATACATGGCGGCCGCGTGAGCCGACCCCCATGCATTTCCACGACAAGGACGCGCTCGTGGTATTCGAGGCAACCGGTGCCTTGCAATCGACGACGCCCGACGGCAAATCCACCGTCAATGAGTTTAAGTTTGGCGACATCCGCTTCAATGGCCGCGATCGCACGCACACCGAGCTGCTGATCCGCGGTATTGAGCACGCCGTCATTATCGAATTGAAATAATTTTCGAGGAATCATGAAAGCCCTGATTGCTGCCTACGCCCGCTCGCCTCAGACCTTCGCCCGCAAGGGTCCCTTGGCACAAGTGCGCCCCGACACCATGGCCGCGCAAGTGGTCACGGGACTGCTCGAGCGCACGCATCTCGATCCTGCGCTGATCGAGGATGTGATCTTGGGCTGCGCCTATCCCGAAGGACCCCAAGGGTCGAATATCGCGCGCATCGTGGCGTTCTTGGCGGGACTGCCCTTGGAAGTCGGCGGCATGACGGTCAATCGCTTTTGCGGCTCCTCGATGTCCGTGATCCAAATTGCCGCGGCTCAGCTCGAGGCCGGCATCGGCGAGGCGTATCTGTGCGTCGGCGTGGAATCGATGAGCATGGTGCCGCAGGGCGGTTTCAACCGCTCGCCCAATCCGGAATTGCTGAGCCGCTATCCGGATGCGTACATCAGCATGGGGCAAACCGCGGAGAATGTGGCGCAGCGCTACAACATTTCGCGCCACGATCAGGAAGTCATGGCGGTCGAGTCGCACCGCAAAGCCGCGCAGGCTCGCGAGCAAGGCAGGCTGCGCGATGAAATTGTGCCGATCCGGCTGGAGTCCGGCGAGCTGGTGTCGGAGGATGGCTGCATACGCCCCGCCACCTCGCTCGAGGCGCTGGCAGCCCTCAAGCCCGCGTTCGCCGAAAACGGCGTGGTCACCGCGGGAACTTCCTCGCCTTTGACGGACGGCGCATCGGTGGTGCTGGTGACCACCGAGGAATTCGCCGCACGCCATGGGTTGCATCCTCTGGCGCGCATTCGCTCGGCGGCCACCGTGGGCTGTGATCCCGCTGTCATGGGGATTGGACCGATTCCGGCCACTCGCAAGGCCATGGCGCGCGCCGCGCTCAAGGTCGATGCGCTCGACGTGATTGAGATCAACGAAGCATTCGCCTCGCAAGCGCTCGCCTGCATTCGGGAGCTCAAGCTTGATCCGGCCAAGATCAATATCGATGGCGGCGGCATGGCGCTCGGCCATCCCTTGGGCGCAACCGGCGCACGCATCACCGGCAAGGCGGCGTCCTTGCTCGCGCGCACCAAGGGACGCTACGCGCTTGCCACGCAGTGCATCGGCGGCGGGCAAGGCATTGCCACGGTGATGGAATCGCTCTAGGAAGCTTTAAGACGGTGCTCTAAAAGCTTGAATCCAGCGTAATGCTCACCGGGCAGTGATCGCTGCCCATCACGGCAGCATGGATCTGCGCGCTTTTCACCGCACTGCGAAGCGCCGCCGATACCATGAGGTAGTCGATTCTCCATCCGACGTTGCGCGCCCGTGAGTTGGCGAAATGGCTCCACCAGGAATAGTGGCCATTGCCCTGGGTGAACAAGCGGAAGGTGTCGACGAAGCCGGCATCGATAAAAGCCTGGAATCCCGCGCGCTCCTCGTCGGTGAATCCCTTCTTGCCGCGATTGGGTTTCGGATTCGCCAGATCAAGCTCGGTGTGCGCGACATTCAAGTCGCCGCAAAATATGACGGGCTTGGTCTTCTCCAGCTGTTTGCAATAGGCGAGAAATGCAGGATCCCAATGCTTGTACCGCAGGGCGAGCCTGCTCAGGTCATCCTTGGCATTCGGCGTATACACAGTGACCATGAAGAACTTGGCGAACTCCGCCGTGATGACGCGGCCCTCCTCCGCGCTGTCGCGCTTCAGCTCGTCGGCGAAGCTGAAGCGCTTGGCGAATTCGTTCGGAAAACCATTGATGACCTTCAGCGGTTCCCGCTTGGAGAATATCGCAGTTCCCGAATAGCCCTTCTTCACCGCCGAGTTCCAATACTCGAAGGTATTGGGCAACTCGATTTCGATCTGGCCGCGTTCAGCCTTGGTCTCCTGCAGGCACAGGATGTCGGGCTTATGCGCCTCGAGAAAGGCGAGAAACAAACCCTTCTTATGCACGGCGCGAATGCCGTTGACGTTCCAGGAATAAATTTTCATTGCGGCGGCACCGATCGCCAACCCGCGCCCAAGGCCTTGTACACGGCAACCAGCGAGGTTGCGGCATCCGTGCGGCTTTGCGACAGCAACAACTCAGCACTCAAGGCCGTGCGCTCGGCGTCGAGCACTTCAAGGAAATCGATGAGACCGCCTTCGAAGCGCTTCTGCGCCAGATCCGCCGCCTTGTCGCTCGCCGCCGCCGCCACTTGCAGAGAATCGCGGCGGGTTTGCGACCTGCCGTAAGTGATCAGTGCGCCTTCGGTGTCCTCAAGTGCACCGAGCACCGCGCCTTCGTAAGCCGCCAGCGCCGCATCGGTCAATGCCCTGGCGCTGCCGATGCGTGCGCGCACCCTGCCTAAATCGAAAGCCGCCCAAGAAATACTCGGGCCAAAAGAGAAAAAGCGCGAGTCACTCGCTCCGAGTTCGCTGAAGGTGGGAGCGAAATAGCCCACCTCCCCGGTTAGGGTAACCTTGGGAAAAAGATCGCCCACCGCGACACCGATGCGTGCAGTCGCGCCTGCCAGCCTGCGCTCGGCCACGCGCACGTCAGGCCGCCGGCGCAGCAATTCCTCGGGCGTGCCGACAGCATTGATCAGCGGCAGTGCCGGCGGCGGCGCCGGCGGGGCGAGGGTTGCATTCAACGCCGTTGGCTGCCGTCCGGTGAGCACGCTCAACCGATATATCGTGGTGGCAATCGTGGCCTCCAGGCTCGGAATGGACGCCAGTGTGGTTTGCCACTGCGCCTCGGCACGCGCCGTGTCCAACTGGTTGCCTCGACCCGCCTCCAGCCGATTGCGCGTCAGCTTCAGCGTGTTGAACTGATTTTCGGCATTGCGTTGCGTCAGCGCCAGCTGATCCTGGAGTCCGCGCAGGATAAAATAGTCGCGCGCGACCTCCGCAATCACGCTGACGCGGGCATCCCGCACGGTCGCGGCGCTGGCGCCCACGTCGGCGCGAGCCGCTTCGACATTGCGCCGGACGCGGCCGAACAAATCCAGTTCCCAAAGACCGTCGAAGCCGGCTTGAGCGGCATCGAACTCGCGGTCATGCATATCGAAACCCGGCAGCTGCTCGGCGGCATCCAGATTGCGCGAGTAGCCGCCGCTGAACGTCACGGTTGGAAACTGGTCGAATCCAGCCAGCCTTCTGGCCGCGCGCGCCGCCCGTAGATTCGCTTCGGCGACCGCGAGATCCTTATTGTGCCCCAGAGCGTCGTCGATCAAGCTCGTCAGCGTGGCATCGGAAAATCCCAGCCAGTAATTGTCCACCGCCTCGCCCACGGCGAGACCAGGTTCCGCGGAATTGGCAAACTGCGGATCCACCGCCGTATCGGGACGATGATAATTGGGACCCACCGCGCAGCCGGATAATGTTGTGATCGCCGAAGTCGCGATCGCCATGGCGAGCTTGAGCCAGCTACGCACGGGGCTGCTCTTCGGGTGCGGACAGCGGCGCGTAGTCCGGATGTTCCTTGTACCGCGCCAAAATCGTTTCGATGGTCACGAAAAATACCGGCGTGAGGAATAGCCCGAAAGAAGTGACCCCCAGCATGCCGGCGAACACTGCGATGCCGATGGCCTCGCGCATCTCGCTGCCGGCGCCTGCGGCGATCACGAGCGGAATCACACCCATGATGAAGGCAAACGAGGTCATGAGAATGGGACGCAGCCTCAAGCGGCAAGCCTCGATCGCCGCCTCGACCGGGGCGAGGCCATGCTCGACGCGCTCGCGCGCAAACTCCACGATCAAAATGGCATTCTTACAGGCGAGGCCCACCAACACGATGAAACCGATCTGGGTGAGCACGTTGTTGTCGGAACCCTTCAGCCAAACGCCCACCATCGCCGACAGCAAGCACATCGGCACGATGAGAATAACGGCCAGCGGCAGCGCCCAACTCTCGTATTGCGCCGAGAGGATCAAGAACACCAGCATCACGCAGATTGGAAAAACCAACAGCGCGGTGTTGCCGGCGGATTTCTGTTGAAAGGTCAGGTCGGTCCACTCGTAGCCGAAGCCATTGGGCAAAGTGTCCTTCAACACGCGTTCCATCGCGTTGGTTGCCTGAGTGGATGACACGCCGGGAGCGCCCTGACCGTTGATATCCGCGGCCAGATACACGTTGTAATGCGAAACCCGGTCCGGCCCCGCCTCGAAGCGGATGTCGGCCACCGCACCCATCGGCACCATGTCGCCGTTTAAATTGCGCATCTTTAGGTTGGCGATATCTTCGGGCTGATTGCGGAATTGTGCCTCGGCCTGAGCGTAGACGCGGAAGGTGCGTCCGAATTGGTTGAAATCGTTGATATACGTCGAGCCCAAATAAGTCTGCAGCGTATCGAATATCGAGGACAGCGGGACGCTCTGCCGCTTGGCTTTCACCCGGTCCACATCCGCGAACAACTGCGGCACGCTGTTTTGGTACGTCGTATAGGTCGCATACGGATTCAGTTCATGCTGCTGCCGGGCTTTGTTCAGCACTTCGTTGGTGACCCGCGCCAGCTCATCGTAGCCGTGAGCGGCGCGGTCCTGCACGAACAGTTTGAATCCCCCGGTGGTTCCCAGACCCTGCACCGGAGGCGGCGGCACGGCGAATATGGTCGCATCCTGGATGGTCGAGAATTTCTTGTTGAGGGCCTGAGCGATCGCGGCCGCCGATAAATCCTTGGTTCTGCGCTCCTCAAATGACTTCAGCGGAAAGAACAGCACCGCCGTGTTGCTCAAGTTGACGAAACCCTGCACCGACAGGCCGGAAAATCCGATTACATGATCCACGCCGGGAGTGTCCTTGGCCATGCCCGACATTTGGCGCACGACTTTTTCGGTGCGGTCCAGCGAAGCGGCATCGGGCAGTTGCACGATGCCGACCAGATATTGTTTGTCCTGCGCGGGAATAAAGCCGCCCGGCACCACCCGGAAAATCCCCCACGTGCAAACCAGCAGACCGGCGAAAATGCACAGCACGACGACACGGATTCCGGTGAGCCGGCGCACGCCATGACCGTAGCGCTCGGATGCACTTTCGAAGCCGCGATTGAACAGGCGGAAGAAGCCTCCCAGCACCTTGTTGATACCGCGCTGGAAAACATCGGGCTGTGCATTGCGCGGCTTGAGCAGCAGCGCGGCGAGCGCCGGCGAAAGGGTAAGCGAGTTGAAAGTCGAGATGAGGGTGCTCGCCGCAATAGTCACACCGAACTGGCGGTAGAACTGTCCGGTCAGACCGGAAACAAAGGCGACGGGAATGAACACCGCGCACAGCACCAGCGCGATGGAAATGATCGGCCGGGTCACCTCGCCCATGGCGGCATGCGCCGCCGCGTGGGGATTTAGCCCCTCTTCAATCTTGCGCTCAATATTCTCCACCACGACGATGGCATCGTCGACCACGATGCCGGTGGCCAGCACCAAGCCGAACAAGGTCAGCGAGTTGATCGTGAATCCCGCCAGCAGCAGCACCGCTAGCGTGCCGATGATGGCGACCGGCACTGCCACCAACGGGATGACGCTGGCGCGCCAGGTCTGCAAAAATATCACCACGACCAGGACGACCAAGAGCACGGCCTCAAACAGGGTGTGGATGACTGACTCGATCGAACTGCGGACAAACACCGTGGGGTCGTAGTCGATCTCGTAACTGACGCCTTCCGGAAAATTCTTTTCCAGTTCCTTCATCTTGACGCGCACGGCGTCGGACAACTGCAGGGCATTCGCACCGGGAAGCTGGAAAACCGGGATGGCGACGGCAGGACCGCTATCCAGCATGCTGCGCAGCGCGTAATTGTCCGGCCCCAACTCCAAGCGCGCGACATCGCGCAGATAGGTGGTCTCGCCGTTCGCGCCGCTCTTGACCACGATGTTGCCGAATTCCTGTTCGGTCTGAAGACGCCCTTGAGCATTGACGATGTATTGGAATTGCGTACCCGGGAGGGATGGCTGGCCGCCGATCTGTCCCGCGGCAACTTGCACGTTTTGCTCGCGTACGGCCGCCAGTACGTCATCGACATCCATGCTGCGCGCCGCAATCTTTCCCGGATCCAGCCACAATCTCATGGCGTAATCGCCGGAGCCGAAGACGCGCACATCGCCCATGCCGGGGATGCGCGCCAAGACGTCCCTGATTTGAATGACCGCGTAGTTGCGCAAATACAGCGAGTCGTAGCGGCCATCGCCCGACTTCAAAAACACGACCATGGTCAGGTCGGGCGACTGCTTCTGAGTCACCAAGCCGATTTGCCGTACGACGTCCGGCAAACGCGTCTCGGCCTGCGCCACCCGGTTCTGCGTTTGCACCTGCGCAATATCGAGATCGGTGCCGAGCTTGAAGGTCACCGTGATGGAGAACGTGCCGTCCGGCGTCGCGGTGGAATTCGTGTAAATCGCGTTTTCGACACCGTTGATCTGCTGTTCCAACGGCGTGATGACGGTCTCGGCAATGGTTTTGGGCGAGGCGCCGGGATATTGGCCGCTGACCACCACGGTGGGCGGAACGATCTCCGGGTACTCGCTGATCGGCAGACTCGGCATCGCGAGCAAACCCGCAACTGTGATCAAAATGGCGAGGACTGTCGCAAAGATCGGCCGTTCGATGAAGAACGAGGAAATATTCATCGCATAGGCCTTAAGGTGCGGCCGGCCCGCCGGCCGTTGCAGGCGCCGCGTCGGCCCCCATGTTTACGCGCTGCGGCGTAACCGTGATTCCAGGGTGCACGCGTTGCGCGCCGTTCACGACGATCACATCGCCGGCCTTGAGGCCCTCGCGCACGACGCGCATGCCGTCAATCACGCGACCGAGCTTCACCTTGCGGTACTCGATTTGGTTATTGGCGCCGAGCAGCAGCACGTATTTCTGGCTTTGATCGGTATTGACGGCACGATCATCAATCAGAATGGCTGAATACTCTCCGCCCCCCAACAACTGCACGCGCGCAAACAAGCCGGGCGTGAACTGACCCTCTTTGTTTTGCAGCACCGCGCGCGCGCGGATGGTGCCGGTCTGCGGATTCAGTTGATTGTCGACGAAATCGACGGACCCGGGGTGGGGAAACCCGTCCTCGTTGGCCAATCCGACCCGCACCGCATTGCCGGAGTCGCGCGAACTCGGCTCACCACCGCGCGCCATCTGCGTGTATCGCAAATAGCTCTGTTCATCGGCGTCAAAATAAATATAAATCGGGTCCATGGAGACGACCGATGACAGCAGCGTGCCGCCGTTGGTACCGCCGGTCACCAAGTTCCCGCGCGTCACCTCCGCGCGGCTGACCCGCCCATCGATCGGGCTGGTGACCTTGGTGAAGTTTAGATTGAGCGCGGCGGCCTCGAGAGCAGCCTGCGCGCCTGCGACGTTGGCTTCGGCCTGTGCCACCGTGCTCTTGCGTTCGTCCAGCTCTTCTTGGGATACCGCGCCGCTGTCCTTAAGCTGCTGCACACGCTTCAATTCGATTTGACCCAATTCCAAAGCCGTCTTAAAGCGCTTTACATCCGCGGCCGCGCGGTCGTATTCGGCTTGGTAGGGACGCGGATCGATGACGAATAGGAGGGTGCCGCGCTTGACCAGGCTGCCCTCGGTGAATGCCACCTTGTCGATGTACCCGGAGACCCGCGGACGGATCTCGACGGTCTCCACCGCTTGAAGCCGGCCGGTGAATTCGTCCCAGTCCTTGACGCGCTTCTCGAGTACCTGGGCCACGCTGACCTGGGGTGGCGGAGGCGCTTCGGGTCCCGCGGATTTGCCACAGCCGGCGAGGTTCGCTGCGGCGCAACCGGCAGCACAAATAATTATTAACTTATTGATTTTTATCACTTTAACATCCCAGAACATCCCTTGCGTCAGGCGATCGGCGGGTTCCCCGAGCCTGACCAGTCCGTCACATAGATACTCGCTTAGACATAATCAGCCTAGCAGAGCCATATTACCGCGCCATCGCGTGAGTATGGTATTGACAATCATTCGCATTCGCGTTCACAATGGCGACATGATCGTATGTGTATGCAAAGCCGTTTCGGATCGCCACATCCGCACCGCTGTTAAGGGCGGGGCGAGTTCATTGCGCGATCTGACCCGCGACTTGGGGGTCGGAACCTGCTGTGGCAAGTGCCTGCCTGAGGCCAAATCGGCATTAGCTGCTTCGCTTAAAGCATGCGATTCAAGCCGGTCCTGCCTCTTCTCCCCTGCCGCCACCGAGTTCGCCGTCTAGCAATTCATTCCTTGCGTCTTGGGTTCGGGCTTACAATCCGACCTTCAATTTCATGCGCAATCGAATAAGGGGACCATCGTGCAGGGCGACGCTAAAGTATTGAAATTCCTCAATCAAGCGCTAAAAAACGAACTCACCTCGATCAATCAATATTTCCTTCACGCGCGCATGCTCGACAACTGGGGCATGAAGCGGCTCGGCAAGCTCGAGTACGAAGAATCCATCGATGAAATGAAGCATGCCGACCGCTTGGTCAAGCGCATTCTCTTTCTCGATGGCCTGCCCAACCTCCAGGACTTGGGAAAGCTGTTCATCGGCGAGGACGTGCAGGAAATTCTGCAGTGCGATCTGCGCCGGGAAATGGAGGCGCATCCCATGTACACCACCGCCATTGCCCACTGCGAGGCGGTCAAGGACTTCGTGACTCGCGATTTGCTGGTACATATCCAAAAGAGCGAAGAAGAGCACATCGACTTTATCGAAGAGCAGCTTGGCTTGATCGAAAAAATGGGGTTGCCGAACTACGTGCAAAGCGCAGCCGGCGAACTGGAAGAAAGCAACTCAGGATAAGCTTCGAAAAATTGAGGGAGTGCCGTGATGATAAAAAAAATACTCATCGGTCTCATTGCCCTGCTGGTCGTTCTCGCCGTCATTGGTTTGATCTTGCCGCGCCATGTTTCGGTGAAACGTTCCGTCACGATCAATCGACCCGCGAGTTTGGTTTATGCGACGGTCAATTCTTTCGTGTTGTTCCCCAAGTGGTCTCCTTGGCAGGATCTGGATCCCAACATGAGTCAATCCACGGAAGGTCCGCGTGACGGCGTCGGGGCAAAATTGGTCTGGAAGGGAAACGACAAGGTAGGCTCCGGAACACAGTTGATCACCGCCTCAACCGCCGATCAATCGGTGGCGAGCGATCTTAACTTCGGCGACATGGGCACCGCGAAATCGTTGGTGACGTTAACGGCCGACGGCAACATGACTCGCACGACCTGGACCGTCGATGTCGACATGGGCGCCAACCCCATCGGCCACTACTTCGGCTTGACGATGGATGGAATGCTCGGCAAGGATTTTGCCTCGGGCTTAGGCAAGCTCAAGAAACTGGTCGAGAGCATGCCGAACACGGACATCGTGGGATTCAGCGCGGAGCCGGTGCAGCTCATCGCGGCGCCCATTCTGGTCGTGACCGAGACTGCGCCGTTCGACGGAATAGCCAAGGCATATGCCGACGGCTTTACGCAAATTGGGAAATTCATGGCGAAGAACAAGCTTCACCAGGCCGGCGCGCCGCTTGGCATCGATGACGAGATGACACCCAGCAGCTACAAATTTGAGGCGGGCATCCCCGTGGATCGCGGCGATGTCGTGAGTGCCGATGGTGTACGCGTGGTTCAAAGCTACGCCGGCAAGGCGCTCAAAGCGACGCACGTGGGCGCCTATGACGGCTTGTCGAAGACTCACGATCAGCTGCTGGCCTACATCGCGGTGCATGGCTACGCCCCCAAGGGGCCGATATTCTCTTGGTTCGTCGATGATCCCGGCAATACGCCGGTGGAGAAATTGCGGACGGAGATGTATGCGCCGATTTCGGACCAGTGATATTGATGGCTATCGAGCGCTCGTCGGGGACGGCCAGCAGAATCTAGGCACGAAGGGAACAGTGCCTAGATTCTGCTGGCCGTCCCTGACGGAAACTCGGGCCGATCAATATCACATGCCGACCACCCGACCGATGGTGATCCAACACCGTGAACGTCCAGTGTGAAAAGGTTTAGTTGGCCAAGGTGGTTTCATGGTGCAAGGTAAGTGGAAAATCACGATCAACACGCCGATGGGCGAAAGGTCGGGCGTGCTCGAATTGCTCGTCAACGGCAAGACACTGACCGGGTCGCTGTCGGATGGCGATCACCACGTCGCCATCAGCGACGGTAAGATCGAGGGCACCAACCTCAGCTGGCGGGCAAAGATTACCAAACCCATGAGCTTAAGCTTTAAATTTACAGCAACCGTCGATGAGGATCGGATCAGCGGCGCAGCACGGTATATGCTCGGCACCGCTACCTTTAGCGGCACGCGGGTCTAACACATAGGGGAAGTAGGAAGCTTCGAGGCACTGTGGGCTTCCGGGCCTTGAAGCTTCCTACTTCCCCTAGCCTAAGCGCAGGCTTGAGGATGCCTTGGACAGGCACCGCTACGCGGGCAAATGACGCTCGCCTTCGCTCCGAGCGCATCGGCGATCCATGAAATATTCAGCACCTGCGAGGCTGCGCGAATCGCGCTGGACGCGGCCGCCGGAATCGCTCCATCGCCTCCGCCTCGCCGGCAGGAATCCGCGACGGCAGAAACTATTTCTTCGCCGTCAAAACCCTGCGCTTCCAACGCCGGCAGCAGGTCCACGCCGACTGACAACACGTGCAGCTCGTCCAAGGCATCGCGGGTCTGCAGCGAATGACAGCAATACAGGCGTGCGCGCTTGCCGTCCTGCATGACTGAAATCTGCGATTTGGGCGTCTGCACCGAGGGCGCATCCGGCGTCTGCAGCAACCGGAATACGGCCCAACGTGGACAGGGATCGGAAACCAAGCTCATGTTGCCCCAGGGGAGCGGGATACCGTTGCCGCGGTAAACCGCGCGCAGGTAGCCGGGCGGATACGCATCGAAGAAATGCCAGTGCCGATAAGGCGACACGGCCGTCATGCGCCGCATGACCAGCGCCGGCGTCACGCCAACCTTGTGGCAGGCGTTGACGCTGTGCGATTCGCGAATCAAGAAACGGCGAAACGGAATGCGTGGACAGAGCAGCGCGCCCGCAAAAAAGCTGCACTCAAAATCCCGCCATGCGTACAGCACATCCTGCGCGCCCATCCCGCCCACCGAACCCGGCGATTCCCCATCGCCGGTTTGCGCCGCGCTGTGCGGGGATATCATGCCGTCGCCATTGTGAAGGATTTTGTGGCCGACGAAGAATGCCAGTTCGTACTTGAGTCGCTCCTCTTGGCCGCGCAAGCGCTTGTTGATGAGCACGGTTGCAGGCGCCTCGAAGCGCGAGCGCACCAGGGCGCCGCTGGGTTTGCGGCCATCGCCGTCGAACCATTTGATCTGCAAACCATGGCGCTCGCAGATCGCCATGACGGCATCCAGCGTCAAAGGCATCTGCCGCTTGCCGCACTCCTCGGCCGCGCGCTCGATATCGGGAAAATTGTTGTGCCGCGTCTCCTGCCAGACCCGAATTAATAGCTGGGCGAATTGCCGGCCCGTGGTGCCGGTCTGCGACAGCAGTTCGGGCAATGCGTTCTGCAACAACTCGTGCGAAAACAAGAACGCCGGCTCCAACGGCATCGCCTCCAAACCACCCCGCTGGCGCGGCGTGGGTGCGGCCTCGACGGCCGTGTTCTCGTCCAAGAACCAGCGCGCATCCTTGCTGAAGATTCCCGCGAGCATCTCCAGCATTTCCGACGAGGGCATCCGCTTGCCGGTTTCCACCATGCTCAAGTAGGACACCGACGGGGCACCCGCTGCGTCGATTTGTACGCAGCGCGCCGACAGCTCATCGAGGGTCAGGCCGTTGCGCTTGCGCAGCGATCGCAACTTTGCCCCCAGAAAATGCCCCTGCCGTATCAGGCCCGCCATGGAAGCCTCGTGTGAAATTCACACTGTTAAATTTCTAATGTGTAAATCCGCTCCTTAACACTCTAAGCTGGCGGCAACCCATTACGCAAGACTTGAGGAGAATAGCCTTGAACGCACATGTGAACAGCCGCTGGCAGGGTGTGGAACGTCCCTATAACGAGGCCGACGTCGCGCGCCTGCGCGGGTCGGTCAAAATCGAATATTCATTGGCGCGGCTGGGGGCGGAGAAATTCTGGCGGCTATTGCACAGCGAACCGGTGGTCGCCGGCTTGGGGTGCATGTCGGGCAACCAGGCCATCCAGACTGTGCAGGCGGGCTTGAAAGCCATTTACTGTTCGGGATGGCAAGTGGCGGGAGACGCCAATTCCGCGGGCGAGGTGTATCCGGATCAAAGCCTCTATCCGGTCGATTCGGTGCCCAAGATGGTCGAGCGCATCAACAATGCGCTGCTGCGTACCGACCAAATTCATCACCTGGAGGGCAAGTCCGACATTGATTGGCTGGCGCCCATCATCGCCGACGCCGAGGCCGGCTTTGGCGGCAACCTCAACGCGTTCGAACTGACCAAGTCGCTCATCCGCGCCGGCGCGGCCGCTGTGCACTTTGAAGATCAACTATCGTCTGCGAAAAA
>Ga0209330_1000410_pt1 | contig 18589 bp, 18 predicted proteins | sample JacPinW_OM2H0_O3_FD_187969 | JGI IMG/M metagenome (GOLD analysis project Ga0209330, IMG submission 187969) | Forest soil microbial communities from Algoma, Ontario, Canada - Jack Pine, Ontario site 1_JW_OM2H0_O3 (SPAdes) (version 2) | ecosystem: Environmental > Terrestrial > Soil > Boreal...
CGTGTTCATGAACAAATTCAGAAAACTGGGCTTCATCAAATACAACGGCAAGATCCAAGTTAACACCTCGCTTCTGAGCGTAGTCCTGCACGACTAACAAACAAACCCGGCCTTCAGCTTCGTACGACTCGCCCCGCTTGCCGTCTGCAATTTGGCTTGTGTGCCAAATGTGACAGATTCGCCCCAGGATTTTGGTGCGCAGTGGCTCATCGGAGTTTCGATTCGGGAGGCTCCAAATGAGTTGGGGCAAGATCGACGGGCCGTGGAAGCGAGCGATGGGCAAAATAAAAGAAGAGTGGGGGATGCTGACGGACCATGATCTAACTGTGATCGACGGAAACAAAGACCAGCTAATTGGCAAGATTCAGGAAAAGTACGATTAGCCAAAGAGGATGCCGGAAAGCAAGTGGATGAGTTTGCTAGGGCCTACTTTCCCACAGGATCAGGGCGCGGTTAAACGTTACTGAAAGTTACCAGTGGTGGCGAGTTCGGAAATTATCGAGTGGTTTAGTTAGATATTGCGTCCAAGGATCCTTGCTTCGCGGAGGTTACAATGTTTGGATACGGATTAGTAGGGACCATTATTCTTATCTGTTTGATCGTCTGGCTCGTTCGCAAGTTTGTTTAGCAGAAAGACTCCGCCCGTGAAATTCCTATCGTGATGTCGGGGACCAATGCATCGAGGTGCCCATGCTGATTTTTGCCATACGTGTTGTGCTCGCGCTCATTCTCATCGCGGCTAGTCCTTACACTTTGACGGTCGCGGTTTTGGTCGTCTTCTGGCTTGATGACAATTTCTTTAGCATGTTTCACACCGACCGAGTAGGTATTAAATATTAAACAGGATTTGCACCGAATCCCGGCGGGGTCATAGTCTTGTCAATCGATTGTGGGGGGGAAGCGATTCACTTCGCTCGACCAGAGCGATATGAATCATGATCGGCGGGGGTCAGTCCAGCCAAGTTTGTGAATCTTAATCGACAACAAATCGTCGGCGATCAGTTGCATTGCATCGCGCTCTTCGTTGTGTCCTTCGACTGTCCCGAGTGCCTGCCACCGAAGAAAGAGGATCTCTTCCACCAACGAAACTGAATGAAGCAATCTTTCATGCTGACTGTACACTGGATTGGATGACCTGAAATCTGACTGAAGAAATTTCTGCGGCTCTGACATTATCGCACCTCCGAATCAAATGGCTGGGCGGAACCTTACTGAGCCGAAGCTCTGTCGAAGTTGGCAGGAGCCGTAGAGGGCGAAAGCGCGGCAGGTGCTAGTGGGACGGGAGGAGCTTACCACCTGGAACAGGCTGTGTCACGCTTCGTGACAATGACCGCATCGGGTGCTACGTTGACTCATGCTGGTGTTAATTCTGGTCTGTGTTCTTGTTGCTGCACTGATAGGTTCTCTGCCTGCGTGGCCCCACAGTCGGCAATGGGGCTATTATCCGAGCGGCAGCGTCGGATTGATTCTTGTGGCGCTGTTAATCCTCTATTTCCTAGGAAGAGTTTAATCGCGGCAAATGTCGAATGCATTCGAGGACTTGCAGGCCGTACGACTCAACCTGCTGCCATGAACTCTCAACGCGCTTTCCGTTTCGATTCTCTAAACACATACCAGTAATCGTGCAACTCCTGACAACCTGCCGCGTCCTTGATCGCAAATTTTAGGATGGCGGCCTCCGCATCTTCCTTGGTGCGAAACGGTGTCGCGTGAATCATGCTAGCTGACCATCCCGGTGAGGGCGGATCGTCATTGGTGAAAAGGTACTGCTTCATGTTAGCTTCCCGCGCTGCGTGTCTTCTCCTCCATTCTTCCCTACAGAGCTCGTACTTTCGGGCATTCTCGCTGATGGTCAAAGGATCTTGCCAACGCGACGCACCTGGCGAGACGCTCTTGCCTGTTGCGGTTAGCTCAGCGTCGGTCAAACTTTGAAGCCGGCGCCGGAATCCTTCGGCGTCAAAGAAACCGTAATTCATCCCCATGATTTTGCATTTTAGCGAAGGCGTAGAAAAAGCGAAAGTGTCAAAACTTGCTACACAAAATTGGGTATTCACTTTTGTATTTAGAACTGTTTCCCTAAGCACCACCACCCAACGTCGAAGCGATTAGGAGCGGGGCGATGGCTCGGAGAATTCTGATCGCTGACGACAATCCGATCATCCGCAAAATGCTGTGTCAGATGTTTGAGAGCGAAAAAGACTACGATCTCTGTGCTGAGGCGCGCGACGGAGCCGAGGCAATTGCACTCGCCATAAAGCACAAGCCCGAACTTATCATCTTGGATATATCGATGCCTGTGATGAATGGTGTTCAGGCAGCAAAAGAACTGAAGGATTTGATGCCCGAAGTTCCGATTATCCTGTTTTCCTTCTATGCGGATGAAATCAATCCAGACCACGTTTCCGCAGATCGAATTGTTTCAAAGACCGCAGCATCGACCTTAATGGAACACGTACGCCAGTTACTGCCTGTCTAGATTGACCTTCGGCCAGCCGAGTTTTTCAGTTTTGATAAGCAGGAGCCTTTGGCCGGCGGCTTTAATGTCTTGCAGCTCGCTTTCATGGCCCTGCTGCCCGGCAAGTTCCTGCTGTCTTTTCATTAAAGCGCTTTCAACCGCTTCGACCAGCGTGGTTAATTTCTGAGGATCAGTTTCCAGGGTAGCCGCTTCATACAGTTGGTGCCACCCGAATTTCACACTGTTATCCGGCATAAGCCCTCTAGGGACTCGGAAGAATCGAGCTGTGCGGGGTCCAGGAGATTTAAACTTAGAATGGAGTTACGGATTCTGTCAAGCGCGATAGACGGTGTGATACCTATTGCCAATGCGCAACCGCCTGATGTTCCCCAATCGGCCCAAAACCAAAGCCGTCGTTACGCCTGAACGCGAATCCCTAATTCCGCAACGAATTGCCCATAAATCGTGAACATCGAACAGACCCTCGCCGGCTAGAGAGTGTGATGTTTTGAACAGTTTTCGTTCCCTACAAAGAATACCCTAGCCTCGATTACGTCGTCGAAGGTTCCTTGGGGGGAAACGACATGGATCACGAGTACGATATTTTTCGAACCTATCCGGATGACGGGCGGCCCGTTCGGATCGAAGCGGTTGCGAGCCTGGAGCACGCCAAGGAAAGATTGCGCAGCCTGCCCTCGTTCCGCTCCGCGGAGTATCGGCTCTTTGATCCGCGCGCGGGGAAGTTTGTTGAATCGGGACATGAGTCCTAGTTGATGCGGTCCTGGGAATTTGTTGCTCGCTCAATCCGCCAATCGAGTTCGATATTTGTTGCGTGAAGATGATTCGCGAACTGCGACGGACTATGCGTATACAGCATCTGTCGTCGAGACTGTACAGGCGTTCCTGGATTCACTGGGTTCTGAAATTGCCGTATCTTTAAATACCGAGAGGCGACGTAAATGACACCGACTCAGATCATAGTGGTCGTGGTAATCGCGATTGTTGTAATAGCGGCAGCCATTCTGTTCCTTCTTCAAAACCGCAGCAAAAAACTTCGTGCCCAATTTGGACCACAATATGATCGGACGGTCGCACAGACAGGAAACCGGTTTAAGGCCGAGGCGGAACTTGAAAAGGTTGAACACCGTGTTAAAGGGTATGACCTGCGAGCGTTAAACGCCGCTGATCGTGACCGTTTTCAACAGTCGTGGCGCACGATTCAGGCGAAATTCGTAGATGATCCCTCCGTTGCGTTTCTGGAAGCCGACCAAATTCTCGGTGCCGTGATGTTGGCTCGTGGCTATCCCCCGAGCGATTTCGAGCACCGCGTAACGGAAATCTCGGTCGACCACTCTTTGGTGGCCGAGAATTACCGGGCCGGGCACGAGATCGCGGTCCGCCATTCACAACTCCAAGTTACAACTGAAGACCTCCGGAAGGGCATGGTTCATTATCGTACGCTGTTCGACGAATTGATGAGAGACGAAGGGGTGCCAGCACGCGCGATGGCCGCCGGGCAATAGTTGCTGCCACCGGGGCCTGCCAGCCACGGTGGAAATTCCGTTTTCCAAATACGAAAGACAAGGGAGCAACAATGACGAATTTCCTTCGTAAAGATGCAGATGTCGTTTCTGAACAAACCGAACTCCGAGATCAGATCGCAGCGGAGCCCGCGCATGAAGAGATCGTTGATGACCAGCTCGCGGCCCGCACATCGGTGGTTCCGTCCTCCGCAGAGCCTCGATCGGTCAGTACCACTACCCGTTCGGGTGCCGGAGCTGCGGTGGCGCGTGCGCCGGAGGAAGAAAGGGCTGCCCTATTCATGCCGAATGAATGCAATGAGCTACGTTCGCGCTGGGACAGCATCCAAGTAGGATTTGTCGACGAACCACGCAACGCCGTAGAAGAAGCTGACGCGTTAGTTTCGGCGACAATGAAACGGCTGGCTGAAATCTTTGCGGCCGAACGCCAAAAACTTGAACAACAATGGGACCGGAGCGAAAATATTTCAACAGAAGACTTGCGTGTTGCGCTGCGCAGATACCGATCTTTTTTTTCTCGACTTCTCGCGATCTAAGCTTACGCGCAGGCCCGACTTTGTGTCTTTACGATCTCCGACAAAAGAGAAGAGGCCGCAAAAGACATGTGTAAATAGGTTCGGCACGGTCTCTCGAGCGGAACGCTTTGTGCTGGTAGAACGTGTCGCCGTCATAGAGGTGAATCTCACGGACAGGGGCTTTTGCCACCAGGTCCAGCACGTAGGAGCCGGTGCCCCCTAGGCCCAGGATGACCATCTTCCTGAGCTTTAGATTTTTCATGGCTTCGACAATCTGCGCCCTGCTGGATGCGGTATCGATATGGTTGAACGGCTCGTCGCTATCCTCGTCCGGCGCGTTGACGGGAAAGGTCTTTGCGGTGAACGCCTCATCAATCCTCTGCGCTGGGCCTGAAATGACGGCGACGTAGGTCCTCACTTGATCGTAGTAGTTCGGGTAGGCGTCATTTGGCTTGGGCTTTGCCGAAAAAGTGTGGTGAATCGCCACTCCTTCGGCGAACGATTGAGCGCCGCCGGCATTTATTTTGTCGATCTCCGCACCATCCTCGTTGCAAGGATAATCCCCCGAGAAGTACGCAACGTGCGTATCAGGCTTTCCCGTCTCGTCGTTCGCGAGCACCAACTTGATGATGAGAATCCCGCGCTTGATCTCCTTGCCCGAATTCACATAAGGAACATCCTTCACCAGAGTAATCTTGACAGCCTTGGTGTCATGTAGTCTTAGGACGAGACGGAGCGGCAGCAGGGGAGGGCCGATCAGCCTCTTCCCGTTCCGCAATCCGTTCGACAAGGAGAGTGGTCTTGTACGACTTCCGCGTGCTTGGGTAGCCCTCGCGGTCGTTGGATTTAGTTGTATTATTTCGAATGGCTGCTCTGTCGCGGCAGCGGTCGCATGTCTAGCCAAGCTCGGAAAAGAAATTCCGTCCAGTGAGCTACACGCGGGGTAAACCGCGCGAGCAAGTGATCGAAGGCCTTTTCTTTCAGACGGAAAGGTTGGCTGGGGCGGTTGGACTCGAACCAACACCGGCCTCATTAACAGTGAGGTGCCCTACCAATTGGACCACGCCCCAGCCGCACCTTAATTCTAAATGCAGTAACGTGAATTTTCACGCAGTGATTCTTGATGTGGAAACCACTCGCCTTATTACGTACGCAAGACAAAGGGCGCACAATTTGCGAAAGGCGCTTTTGAGGACAAACTGCGAGGGAAGCTGCAAGATAAAGGCCGAAGAAAGGAAGCCGGCCCAGCCCTCAATCCCCGAAGGGATCCTCGGCTTCCTTTCTTCTGACACGGAGACTACTCGCATCCGATTTGCCAAACTCAAACCACTGAAAACACAACCCTTCACTATCACCCCCAAGGTAAAAACTCCACGGCCCCCGGTAAAATTTGGCCATGTCTTTCTGGACAGGGCGAAAATTATCATCCGGAGCATTTCACGACCGTGGTGAGCCACTTTTTGATTCTTCTGATTGGGACAAGGAAATCAGAAAGTCCCTGTCGAAGCCGACAGGGAGCGTCTTGACCCTCCCGCCCCGACTTGCTATGTTGAGAGATTACCTTGGACCCATTGTACCCACTGTGCGATTGGGGGTCCTGTAGGGAGCCGTTCACTCTTTTATGGGCTTAAAGAAAATTGTCGTACGCGGCGCCAGGCAGCATAACCTGAAGAACATCAACCTGGAGATCCCACGCAATTCCCTCACTGTAATCACGGGGCTTTCGGGTTCCGGGAAGTCATCCCTCGCGTTCGACACCTTGTACGCTGAAGGGCAACGCCGCTATGTCGAATCCCTCTCCGCGTACGCCCGTCAATTTCTTGACCAGATGGAACGTCCCGACGTGGACTCGGTGGAGGGCCTTTCGCCCTCGATCGCCATCGAACAGAAAACTACGACACGATCTCCGCGTTCGACTGTAGGGACCATTACCGAAATTTACGATTATCTGCGCGTCGTGTACAGTGCCATCGGTACTCCACATTGCCCAAATTGCGGCAATTCGATTACACGACAGTCTACCGAGCAGATCGTTCAATCGGTTCTGGCCTTGAAACCGGAAGATCGAATTATGGTTCTCGCGCCGGTCGTTCGCGGGCGAAAAGGAGAATATAAAAAAGAATTCGAAAAATATGCGAAGGAGGGCTACGTCCGGGCGCGCGTTGATGGCGACCTCATGAATCTGGACGAGCCGATCCCACTTGATCGCCGAAAGAACCACACCATCGAGATTGTCGTTGATCGCCTGCTTCTCAAGAATGGAATTGCACAGCGACTGGAACACTCGATCGAGACCGCATTAAAGTTGACTGGCGGCCTAGTTACGATTGCTGTAGTAGGTGGCGATGAACACATTTACTCTGAGAAACTCGCATGTCCTGACTGCGGTATCTCGGTTCCGCAGCTCGAGCCCCGATCCTTCAGCTTCAACTCGCCCTACGGCGCCTGCACTGAGTGTCACGGACTTGGTTCGAAATACGACTTCGATCCCGCCAAGGTGATCGTGGATTGGACCAAACCTCTTTTTGAAGGCGGGCTGGGCCCCGGCTCCGGCTCTACTTTTCTGCAGCGCACGCTTCGCCTGGCAGCGGCGGCTTACGGGTTCGATCTCGAAGTTCCCTTTGAGAAGATGTCGCGCAAAACGCAGAATCTGATCCTGAACGGAAATCCCTCCGACGGAAAAAACAAGAAAGAGCTGAATTTTCAGGGCCTTCTCGCCCATCTGGAATCGAACCTCGAAGAGTCGAAGTCCGACACGTACCGCGAGTGGTTGACCCAGTACATGTCTCCGGCACCCTGTACTTCGTGCAACGAACGCCGCTTACGCCCGGAAAGTCTCGCGGTAAAAATCGCTGGCCTGTCCATCGCGGATTTCACGAATCTCCCGCTCAGCGGGGCGCGTGCGGCGGTGGACAAAATTCGAGCAAAGCTTACGATGCGTCAGGAGAAAATTGCGAGCCGCGCCTTGACGGAAATTGCCGAGCGTCTCGATTTTCTGCTCGACGTAGGACTTGCCTATCTGACCCTGAACCGTTCGGCAGCCACTCTGTCCGGAGGGGAGGCCCAGCGAATTCGGCTCGCCACCCAAATTGGTTCCCGTCTTCGCGGGGTTCTCTACGTCCTCGACGAGCCTTCGATTGGTTTACACGCGCGCGATAACGGCAAGCTTCTTACCACCCTCGAAACGTTACGCGACCTGGGTAACACAGTTCTGGTCGTCGAACACGACGAAGAAACAATTCGGCGCGCCGACTACGTGGTCGATCTTGGTCCAGGTGCAGGCAAAACCGGCGGCCACCTGGTCGCTGCGGGCTCTCCTGATGACATAGCCGCGAACGACGCTTCGCTAACCGGGCAATATCTTTCAGGTAGGATAAAAATTGGAGTGCCCGAAACACGGCGCAGTCCCAACGGGAAATCAATCAACATTCTCGGCGCGCACGGTCACAACCTCAAGAATGTGGACGTCTCGCTCCCGCTCGGTCTGCTCACGGTGGTTACGGGCGTCTCCGGTTCGGGAAAATCCACGCTGGTCAATGACATTTTGTACCGCTCTCTCGCCCAGAATCTGTATCGTTCCATGGAAAAGCCTGGTGAACACCGCGCCATCACTGGCATCGAGCACATTGACAAGGTCGTGCAAATCGATCAGGCGCCGATCGGCCGCACTCCGCGATCGAATCCCGCCACGTATACGGGTGTATTTGCTCCAATTCGAGAACTGTATGCGATGCTCCCCGAATCACGTGAACGCGGCTATAAGCCGGGGCGGTTTAGTTTCAATGTGAAGGGCGGTCGCTGTGAAGCTTGTCAGGGGGATGGCCAGCGTCGTATTGAAATGAATTTCTTGCCGGACGTGTACGTGACTTGCGAGGTCTGTCGCGGAAAACGCTACAATGCAGAGACTCTCGCCGTACGTTACAAAGGCCTCTCGATTTCCGATCTCCTCAATTTGCCGATCGAGGAAGCCCTGAAAGTTCTCGAAAATATCCCTGCGATCCAAATTAAACTGCAGACCCTGGTGGATGTTGGTCTGGGCTACGTTCAACTCGGCCAATCCGCGACCACGATTTCCGGCGGCGAAGCACAGCGCACCAAACTCTCGCGCGAACTTTCCAAGCGGCAAACCGGGCGCACCCTTTACATTCTCGACGAGCCGACCACCGGCCTGCACTTTGATGATGTAAAAAAGCTCCTCGATGTTCTCAACCGCCTGGTCTCACTGGGCAATACAGTTCTGATCATCGAGCACAATCTGGACGTCATCAAACAGGCTGACTGGATCATAGATCTGGGCCCCGAAGGCGGCGAGGATGGCGGCCGCATCGTCGCGCAAGGCACGCCAGAACAAGTGTCCCGCATTAAGAAATCGTACACCGGGCAAACACTCGCGCGTGCGCTCAATGGTCATGCTTCCAACGGAAATGGTGTGGGTGCCAAGCGAGCGAGCTGACTATCGTGACGACATTCGGTAACCTGTTGTGTCTCCCAAAAAGACTGATAAGAAAACATCGCGCATTTTCGCAATAGTTCTAACCGATCAAATGAACTCGGAAAACGACAACTCAAATCCCTCGGAACGCGCAGTCGGCCCTGAATCTCTTCCGGAAAGGCTCACCGAAGCGCCGCCCAAAACTATTGAAAGCCAACTGAAGGCCGGAGCTCATACCTGGGGACCACCCACGAATATCGAAGGTTTTCACCCCGCCAGGTCCATTGTTCCCGAGGATCTTCGGGTTCCATGGGGATGGTGGGATCTGGGATTGCTCGCGGTCATCACCGTGAGCGGAATTTTGGCGCTAGGCCTGCTCATCATATCGGCTTTTCAAATCGCCGGCATTACCCGGGTTCAGTTCGAACATTCCACCAAGTACCAGGCGCTCGCTTCCATCCTTGGCGTCTTTCTATTGTCTCTATTCTTGCTATTTTATCTGGTGCTGCAGTTGCGCATTCGTTTTGACGCCCCCTTCTGGCGCACACTGCGATGGAAACGAGTCGATTCGGGAACCGTTCCGCCACGGATTGCTTATCTCGGATTTATTCTTAGCGGGTTTCTGCTGTCCCTGGTGATTGCCGTGGTTTCGTCAGCTTTTGCGCCGAAGAACAAGATGCCCATCGAGCAATTTCTGCAGGACCGCCAGACCGCTTTATTGCTACTGATCATGAGCGTCACGCTCGCGCCGTTCTTCGAAGAGACTATTTTTCGAGGTTACATCTATCCGGTCGTTGCGCGCACGTTTGGAGTGATTCCCGGAGTCATATTTACAGGTCTGATCTTCGGACTGATGCACGCTTCGCAATTGGGAGGCAACGTGCCGCAAGTTGCGCTGCTAGCCACGGTCGGAATTGTTTTCACGGCCGTTCGTGCAAAAACAGGCAGCGTGCTTCCCGGTTTCCTGGTCCACGTCAGTTACAACGCGTTTATCTCCATTGCTTTTCTGATCGGATCTCACGGCCTGCGCCACATGCCGCCCGGTTGAGGCGAAGCGCGGAAGCGCAGAGGTTTCAGTTAGAATGGAGTTGAAAGCTAACCCTGACCTTTTTTGGTGAGCCGGCAAACATTCGAAACTTGTCGCAAGAATCAGAACGGAGAACCTGCCTTGCCTACAGTTGAACCGATTCGCTGGACCGCCGATGGTGTCGTGATCCTCGATCAACTCCGATTGCCCGGCGCAGTCGTCTATCACACCTATACCGACTATCGAGATGTGGCGCACGCCATAAAGGCAATGATTATTCGTGGTGCGCCAGCTATCGGAGTCGCGGCGGCGATGGGAATTGCACTGGGCGTTCAACGTTCGCAGGCCCAAAATCTTGAGGAGCTGCAGGCCGAATTTCCAATTATTTGCGAAACGCTCGCGCGCACGCGGCCGACGGCGGTTGATTTGTTTTGGGCGGTCGCGCGTTTCAAAAAGCGCTTCGAAGAGCTTGTCGTTGCCGCGTCTTCGAATGGCAAATCGAGTGTCGGTCAAATCCGCGAGGGTCTGGTGGCTGAAGCGTTGGTCGTCCACCAAGAACGCCGCGATGGTGATCGCCGTATCGGAAAATTTGGCGCAGCGCTGATGCCCATGAACGGGCGCGTGATGACCCAATGCAACGCCGGCGCGCTGGCTACTGCAGGAATTGGCACAGCTCTGGGCGTGATTCGTGTAGCTGTGGAAGAGGGCCACGCGATTGAAGTTCTCGTGCCAGAAACACGTCCATATTTGCAGGGAGCGCGCCTTACGGCGTGGGAATTACATCAAGATCAAATCCCACTGACGCTCATTACCGATAACATGGTCGGCCACTTCCTTCGCACTGGGAAAGTTGGAGCGGTGGTGGTGGGCGCCGATCGTATCGCCGCGAATGGCGACACGGCCAACAAAATTGGCACTTACGGAATCGCAGTCCTCGCCAAGGAAAATAACGTTCCGTTTTACGTCGCGGCTCCAATCTCGACGCTAGATCTTTCACTCGCGTCAGGGGATGAAATTCCGATTGAGGAGCGTTCGGCGAAAGAAGTAACGCACCTGGCTGGCGTTAATATCGCGCCGCCCGTAAACGCGGCGCATCCCGCCTTCGACGTCACGCCAGCCCGCTACATCACGGCCATCATCACGGAACGAGGCGTCGCACGGCCCCCGTTCACCGCCAGCTTGCACGCTCGTTGAAACCCGTAGCCCGAATTGCGACTGAAATGACTTACTTTCTTTCGGGCCGGAGACGTGCAATCTTCGTGGGTTCTTAACCCCTTGCTTTTGACCGCGATCCCCTCAGGTTCCCGTGCTGTCTTGCCTGTAATTTGCAGTACAATTTAGGGTGGCGTGACCATCACAAGAAAGGAGAACTTATGAGGAAAAAGGCTTTTGCCATTGCAGTAATTCTGGCAGCGGTCGCTGCCGCCCAGGCCGGCGATGTTTGGAAGACAAAACCTTTTGATCAATGGACGGAAAAGGATGTTCAGGAAATTCTGCAGACCTCGCCGTGGGCCAAGGCCGGTGTCCAGGCGCAAGGTGCGTGGCATCCTGATGGCATGTCGCAGGCCAATGGAAGTACAGGCATCCCCGGCAGCTCCACCGACACTTCGCATGTAAGCGCCGGCGCTACCCCGGACAAGTCAGGAGGCTTGGAGAAGCAGGACGCAGCCGCGGCTGGCCAGGCGACATACAGCGTGTTCTGGTGGTCGTCGAGAACGATCCGCGCCGCTTCGATGCGCCGGGCGGTCCTGAAGGGTGCCATGACTGAGGCGGACGCTGAAAAGACCGTGGCGAACGTTCCGGACGACTACATGATTCTGGTGCAAGGAACCAATATGCAGATCTTCCAGCACCGCGGGGAGGAAGTATTTGCGAAGGCAGCTTACATGCAGCTTAAGAAGAACAAACAGAAGCTGTTGCCCACTAAGGTTTCGTTTCTCAAAGGAAGCGACGGCCAGACCGTAACGGGCGCTGTGTTCTATTTTGCGAAGAAAGATGCCGCAGGCGAGCCGACCATTGCGCCCGACGAAAAGGAGATCGATTTCTACCTTCAGGTGGGAGATTCGAAGCTGCTAACATATTTTGACCCCAGGAAAATGGTGGACGCAAAGGGTGAGGATCTGTAGTCACCGGCAATGACCGGTTGCTAGGCCTTCATTGAAGCCGCGAATAAGAGGTAGCTCAGAAGGAGAAAAGGGGCGTCCCGAAAATCGGGACGCCCCCTTTAGTTTGGATCGACGGATCGCCAGTGCGTCGCCTGGCCCACAACGAGAGCGCTAACCGGATCAACCTGACCAAAGGGATGGACGCCGGCCTGTGACTAACTTCTAGCTACAAAAGATGCGGGCCGCCAAGCTCGACAACCCCCTAAGAGCGCTTCTTCAAATTCGCGACCAGCAAGCAGCATACAAAAAAAAGGGCGTCCCGAAATCGGGTCGCCCTTTTTTGGTTTCGTCGACACGGCTTTGTATCGCCCGAGTTTAGAAGACGATTGCAGCCTTCACTTGAATCAACCGGGGAGAAGCATCGCCACCCAAGAACGATCCCAAGATGCTGGTTGGCGGGTTGACCTGGGAAACGATCTGCCCGAACGCGCCGCTTGCGATATCGCTTACAGGGTTCGAGAAGTTCGGATGGTTGAATACGTTAAAGAACTGAAATCCGATCTGGAGCGAACCGCGCTCCCAATGCGGGATAGCAGTCTTCTTCACGATGCTGAAGTCGCTGTCAAAGTAGCTCGGTCCACGGAACGCGTTGCGAAGACCCTGGAACCCGAATGATGTCGCGCATCCAGGGATACCGAAGGTGCCTGGCGTAGCGATGACGCACGATAGCGCAGGCGTAGTGCCCGCCGCTCCGCTGGCTGTGAGACAGGGAACCGCAGCCACTCCCGCAAACCTTTCGGCGTTACACGACGTTCCAAGAGAGGAGCCTGACAGAGGATCCGGGAATATCGGGCCTCCAAAATTATTCGTCGCTGACAGATTGCCCGAGGTACCGGTGTCAACCACGGTGAACGGAAAGCCCGTGCGGTAGAAGACCGTTCCCGAGACCTGCCAACCGTCCACAAGAGGAGCCCAACCGTGCCCCATCAACATCCTACGGATTGGTACCTGCCAAACATAATTGGCATTGATGACGTGACGCGCATCGTAATCCGCTGGTCCATAGTTTCCCTTCAGGTCAAATGGATTTTGAGGATTTATGACGCTGCCGGTACCCGTTTCGGAGAATGGGAAAAAACCTCCGTTTGAGACATCATCCATGGCCTTGCTATAGGTGTAATTGAATTGCACCAGTCCGCCGCCCAATCCGGTGAAGCGGTGCTGATACGAAAGTGTCACGCCATTGTAGTTCGAGACTCCGCCACTGGTTACGTCGGTAACGATCCCGAACTGTGTGGACGTGGGTGCCAACGGCAAGGTATCAAATCCAAACGCGTTCACTCCATTGTCAAACACGGGAATGTGAATTCCGTGGTTCCCGTTATATCCGATCGTAACTACATCGTTCGGTCCAAATCCCTTCTGGATTTGAAGGTTCCACTTCTGGAACTGTGGCGCGAACGTTTTATGATCGGTGAACGTGAAGTTGGGTGGCGTTACTACCGTACTAGCGCCGGAGTTGAACGCGGTCAAGAACGTTGCGTTATCCGAGCTGGTGCAGCTGAAAAGATTCCCCGGCTGGTTCGGTGAGAGAAAACCATTTGGACATGTGGGACTGCCGCCGGCTTCCTGGAACGAATTGAACAGTGGGGCATTCTGTGCCAGGTTGTCGGCGATAGAACCCGGGAAGATATCGTAGAAGATTCCAACGCCGCCACGAACCACAAAGTTTGACGTGAAGGTGTTGGACGAGCCGCTGAACGGTTGCCACGCAAAGCTAAGGCGCGGAGACCACTGAACCCCCTGATAGTTGTTCAGAGCCGAACCGCGACCCGCATTAATCTGCGTATTGTAGGGAGCACCTGGATTGGCACCGACATCCGCCAACGTCCCATTCAACTGTGCGAAGCAATCCGTAACGCAGTTGGGATTGGATGAATGTTCGATGCGCAGTCCGGGTGAAATCGTCAGGTTGGACTTCACTTTCCAGTCATCCTGAATGTATCCGGCGACTTCGTATAACCGGATAGGTTCATTGACGAAGCTGCTAAAGTTCTGTTGAAGAATGCTCGTAATCGCGTCACTCGGAGTCAAGGAGCCACCGTTCACAAAGTCGGCCAAAGACAACGGAATCTCAAGACCGTTAATCCGGTTTCCGAAATCGTGATCGCTCACATAGTTCTTGTGAAACTTCATACCGAACTTCACGGTGTGATTTCCGATCGACTTGGAAACGTCGTCGCCGATTTGGAACTGGGTAACGTTGCGGCCTTGGGGAAAAGCAAAACCCTCACCGCCCAGATTCAATCCACTGGTCTGATCCCCCAACGACAGATCGTTTAGGATCAACGTTGTTGGAAAAGCCGCCGATGAAGCAGCCGCATTCGTCTGCTTGAAAATCGCCGAGTACCATGTGGCGGCGAGTAGAAATTGGTTGGTGAGCGTCGGGCTAAACGTATGGGTTTCATTCAGCTGGCCTTGATACTCAGGCTGATAGCTCGACGCATTAAACACCGAGCTGAGCGGATCCGTAAACGTCGGTTGGGTTCCAACGTCGTACTGAACGCGCAGGAAGGCACGATCATTTGCGCCGATGTTCCAGTCGAGACGGCCCGCGAGCTGCCATTCCGGGGCAAAGTTGATTGGATTTTCACGAAGAGTAACTGCGCATGGATTGCCAACTCCAAAACCCGCGAACACAGATCCGGCACTGGTGTCTACGTTCGAGCATCCGCCACCGGTAACGGGAGCTGCCGATTGCTGGTTCAAAGCCCCGTTATACAGGTTGAACGCGCCGACACCGCTTCCCGGTACGCCGCTGACACCCGGGCAAACTCCAGTTATGTTTTGGCAGTAGAAAGGAATTGACGCCGATAGTCCGAGGTTCGTGAGATTCGTAACGGTTGCCGCCTCAAAAGGCAGAGTGGGAACGTTAAACGCCGAGGGGACGGGAATGAGCACGCGCAATCCTTCGGTGTTCAGAAAGAAGAACAACTTGTCTTTCTTGATGGGGCCACCGAGTGAGGCCGCCCATTGGTTCGCGTTATCGAACGGCTTGGGAATGCCGGCGTTGTTATCGAGCCAAGATTCCGCGTTGAGAGCGCTGCCGTTCCAATAATACACGGCGTTGCCGTGGAAATCATTTCCGCCTGATTTTGTGACGTAGTTTACGTCAATGCCCGCGAAGGTGCCGTAAGCTGCGGAAAAGCCGTTCGTGACTACGTCCGCTTCCTGGACTTCGTTGGATCCGAGCAGCAAGTTCGTGGCGCCGGAATTGTTCAGGTTCAGGAAGGGATCGTTATCGTCCATTCCGTTCATGGTAAACAAGTTCGAGGTCGCCGGCAGACCAAACGCCTCGACGTTGCCAAAGCCACCCTGGTTGCCAGCGATAACGCCCGGAGCAATCTGGGCGATGGCGCTCAGGTCGTTTCCTGGGTTGGGAACATTGGCGACCTGAGCCGCCGTAACTGACGTAGCCGTATCGCCGTTGTCCGTCTGCAGCAGAGGCGCGGCTTCGGTTACGGTAACGCTGGTGGTTGAGGCGCCAATTGAAAGCTGAAGATTCAGCGTGGCTATCTGGCCGACACCGACATCGGCCGTCCGGCTCGCGGAGGTAAATCCGGTCGCGGTCACGGTCACGGTGTAGGAGCTCGGAGTCAACAAATAAAAGTGGTAGATGCCTTCCCGGTTGGTGGTGGCATCCTGCGTGTTACCCTTGGCGTTGTCTTTCAGCGTTACCTTCGCGTCGGGAACGACGGCGCCGGTCTGATCGGTCACGATACCGGTAATATCGCCGGTTGTTGAAGTCTGCGCAGCGAGTCGCGTGGAACCGATCGACAGAACTGCCAGGAGCGCAAACATCGCTACAAAAAAGCGCTTCCAATTCATACACTCTCCTTGAGATGTACCTGAGTTTTTCAGCTGATCCCCAATGCCCATTTCCGAAAACCGTTGCAAATGCTGTCGCGAAATTGAGAAAAGTTTGCCAAGCAAGACTACGGCTGCAGACAGCTTTGCACTTAGATACCCAACCTGACACAAAGATAAGGGTAGTACTTGCTGCAAGTTACAAGATCGCGTCTCGTAGGCGGACTTCGTTTTATATGAATTACGGTATGTTCGGTAATGGATGTACGATTTTTGGTAGCGGTACGCGATGATATTCTGGGGACGACTTAAGCAAAATTTGCGGCCGAAAACTGTAAATACAGGAAGCCAGCTTGTCTCGACAGAAGTAATAACTAATTAGCTAAGGAACCACGACCATAGAGGAGACCAGCCCTCCAGGACAGCTCGGGTACAGTTCAAGTACAGGGAGAAAATCCCATACGAAAGTACAGGTGGCCATTGATTTTGAACGAGTTGGGCGAATCGTTTGTGGTCGCTCGAGTCACGAGTGCACGAAATAACAGTACTACGCGCCGCTGCGCCCGAGTGCTCTGACCGACCGATTGAGCAGACGGCCGGCAACAATAGCTTGGATCAGAACCGTGAGAACAGCGGCATATACGATTATTTTCTGCCCCGCAACCTGGATGCGGAGACCCTCGGCGAGTTTGGGTGAGGGCCCGAAGGTCAACAGGAGGACGTAGCCGGCGAGCAGGATGGCGAACGCAAGGAAGGTCAAGGCGAAATAATTTGGGAGGGTGCGCTCGCGAAGGATAGCTATTCCATATATAAGGACTGCGCCTAAAAAAGTTCGAAAAGCCCACATGACGAAATGATTGTGCGCGGCGAGGTAGAGATTCCAGGGCGTAAATGCGACTCCAGTGAAACAGAGACCGGCGATTACGCCGAGAAGCGCGGCGGTTCGCGGGAGAATCGCGCTGGGGCGGGCGTCGCGGAAAAATTGAGTCAGCGCGACAAAGAAAACGGCGAGGCCGACGCCTACGATCGTGAGAGCCGATGTAAAAAGGATCATGGAAAACGTGTTGAGGGCGCCAGACGGCGTGCGCGTAGCTCCCAGATCGCTGAAAAAATTAGCGAAGAAAGAATATCCGTGTGTGGTCGGTTCCAGATAAGTGCCACCGGGATAAAGGTGCATGGCCACAGCGGTCATCACGAAAAACAGGATGCACGTCGCTGCCGCCAGGTGAAAGACGTTTCGATGGAAAAATATGTTGGCGACCTTCATGGTTTGTCGAGTTGGGAGGTATTACGCTCCCCAGCGCGATCCTATCCTAACGGGAATTACCCGCTGATAATAGAATTGGGTGGAAGGGGCAGAACGCTGTTACCTGTGACCAAGCGCGACCCGATGCGGAGTTGCAGATCGAAACGGGTTTTAATTTGCGGATGATTTGGGGCATCATAGAGGCGTTTGGACCCCCGGTTAGCGGCGCCCTTCGGCTCATAGTTTTGGTGCACATATGAGTACTCCTCCGAACATCGCAGTGTCCCCACTACGGGTAAAGAAAGCTCTATTTATTGACGCCGATCCGGAGATTCGCGAGATGCTTCGCGACGTGCTCGATCCGCGACGATGGATTGTGCGCCACGCGGCAAATAATGAGGCGGCCTTGGAACTGGTAAAGGAATCTCCGTTCGATTTGATATTGACGAGCGACAAGACGTCTGGCCGCGATGACGTGGAGTTGCTGCGCAAGATCCGGATGGTCAGGGCTCATACGCGCATGATTATCCTCACTGACGAACGCGCGCCGTCGTATGTGATCGATTCGATGCGCGAGCGGGCGTTCAGCTATTTTTCGCGGCCTTTTTCGATCCATTCGCTGGGCGACATGGTGCGACTGGCCGCCGAAAGCCCGGCATGGGATGACGGAATCGAAGTGAAGTCGGCAACGCCGGAGTGGATACGGCTCCTGGCGCGCTGCGATGTGCAGACGGCGGATCGACTGATTCAATTCCTGGAGGAAATCGCCGATTTGCCGGAGATGGAGGCGCACGCCGTAGCCACCGCATGCCGGGAAATACTGCTGAATGCCATGGAATATGGGGGGAAATTCCAACCGGACCAATGGGTTGAAATTTCGTTCGTCCGTGCACGACACATGGTGGTTTGCCGGGTGAAGGACCCCGGCGAAGGGTTTACGCTGGATGAAATCGATCACGCGGCAATTGCGAATCCGGATGAGGATCCGATACGCCATGTGACCGCTCGCGATGCCAAAGGGATGCGACCGGGCGGATACGGAGTGCTGCTGGCGAAGAAAATGGTGGATGAGCTGATATACAGCGAGAAGGGAAACGAAGTTCTGTTGGTGAAGTATCTGATGCCGAACGAAACCTAACATTCCCTCGTGTGCAACCTCCCTCTTCGACGGGAAAACCAGTCGATTCCGGCTCCGCGCAAATCCCGACCTGCCTCGCAATTTCGCCGATCATTCGCGCCGAGAAACCAGCCAGGAAGATGAATGTAACGAAAGTCGTATTGGTCCAGTAAGAGAGAGTAGAGAACAAAATGGAACTTCTGGAACGGTTTGCGCAGGGCGAGCAGGACGCGTTCGAGACGCTGTTCCGCCAATTTCAGGGTGAGGTTTTCAGTTGGATTATG
>Ga0209330_1000411_pt1 | contig 18567 bp, 13 predicted proteins | sample JacPinW_OM2H0_O3_FD_187969 | JGI IMG/M metagenome (GOLD analysis project Ga0209330, IMG submission 187969) | Forest soil microbial communities from Algoma, Ontario, Canada - Jack Pine, Ontario site 1_JW_OM2H0_O3 (SPAdes) (version 2) | ecosystem: Environmental > Terrestrial > Soil > Boreal...
TCCAGCGCCGCTCGCCAAGCTTCGAATTTCGCGATGTGCTCGGAAATAATCGCTTCCGCACGCGGAATTTCCGCCTCGCGCGCCTTCTTATTCTGCTCCACGATTTCACCGAGATCGTCAACGTTATAAAGGTAAAGGTTGTAAAGTCCCGCCGCTTCCGGAGCGACGTTTCGCGGAACAGCGAGATCCACTACGAACACTGGACGCCCGGAGCGAGCGGCAATAGCACGCTCTAAAAGTTCCCGAGTGAGAACCGGACCCGCTGAACCAACAGATGTAACAAGAATGTCCGGAATGCCCAGCACCGACTCGAGCGATTCCCACGCCACAGCTTCTCCCCCGACCTTTTTCGCCAGCTCGGCCGCCCGATCGAACGACCGATTTACCACGCGCAAGCTGCCGATGCCCCGATTGCGCAAGCACTCAATCACTTGCTCCGCCACGCTTCCTGCTCCCAAGATCAGCGCGGAATGCCCCTTCAAATTCCCGAAAACTCGCTCGGCTAGTTTCACTCCTGCCAGCGCAACAGACATGGGTCGCGTCCCAACTTCGGTTTCGCTACGTACGCGCTTTCCCACTTCCAGGGCGCCTTGAAAAACACGGTTCAGCACCGGACCAGTGGCGCCGTGATCGAGCGCCTGGCTATAAGCCGCACGAAGTTGCCCTAAAATCTCGGCTTCGCCCAGCATCATTGAGTCGACTCCCGCAGCCACTCGAAATAGGTGGCGCACGGCGTCCGGGCCAGCCCAGCGGTAGATGCGCCCCGCAAGGTCCGCGCTCGGTATGCGATGGAATGACCGGAAGTAGTCTTCCATAGCCTCGGCAGGCGTGGGATGCGCGTCGCCAGGAACTCCGTAGAGTTCGCTGCGATTGCAAGTTGAGAGCACCACGGCTTCTTCGAGAATTCCCAGTTCCCGCAATTCGTCCGCGGCTTGCAGCGCTTGTTTCGGGGTAAACGATACGCGTTCGCGCAGTTCCACCGGCGCGGTGCGATGGTTGCACCCTATCAGCGCAACTTGAATACGAATCGCGCCCGTGCGCGCCGAATTTGCTTTCGATAGCGAAGGCATCAAAAGAACCGGTGAAACTTTGTCAGATACAAATTTACGAATGTATAGCTGAACATCACGATCACGAAATTCATAGCGCATAGGAGCGCCGCGCGTGCGCCACGCCATGTGGCGTTATGCGCGAGCAGCAAGTATGCCGCATAAACTCCAAGGATCGCGAACGTGACGATTACTTTTGGATCGCCGAACGAATAGCCGCCGCTCAGTCGGCGTTCCCACACAAAACCCATCGTCGCGCCGAAAGTGAGCGCCACCAGCCCCACATACACGCTGCTGCGCGCCATGCGATCCAATACATCCAGCGCTGGAAAACGCCAAAACGCCGCGCCCAAACGCCGCGAACGCAACACTCGATCCTGCACCAAGTAAATCAAGCTGAGGACGAAGGAAAGGGCAAACGCCGCATAGGCCCAGGTATTTAAAGTCACGTGAAATGCGAACAATGGACCCCGCGCCGGCACACGAGCGACAGGCGCGCCAGGGCTGATGAAACCCAAGCCCGACACCCAGGCAACAAGTAGGAGCGTAACAAACGCCCCCACAGATCGCTGGCGATGGAATATCTCAAGGCCGAGGTACGTGATCCCAAGGAGCCACGCGAAAAGAGACATCGATCCGTACAGATCGTCATAGGGAACAGACTGAATCACGCGCGACCGCTCGTAGAGAGAGAAATACTGCACCACAATTCCGGAAGCGAGCAGCAACGTAGCCAAACGCCCGATCCAGACGTTGGGCACATACAAAATCCGAGCGTAGCAGAGAAAGCTCGCCAGATAGAGTGCCAGGCTCACATAGCCCAGTTCTTGTGCCATTGCGGGTGAAAGCTCCCTGTTTGCCAAACTATTATAGCGCTGAATGGCGTTGGTGCGGCCCGCCCGGCGCGAACGGCGGCAGCGATTGGCGCCCGCGTGCGAGCACCTCAGCCATCTGTTATCATGACGCAGAACTTATGCCTCAGATGATGCGCGCAAGCGTGACCAAAAAGGAGCTTTTTCTGCGAGCTTGTCGGTTCGAACCCGTCGAGCGCGTTCCGGTCTGGATCATGCGGCAAGCCGGTCGCTATCTGCCGGAATATCAAGCGATAAGAGCGCGACACTCGTTTCTGGAGATCTGCAAGACCCCCGAGCTCGCGGCGGAAGTGTCGATGCAGCCTTTCCGAGTCCTGAGCGTGGATGCGATTATCGTTTTCTCTGACATTTTGATCGTCGCGGAAGCGATGGGAATGCCGCTGGACGTCCCGGATTCCGGTCCGGTCCTCTCAAATCCGGTGAGGAATGCGGAAGCAGCGCGGCATTTGCGCGAATTCGACTCTGAAATCGAAACAAAATTCGTTGGTGACGCGATTCGCGCGATTTGCCGGGAGGCTGGGCCGGACGTGCCGGTCATCGGATTTGCCGCCGCCCCTTGGACGCTTGCATGCTATATGATCGAAGGCCGCACGCGCGGTGACATTTCCCACGCGAAGGAAATGCTGCGGATGCAGCCCGCCGTTGTGCGCGACCTGCTCGCGCGGATCGCACGCGCAACGGCTTCGTATTTGCGGATGCAAATCGCAGCGGGAGCCGCTGTCGTTCAACTTTTCGACACCTGGGTCGGAGAACTTACGCAAATGGAATACGAGGAGTTTGAACTGCCAGCCACCCAGATGGTGCTGGAATCACTCGCGAAAGGCACGGGGGGAGTGCCAAAGATTTTGTTCGCCAAAGGCTCCGCCTCTTTGCTCGAGAGTCTGGCGGAATCCGGAGCAGACGTGATTAGCGTCGATTGGCAGACGGATCTTACCGAGGCGCGCAGCAAGCTTGGCCATCGAGTGGCGCTGCAAGGAAACGTGGACCCCGAGATTTTGCTTGGCGCTGAAGCGGACGTTAGGAAAGCTGCGCGCGAAGCGGTTCGGAAAACAGGTGGGATAGGTCACATTCTGAACTTGGGCCACGGAATCTTGCCAATCACAACCGTGACCAATGCGAAGGCCTTCGTGGAAGCAGGTCAGACCGCCCCGATACCAAAACCGGCACATCCCGGCAACGCGGATTGACGATGACTCACGACGCGACAAAACCCGCTGAGACGTCCCTCCGTGCCGGAGAGGTCGAGCAGATCTCTGACGCGATTCTCGAAAAATACAACCGGCCCGGCCCGCGCTATACGAGCTATCCAACGGCGCCTGTGTGGAAAGATGACTTCGGCCCCGACGATCTCGAGAAATATTACGCGCGCGCCGAAGAGTTGAGTACTCCGCTCTCTCTGTACATGCATATCCCATTCTGCGAAAACCTCTGCTTGTTCTGCGCTTGCACGGTTTCCATACAAAAAGACAAAAATGTCGCCATCCCGTACCTCGCGGCGCTGAAGCGCGAAATCGATCACGTCGCAAGACACGTATCGCCAAAACGGCCGGTGATTCAATTTCACTGGGGTGGCGGCACGCCAACTTATTTGTCCGTGCCACAAATGGAAGATCTTTTCCAGTACGCCCATGACCGGTTTTCTTTTTCGCCGGACGCCGAAATTGGAATCGAAGTCGATCCTCGCGTCACCAGCCGCGCACAGCTGGAATCGTTGCGGCGGCTCGGTTTCAACCGCCTCAGCATGGGCATCCAGGATTTCCAGGCCAAAGTGCAGCAAACTATTCATCGCGTTCAGCCGTACGAAATGACGCGCGATTTGATCGTAGCTTCGCGAGAAATCGGATTTCAGAGCATCAATATCGATCTGATTTACGGGCTTCCGTATCAAACTGCTGACAGCTTTCGCGCCACCATCGACCAGGCGCTGACGCTTCTGCCCGACCGCGTGGCCATGTTCAGCTACGCGCACGTCCCCTGGCTCAAGAAACAACAAGGCTCGTTTGAGGCGCATCTTCCGGAAGGAATGGAGAAATTCCGTATTTTCCGCGCAGGCCTTCAGAAATTTCTCGACGCGGGATATCTGTACATCGGCATGGACCACTTTGCTCGTCCAGGAGACGAGTTAGCCATCGCGCAGCAGAACCGCACTCTGCATAGAAACTTTCAGGGTTATACAACCAAAGCCGGCGCCGATCTGTATGGCATGGGCGTGAGCGCGATCAGTTCGATCGGCGAAGCGTACGCCCAGAATCGTCGCGAGGTCCCGAACTACGAATCCACTGTCGCCAAACGAGGCATCGCCACAATGCGCGGCTACCGCCTCTCCCACGACGACGTCTTGCGCCGCGCAGTGATAGGCCGCCTCCTTTGCCATACGATAATTCCCAAGCATGAAGTCGAAGCTGAGTTTGGTATTGCCTTCGACGAATATTTCACCGCAGAGCTGCTCCGCTTGCGAAGCGCGCAGGATGAAGGGCTGGTCGTGCTCTCCGGGGGCGAAATCCGCGTTACGCCGCTTGGCCGCATTTTCATACGCAACGTTGCCATGACTTTCGATCGCTACCTTCACGAGCAACAAATGGACCAACGGCCGCTTTTCTCAAAAACGCTCTAGTCAACGGACATTATGCCCGGTTCCCAACACGTAATCGTAATCGGCGCTGGGCTTTCGGGCTTGGCCTGCGCGCACCGCCTAAACCAACTCGGCATGGAAGTAACAGTTCTGGAAGCCGCCGATCGCGCAGGCGGCCTTTTGGGTACGATTCGCAAAGACGGCTTTCTTTTTGAGTCCGGTCCTCAGAGCTTTCAAACCACAGAAATCCTGATCGAGTTGATCCGGGAACTGGGAATCGAAATTGAGTTGCAAAAAGCGGATCCAAGCGCGCCTCGGTACATCCTGCTTCACGGACGGCTGCAGAGAATCCCCACCTCTCCGCAAGCGATGCTCACAAGTTCCCTGCTCGGCGCAGGATCACGCTGGAAAATACTAACCGAGCCGTTTCGCAAAACCCGGCCTCCCGCTGGCGAAGAATCCGTAGCCTCGTTCGCACGAAGAAAATTCGGAAATGAAATCCTGGAGTACCTCGTCGGACCGTTCGTTTCCGGCGTCTATGCAGGCGACCCCGAAAAGCTCAGCCTGAAAGCGGCGTTTCCCTCCCTCGACGAATGGGAACGCGAATACGGAAGCGTGCTGCGCGGAGCAAAAGAAGCGCGCATGCGCAAAGCCCCTAGGGAGCCTGAGTCACTCTGCTCGTTTCAACAAGGCATGGCAACGCTACCAGCTGCGATGGCTGCAAACCTTGGTGATCGTTTGCGGACGCAGACGCGCGCGGTCGCGCTAAATCCGCTGCAGCGCGCAGGAAACGAAACGCATGAACTCCGAATTGAAAGGCGCGGCAGCCTGGACACCATCCGGGCGGCGTCAATCGTGCTCGCAACGCCCGCGTACGTGTCAGCTCACGTGATTGAACCGATCTCAGCACAATTAGCTCACACGCTCTCTGGGATCGCTTATGCTCCAGTAGCAGTAGTTGCTGCCGGGTACTATCAGCAACAAGTCGGAGAGCCGTTGAATGGCTTCGGTTTCCTCGTTCCCCGCAATGAAAAACTGCACACCCTTGGCACCATTTGGAATTCCTCGCTCTTTCCCGGCCGCGCTCCTCGTGGGGCTGTAACTGTGACCAGCTTCACCGGTGGCGCCACGAATCCGGAAATCGCGTCCGAGCCTGAAGAAGAAATCGCGAAAATTATTCAAAGTGAAAATGAACACATACTGAAAATCATCGGATCACCGGTGACCTCCAACGTGTGGAAATATCCGCGCGCATTGCCTCAGTACAATCTGGGCCACGGGCATGTGGTGGAATCAATTCGCGACGCAGAACGCCGACTGCCCGGAATCTTCTTCGCGGGAAATTACCTGGAGGGCCCGTCCGTCGGCAAGTGCGTCGAAAACGGGTTTCAAACTGCTGAAGCGGTGCAGAGCTACCTGCAGGCCAAATCCTGAATCGCAGCGCTACGCTCGACAATCAAGCCCGAACGGACTAAGCGTCCGAAAGCGGGCGTTTGTGCCGCATGTTCAAACGCACGCGACGGCGCTCGCCAGCCTCGCGAAATCGCCGGCGGTCGTCCTCAGTTTCCAGAATCAGCGGAGGCACCTCGTGTGGTTGCCGGTTCAAATCGATGGCCACGAACGTGACGTAAGCGCTGCTGGTGTGTTTGCGTTCGCCTGTCAGAATGTTCTCCGAAAACACTTTCACACCCACTTCCATTGACGTGCGGAAGACTCTATTCACGCTCGATTTCAGCACGATAATCTCACCCACGCTAATCGGAAACCGGAAATCGAGGTAGTCCACGGACGCGGTTACCACATGGCTATTCGAGTGGCGGTGCGCCGCCAGCGCACCAGCAATGTCGATGAAGTGCATCACGCGTCCGCCCAGCATATTACCCAGAGCGTTCGCATCGTTCGGAAGCACTGCTTCCACCATTTCAGACATCGAAGCGCTCACCGGCTTGCCCGCGAGGTGCGATTGCGACACCGGCTTTTCTTCACTTACGGCATTCCGTTTCATAAGCTTGGGCATTCGCGGGACGCTCCGGATTTGGCCAACCGCCCGCCGCTTGGCGAGCGTCTTCAACCCGGCTATAATACGCGCTTCCAACCTATGACCCAAACACAGAAGTCGCGCCGAGAAATTCTGGAACAATTTGTAGCTGAAAAACCGACGGACGCGTTCGCGCGTTACGGCTTAGCGCTCGAATGCGCCAAGATCGGCGAAGACCAAGCGGCCAACGAGAACTTCACGAAACTCCTCGAGACGAATCCGAATTACGTCGCAGGTTACTATCAGTTCGCGCAGTTTCTGGCGCGGGTGGGCCGGCTCGATGAAGCGCGCAAGCTGCTCTCGGATGGAGTCGTAGTCGCCCAAAACGCCGGCGACATGCACGCAAGAGATGAAATGCAAGCCGCGCTCGCTTTGTTGCGCTAGGCGCGTTCGTCCTACGGGCCGCACACGATGAGACCCATGCGCATTCCGCTGTTTCCGCTCGAAGTGGTGCTTTTTCCCTCTATGCCGCTTCCGCTGCATATTTTCGAGCCGCGCTACAGAATCATGGTCGCGCGCTGCCTGAATGAGAAAATCGAGTTCGGAGTCATTCTGGCCACCGGAACAGAGATCGCGAAGATTGGATGCACCGCGGAAATCGTGGAGAAGCTGAAAGAATACCCGGACGGCCGTCTCGACATCCTGTGCGAGGGGCGCGCGCTATTTCGCCTGGTCGAAATTTTGAATGAAAGAGAATACCAGGAGGCTATCGCTGAATATCTGCCTGAAGACATTCTCCCTCAAGATTCTGAGAAAGAAGCGAAGCTGATCGAACGCTTTCAAATCTGCCACGCCCTCGTTTTCGGCCAGCCGTGGGTCGTTTCCAGCCGGGACAATGACCTCTCACTCTCCTTTCAAATGGCTGCACGGTTACCGCTCGAGCTCGAGGTGAAACAAAACCTCCTCGAAATTCGCGAAGAGGCGGCCCGCCAGGCCTTCCTGCTCCTCCGAATAAACGAACTCTTGCCGCAGTTGGCACAAAGGCAGCGCCTGCGGAAGATTGCCGGCGGTAACGGTCACGGCCCGAATTAGCGTCCGCCAAACGAAATTATGCTCGCGCCTCGCGTTCCACTATAATGAGTCTGAAGCGTCTGCTTTCCGGCGCCGAGTTCTCTTGAAAGAAATGGGGCCCTCATGAATTCATTGCCAACGACTCTTGGCGAACTTCGACGAAGCAATTGGTCCGAAGAAAAAATCGCGCACCGTTCGGTTCGGCAGGAACTGCGCGAAAACCTCTTGGAAAAGATGGAAAAGGGTGAGCCGCTCTTCTCCGGGCTTCACGGCTACGACGACACGGTCATCCCGCAAATAATCAATGCCATCCTTTCGCGCCATCATTTCATTTTGCTCGGCTTGCGCGGCCAGGCGAAGTCGCGAATCTTGCGCGGTCTGTCCGGGTTCATGGACGCACAGGTGCCTGTCATGGAAGGCTGCGAAATTCACGACAATCCCTACGCTCCCCTCTGCCGCGCTTGCCGCGAACGCATCGCCTCCGAAGGTGACGCGACGCCGATAGCCTGGCTCTCGCGGGAACATCGCTATGTGGAGAAGCTAGCCACGCCTGATGTAACAATCGCGGACATGATCGGTGACGTTGACCCCATCAAAGCCGCCCGCAGCGGCCGCAACCTTTCCGATGAGTTGACCATTCACTACGGACTGCTCCCTCGCGCAAACCGCGGCATATTTGCGATCAACGAGCTGCCGGACCTAGCCGGAAAAATCCAAGTGGGACTCTTCAACATCATGCAGGAGGGAGACGTCCAGATTAAGGGCTATCCCGTCCGCATGGCTTTGGACGTTCTTCTCGTTTTCACCGCGAACCCGGAAGATTACACCGCGCGCGGAAAAATTATCACTCCGCTGAAAGATCGCATCGGCTCTGAAATTCGCACCCATTATCCCGCCACGCTTGCAGAAGGCATTTCCATCACGTCGCAAGAGTCGTGGACCCGGCGCGACGGGAAACGAACCGCCGAATTGCCGGACTATATTCGCGAAGTCGTGGAGGAGATCGCTTTTCAGGCGCGCGAGGACAAACGTGTGGACCGCCGCTCGGGAGTCAGCCAGCGCCTGCCCATCAGCACGCTCGAAAACGTAATGAGCAGCGCGGAACAACGCGCAATTCGAAGCCACGATTCCACGGTCGTAGCGCGCGTTTCCGACGTTTACGCCGCGATTCCCGCAATGACCGGTAAATTTGAGTTGGAGTATGAAGGCGAGCTTCGTGGCGCCGAAAACATCGCACGCGAACTAATTCGCGCCGCCGTGGGCAAGACTTTCACAAAATATTTCACCGGTGCCAATTTCCAGCCGGTGATTCAGTGGTTCGAACTGGGCGGCGAACTAAAGGTGCCTGCAAACGCATCCAGCTCGGAACTGATGGCGCAGTTGAAAAAGATCCAGGGGCTTTTTGAAAATCTGCCCGCGTTGGACGTGGGGGCAAAAGACGATCCTGCAATCGTTACAAGTGCGGCAGAGTTCATTCTCGAAGGTCTGTGGGCGCACAAACGGATCAACCGCAGCGAAGAGCGCGGCTATTTCGCCGATGCTCGCAAAACTCCTGAGCCGCGCGATCCTCGCGAGCCGTCGGGCCGGATGCCGCGGCGCCAGTTCAACTAGATTTATAGAGAAATTGCCATGAAATACATCAAGTATTCCAAATACGCGCCGGGTGCAGCGGACGACATCGACCTGCAGGAATTAATGAGCCGCCTCTCGGACTACCTGCTTCAAAGCGGCTTCGAGTCGCAGTACGGCATCTACGAAATGGACAACGAACGCTCGCGCGAGCAAATCATGGACGATTTGCGCGAGGCCATTTTGCGCGCTCTGCAGGAAGGCGAGCTTGTCCCGCCCGAAATGATGGAGCAGATGCTCCAGAATCCGGATTTGTCCCAGAACCCGGAGTTGCGCGATCTGATTGAGCAAATCATCCAACGCATGGAAGCGGAAGGCTATATTTCGCAGCCGAATCAAACCGCTCAAGTCACTCCGCCGCCTTCGCAAACGCCGGGCGGAGAAGTTGGAGAGCAGCAGCCTCACACCGAAGCGAGATTCGAGATCACCGACAAGGCGCTCGATTTTCTCGGATTCAAAACGCTGAAGGATCTGCTCGCGTCGCTAGGCAAGAGCAGTTTTGGACGGCATGACACTCGCGACCTCGCCACCGGCGTCGAGTCCGGAGGCTCATCCAAGCCCTACGAGTTCGGCGACACGCTGAATATGGACATCAGCGGAACGCTCTTTAACGCGGTCCAGCGCAACGGCGCGAGCATTCCCATCGAGCTCGATTATCCGGATCTGATGGTCCATCAATGCGAATACCAAAGTTCTTGTGCCACGGTTCTTCTCCTCGATTGCAGCCACAGCATGATTTTGTATGGCGAAGATCGCTTCACTCCGGCGAAGCGCGTCGCGCTCGCACTTTCGCATCTGATCCGTACGCAATACCCCGGTGACTCACTGCACTGCGTACTATTTCACGATAGCGCCGAAGAAATCCCTCTCGGCAAGCTGGCCCGCGTGCAAGTCGGGCCGTACCATACCAACACGCGCGAAGGTCTGCGTCTGGCGCAAAGAATTCTTTCGCGACAGAAAAAAGATATGCGCCAGATCATCATGATCACCGACGGCAAGCCTTCGGCGCTTACTCTCGAAGACGGCCGCATTTACAAAAATGCGTTCGGCCTCGACCCGCTTGTAGTGACGCAAACGCTCGAAGAAGTGGCCAAGTGCAAGCGCGCCGGCATTCTCATCAATACTTTTATGCTCGCCAGCGATTACAGCTTGGTTCACTTCGTGCAGAAAATCACGGAGCTTTGCCGCGGCAAAGCCTACTTCACCACGCCGTACACGCTTGGCCAGTACCTCTTGATGGATTATGTGGGAAAGAAAACGCGAAATATCCACTGAGATCGTTAATCTTTTGACGATCCGATCGAGCGCGCATGAGTATTAAGAATTCCATACGGAAGTTCCTGGGAGGTAACACGATGAGCGCTTTGCCGCGCGGAAAGACTGCTCCGCCAATTTCACTGGCGGATACCACCGGGGAAATACTGTCGCTCGCCCAAGCGTTGAAAAACGGCCCGGTTCTTGCCGCATTTTTCAAGGTGAGTTGCCCGACGTGCCAGTTCACCATGCCGTTTCTCGAACGCTTGCACCAGAGCTATGGCGGCGACAAATTCACTTTGCTGGGAATTTCGCAGGACGATGCGCGCGATACCCGCAAGTTCTGCGAAGAATACGGCGTCCAATTCCCTGCGCTAATTGACCAGCGCGGCTACCCCGTGTCAAACGAATATGGCTTGACGAACGTCCCGACTATGTTTTGGATTAACACCGACGGACAAATTCAATCCTCCAGCGTCGGTTTCTCCAAGACCGACCTGCAACAAATGGCGGTGCAAGCGGCTCACTCCACCGGCAAACCTGCCACGCCGCTTTTCAAGCCCGGCGAAGTGATCCCCGAAACCAAACACGGCTGAGGCTCGAAAAACTAGGTTCCGTGTGAACCTAATCCCCGGCCGAAACGCAAGGAATCCGAATTCAACCTCTGGCTGAATCCAATAATGCTTTCTTGTGTTTTGGAGATTTGTGTCGCTTGTCCTGGATCAGTCGCTGCGCAGGAGGCATACCAATACCAGCGCGAGCGCGGCGTCGTGCTTCTTTCTCAATCTTGATTCCGATCTTCTTCTTGCGCATGAAAGTGATTCCGTTCCAATCGTGACGCCGGTTAGCGCTCTTGCCGCGACCGCTCACCGCGCCGCAATTGTAAACAGAATTGCAAGTTCCAGTCCAAGAGAAAATGATTGTGGCCGACGACCGATGCACCTAGAATTTGCCGGGTTGCGTCCAAGCTGCAGGTTGCCGTGCATCAAGTATCGGCAAATACGAGTATGAAGAAAACTCTTCGCACAGCAGCAACTTCGCTCTGGGTTATCTTCGCGGTTGCTCTGTTTCTGAGAGTTGGTTATCTCTGGAATTACGCGCACGACCATCCCCGGCAAGCCGTCAGCGTGGTTCCTTTTCTATTCGAGTCTGGCAACATCGCGCATTCTCTCGCAGTCGGCGCCGGATTCAGCTCTCCGTTTCGCGTGGACACTGGTCCCACTGCATGGATGCCCCCTGTTTATCCGCTAGTTCTCGCCACGGTCTTCCACGTTTTCGGGATCTATACATTTTATTCATTCATCGCGGCCGCTTCTCTCAACATTGCTTTTGTCACGCTTGCGTGCGCGCCCATTTTTTTCGCCGCTAAACGAATCGGCGGCTTGGGCCTGGCTGCCGGGGCCGCGTGGCTCTGGGCGGTTTTTCCCAATGCAATTCTCATCCCAGTGCAAAGCATGTGGGACGCGTCACTCTCCGCACTCTTGGTAGCCACGATATTTTGGGCGACCGTAACGCTGGCCGAATCCGCTCGCGTTCGAGACTGGTGCGCTTACGGCCTGCTGTGGGGCTTTACGTTGATGACCAACGCCACGTTGATCGCGCTGCTCCCATTTCTACTCGCGTGGTTGGCTTACCGCGCTCATAAACAGCAGCGGCCCTGGATCGGCCGCGCAACGCTCTCCATCGGAATAGCTGCTTTGTGCTGCGCTCCGTGGACCATACGCAATTTCGAAGTCTTCCACAGCTTCGTTCCGCTGCGCTCAGGGCTGGGCCTGCAATTATGGCTCGGAAACAATGACGATACGCAGGACATCTTCCGCGCCGAACTTCACCCGATCTACGATGCCGACGAGCGCTCAAAGTACATTGAGATGGGCGAGGTCGCTTACATGCACGAGAAGCAGCTGGAGGCCGTTCAATACATGAAAGCTCATCCCGCTCGGGAGGCGCACCTAATCGAGAGGCGAATTATTTCGCTCTGGTCCGGAGGCACTCCAACTCCGGTCAAGGATTTCCTCAATGCTCCGTCGCTATGGTTTCGGTTTGTGCTGCTATTCAACCTGGTCGTTGCTGTATGCGCCCTGCTGGGGCTCGTGATTCTGTTTCGACGCCGCAGCGTTTACGCCTTCCCCGCCGCAGTGTTCCCATTCGTCTTTCCCTGGGCCTACTACCTAAGCCTAGTCTTACCGCGCTACCGCCTGCCCATCGATCCCGTTGTGATGTTGCTCACCGCAATCGCAATCGAACGAATTGGGGCGCCGCGAAGCAGCAGAAATCTGCGCTAATTATCACGTTATCTAGGTTCATCGTGCCTATCGGCGTGGGCTTATAACTTCAGGCAGTCGGCTCACGGCCCAGCTAGCTGCAGCCGGCAATGGTTTCGCAGGACCTGGAACCTACCGTTGTAATGCAGTGAGCTTTTGGCGGACTTGCACGAGTTCGGTCATTTCGGCGTCGGCTTTGGCCCACCGATTTTCAGCCTGCACAAATTGCTCGCGTGCGGCAGCGTTCGCACCATTATGTTCAAGGGCAAGACCGAGGCCGTAGTAACCACCTGCATAGCTGGGGTCGTGTTCAATCATTTGTCGCGCAGTGAATTCCGCTAGCTCCCAGTCCTCCGCGTCACGCGCGCTGGCGGCTATTGAGTCGAGCTGAAATAGAGCCTGGCTCCAGGAATCCGGACCGGGGACTGCCCGGATCGTTTTTTCGATCTCGCGAAACAGGGCGTCGCTTTTCTCCGTCCGGCCTTGCCGGAGTAGGATCTCCGCATTCAACAGGCCCGCATCGGGCAATTGCGCCGCCACCGACGATGGCACGTGTTCGAGTTCCCGTTCAGCTAGTGAAAGTTCTGCCCGCGCCTCTTCCACTCTGTTGAGACGAAGCAGCGTTCGTCCAGCGGCCGTGTGGCCTGCGAAGCGGCCCATTGGCCATTGGCCATTCCCCAGTTGCTGTGCTGCCGCTAGAGCCTCGTCGTAGCGTCCGCGACTAAGCAAGAACTCCGGCCACTCACGGCGATTGAACTCTGCAAGATCGTTGTAAACCGGCAGCGTGAACGCTTCACGAAACAGTTTCTCCGCCGAGTTCATCTCACCGAGCGCCTCGTAGCACATCGCGAGCAGGCTCAGATTGTGAATGTGATGCCAGTCATATCGGGCTGGTATGTTTTCCGAGCGGTAGTAATTTTTCTCGAGCTCGTCAGCACGCTTAAACTCCGCAATCGCCTCTTCGGTGCGTCCGGTCCAGCGCAGATCGTGGCCAAGCATGTGATGAGCATGGGGAATGGCCGGAGCCATTCGCGCGTAAATCTCACTTTGCTTCAGAGCGTCCTGAGGGCGGCCGATCGTCTCGTATGTGTGCGCCAGATAATGGTGAGCGGCGAACTCATCCGGCGCAAGAGCCAGTGCAGCTTCGTAGAACGCGATCGTGTCAGGCCCGCCGTTTTGACCGTGAGCGTGGGGCGACCCTTCTTCAGCAAATCCGCGCTGAATCCAGAGCCAGGGATCGTCCGGAGTTGCCGCAATCGCTGCAGTGACGGCGCCTCGATATGCGAAATATTTTTGCAGGTCGGAGTCGCTAACCCACGCAAGAAGTAACGCGTGAATCTCGATCTTGCGGCGCTCAGGTTCCGTGACTGAATCAGCCAGAGTCTGCGCTTTCTCCATCGCTGCGCCAGCCGCCACCGGATCGGCAAGCCCAATGTAGGCGTCGGAAAGGCCGACGTAGGCCATCGCCAGCTTCGGGTCAAGCCGCAGAGCTTGATGGAACGACCGCGCTGCCTCAATCCAAACGAAAGAGTGCAAGTAAGCAAAGCCTTGATCGCAGAAGGACTGCGCCTCTGCCGATGAAGTAGTTACGGGGTCATGGAGCGTGCCTACTCCCTGGCGCAGCTGCACGGGGCGTTCGAGGATTTCGCTCGGCACCCAGCCAACCATGCTCGAGTCGTGGTCTTCGTGCTGAGCGGACGATGGCAGCGACCCAGCAAGTGCCAGCATGCTCACGATAAAAAAATAACGTGCGACGGACTTTCGCATAGTGGGGCAGTTCTTCAAGCGACGAGTGCGATGTCCCCTAGACTTCTGAGATTTCGACTTCGCGAACGTAAAACCCCATGTCGAGTCGCCGAGTCTGCATCGCAGGTTCTGCGACGCGCAAGCGAATCAAGTAGGTTCCCCGAGCAGTCGGCGACCAGGAATGACTCCAAAAACTCCAAGGATCATTCGAGTTCTGATGGACCTCTTCCACCGGAAGGAATTCTTCCTCCGGGTTAAATCGGATTTCAAGACGCTTCACGGGCCTCGTGCCGCCCCACAGGATGCCGGCCACTCGATATTTGATTCTCTCACCAACTCGCCATTTTTCGACGCGAGTTACCATTGCGGCTTGATCGATCGCAGGAGGCTGGTAATCGCGCGCCCGCTTCGGCGATCCTTGTTGCATCGTGCGAAAGGCGAACTCCTGCATCTGGGATGTCGTTTCCGCATCGCCGGGAACTGCGCGAATCTCATTCATCCACTTGATACACGCACAACCGTACCAGCCGGGCACGACGAGACGAACCGGCGCGCCATGGTCGCGCGTGAGCGGCTCGCCGTCCATTTCAATGGCCAGGAAGGCTCCCGTTGAGCGAATGTCATCCAGCGAAAAAATCCAGCTCGCGCCCGGGGTCGAGCCTGCCGACGGCGAAGCATACCGATCGAAGCCGGAGACCAGAATCCGCGCGTCCTTCGGAATAGCCGGAAGGCGTTGCAGCACATCCAGAAGTGGGATCCCGCTCCAATCAGCCACGCTGATCAGCCCGAAGCGCCCTTCACGTGTGTTACCGGCGCACTCCATCAAGTGCTGCCCCATCGGGCGTGCTTTGGCGCGCAATTCTTCTGGTTTGATGTGAACAGGCGCACCGGCAATCCCCCGCATTTCGATGGACTGCAGGTCGGTGTCCCTGAGCAGTGCCGATGCGCGCGTGCGAAGGTAGAAGCGTCCAACCGGCGTAATCGGCTTCTCGGACGAAAGCGCGGAGAGATCCGTATAGAGACGTCCATCGAGTTCTTCTCCGATGGGAGTGTCCATGGGAGGACTGCCCTCGCGCACAAAAGGAACAGTTCCCAGCATCTCGCCACCGGCAAGAGCATCGCGGGTTTGCCCAAACGTCATTGCGGGCAACACGATTCGATCGAGACCGACACAAACGGCACCCCCGGCAATGCTTAAGGCGCTAAGTAGTTCCCGGCGCGAGAGTTGCGCTCGTCGTTTCGATGGCATTGGGAAGCCGGAAGATGAAGGCGTCTTGGGCAAAATGAAGTTTAATCGCTAGGCTGTTAAAAGCAAAGTGAGTCACCGCTACCGCGATGTCTCGCGCAGCACCGTCTAAATATCTGTTCGGAAAAAGACAAGGGCCCCCGCCGAAGCGAGGGCCCTCTTCGAATCAAATTTAAGTTCAGCTAGAACTCGTACCTGGCTGCGAACTCCACCTGCCGTCCGAATGCCTGACCTTGGTTGGCCGTAGCGGTAAAAGTCCCGAACGTAGCAGGTGAAGTCGGGTCGAGTGAGAGAGAAGTGTCGCTGAAATTTACACTGTTGAATACATTGAATGCCGTTACCCTGAATTGAAGCGTCTGGCGCTCGGTTATCCGGAAGCTCTTGTTAATACCAGTGTCTACGGCTGCGAACGCAGGACCGGTCAGAGTATTGCGCGATCCTGGCAATCCCGGCAACGTAAAGGTGACGTCCGCCTGAGCCGCGGCCGGATTCGAGAACAGATTCGGAAGTACGGGACTGCCGTTGTTGACTTTTCCAACATTCCTGGTTACATCGGTCGTGAGCGGATTTACGAGCGTCCCGGAAGCGGTAAGGAAAAAATTCGTCGGGAAGTTGAAGCCGTTCCCAGGACTCAGCGGGAAGCCCGAGTGCCACCTCATAGCAGAGGTGACTTCCCAACCGCCAATCAAAGCATTGACGAACCGGTTCGACTCGCCACCCCACCGGTGTCCTCTGCCAAAGGGCAGGTTGATCACCGCGCTGCCGTTGAAATTGTGCTTCAGGTTGAAGTCCGAAAGGGCACGATTCAAACCGGGGTCAAAAGGATTCTGAATCAGTCCGTTCGCGGTGCCATTCGAAACGGTGGGACTGAGCAAATCGCCGTTTTCCGCAGCCGAAGAGTTGTCGATCGATTTCGAAAACACGTAATTGAAGGCAAACGAACCGTAAGCCACTGTCTTTTTAACTGTGACTTGCAGGCTGTTGTAGTTCGAGTTTCCCAAGTTCGTCCAGGCATCCAGTTGAGCGAACTGCTGCGGAAACAAGACGAAGCCTGTATTGTTCGGGTCCAGCCTCGAATTCCAAGGAGTCGGTAGGCCGCCCGGTGACGCAGAAGTGTCCAAAAAAGATAGAGCGCAGGACCAAGACGCACCTCCCGCTCCGGCCGCCCCGGCCGTGATTGTCGTGAATGCATAGAAAGCTTGGGTCGGTGTCAACCTCGCATAAGCAGGATTGCCAAGAAACGCCGCCGTAAATGCCGGCATGTTGGGAAGCAGGTCGTTGAAATACGGAATCGACGCGATCGTCGAAAGCTGTGCGAAGTTGGTCGGATTGATCGGTGGGTTCGGATTGTTGGGCGAGGCCTGCGCGAGCTTTGCAACCTCTCGGTAGGCGGTGAAAAGATCGGTTTTTGAAGCTGGATCGCTAAGATCCAGATACTGAGCAAAATCCGCTTTGGCGAGCAAACGGCGACCTAATGTCCCCACGTAGGCAACATCCAGAACCACGCCCTTGGGCAACTGCCGTTGGAACGATGCGGTCATGTGGATCGTGTACGGAGTTTGCAGGTGCGGATCCACTGCGAAGCCAAGATTGGAAGGACCGAGGCCGGTGCCGACGGCGCTGGAAGGTGTAAAGGGAAACGTGGCCGAGGTGGGAGGAGCGAAGAACGGTTCCCCGGCGTTCGGAAGGCCAGTGCAACCCGTGTTCGAGCACGTGCCGGAGAAGCGGGGCGCAGTGGCGAGCGTGAATTGGGTCGACGGGTTAATCAGCGCGGTCGCCGTCCCGGGAGAGCCGTTCTGATCGGCGTCAACCGCTAGCGACTGGCCAACACGATCATAGAAGAGTCCCGCGCCGAGCCGGAACACAGACTGGTTTCCGCTACCAAAGATTTTTCGCGCCCAGTCATAGTCGAAGTTCGGTGAATAAGCGACAGCAACTCGCGGGGCAAAGTTGTGATAGTTCGGTTCGAACCAAGAGTTTGCGTTGTTGGCCTTGCCGGCCAAACCCCAGCTCAACATTGGCGAGGCGTTGGACGGGATGCCTGCAGCCATATTTATTTCACGCTGTTTGAAGTATTGCGCGATGTTGATTGTCGGAGCCACCTGAAAGCCGTTAACTTCCCACGGCGGAGTTTCGTAGCCGTAACGAAGACCCAGCGTCACCGTGATGTTCGGGCGCACCTTCCAGCTATCCTGCGCATAGGTTTCAAACAAGTTCTCCGCGAAATCGCGCTTCTCGAGGCTCCCCGCAGGCAGAAACTGGCCTTGGGGAGTGGCAAAAAACGTGGCACTCACCTGCGTGATGGAACCTGTGAGCATCATGAATGCGTCCTCGAACGCCGTCGGATTACTAGTGACCGGCGCATTCGTGCCGTTGGGATTCGCCTGACTGCAAAGGCTAACACAAAAGCCGTTGTTGACAACGAAGCCAGGGAAGGAGTTTATGGCATTCGTAGTGCTGTTACGGACAAAATAGAAGGCCCCTCCGAAAGACCATGTGTGCTTCCCGCGTGCCCAAGTTACGTCATCGCTCACCTGATGCACCGGTACGGTTCGAAGGTCGGCCCGCGCTCCAAAGTCTATAATGTCACTGAAGTTGCGAACGTCGAACAGTGGGCCGCTCGCGCCCGAGATATTTACGCCGATTCGAGTCAGGCCGTAGCGCAGGCTATTTACCAGATTTGAACCAAGCTGCGCGTTATAGTTCACGGCAATTCCGCGGCTGTTGTTCAGCAGAGTAGATGCTGCAGGCTGGCCTGGGAACTCCCCGGGAAGCAGTCCGGTGGTCAATCCTTCGAGCGAGCCGCGAACAAAAATCGACTGACGCCCATCCTGCGTGAGGTTGTAATCCACACGGGCGGTATATAGATTGCTTTTCGTCGGAAGA
>Ga0209330_1000412_pt1 | contig 18476 bp, 15 predicted proteins | sample JacPinW_OM2H0_O3_FD_187969 | JGI IMG/M metagenome (GOLD analysis project Ga0209330, IMG submission 187969) | Forest soil microbial communities from Algoma, Ontario, Canada - Jack Pine, Ontario site 1_JW_OM2H0_O3 (SPAdes) (version 2) | ecosystem: Environmental > Terrestrial > Soil > Boreal...
CCTTAGCATCGAGAATTGTCTTGTGCCGGTTTAGCTCAGAGGTAGAGCGAGGGTCTCATAATCCCTAGGTCGTGGGTTCGAGTCCCACAGCCGGCACCATCCCTCCAACTGATGCTCCGCAGCGGCGATATGGCGTTGTGGGCTTACCTCACCCGGGGCATTGAGGCCGCGGCGAGCTCGACAAAAGTGGCGGCTTCCAACACCTGATCGATGACTTCCTTGCGGCTAAACATTTATTCGGCTTCACCCTCTGCTATGAGAATCAGCACGATGAGCCGCGAGGGCTTGCAGGATCGCAAGGTAAGTGGCGAAAACCCTGGATATAATTTGCCTAACCATTTGGGAGTAAAATGAGCGAAGGTAACGGCGACTTAAGCCGCGGCATATAGTTCCGAGATGTGACACTCCCGAAAGTGTCACAACTAGCCCCGCATCATTGGCAAGCCGTCGTAGTATTCCCACTTGAGCAACAACGCGATGCAAACGAAAAAACCAACTTTTATGGGGGTTGCGAGAAGGTGCGTGAAACTTTTCTTCTATGCACTAATTTTCGCATTTGCGACGGCGATGAATTGCGCGGCGCAAAGCACAAATTGCGTCTCGATGCAGGTGTTAAACGCGAATAACTCTAAGCCTCTTCGCAACGTCGCGGTCAAAGTGTTCACCTTTGTGAAACCGGGTAATTATCCAACGCTTTTCGAAGGCAAAACCGATACCGCCGGTAGCGTCCGGTTTTGTTTGGGTGATTCAATCCCGGCGCGACTGATCTACTCCTTCGGCAAGCACTTCTACAGATGCTCATCGTCGGAAGTCGAAACCGCCGTAGTTTTAGAGCATGGCCTCGTGGATCGTCGCGATCAGTGTGAGCATAGGAAGCTTAAATATAATAGACAGCCTAAGCAGGCAGAATTGGTGGTTTTCGCCCAACCTTGGAGCTTGGAAGAAAAAATCTTCGGACAATTTCCGTAAAACGCGAGCCGACCAAGTCTGGCACTTAGGTTTGCTAGAAAAGTGCTGATTAAGGCCGACGTGGGATCGTGTAACGCCCCACAAGCACACGACTGATTGGCTTACTTCACCGGCGCGTTGAGGGCGGCAATGAGCTCGGTGAAATTCGCGGCTTCCAGCACCTGATCGATGGCTTCCTTGCGGCTGAACATTTCTTCCGCGTCACCCAACAAATCGTGCTGAGACTGATTGTCGCCGGTGAGAATCAAGATAATCAGGCGCGAGAGTTTGCCGTCTCTGGCGTTGAAATCGATGCCGGCTTCTGATTTGGCAATCACCACGATGGGGTGAGGGAGGCCCTCAACGCGGGCGTGCGGAACAGCCAAGCCGTTTTCCCAGCCGCTGGGTATCACGCGCTCGCGCTCGGACACGAGACGCAGAAACCTCTCCGGAGCATTGCTAACAGCGTCTGCCGCGATTTCGCACAAATGCCGGAGAACTTCAGATTTCGAGCGGTGCTTCATATCAGGCAGAAAGAGTTTGGCTGTAACGTTGTCCTTCAACGTCAATGTCTGGCGCCTGCGCAGCAGGAAATGTATGGCGGGAGCCGAAACCAGCGAAGTGAAGAGCGCCATTACCACGAGCGCTACGAACATGGTCTCGCGAATCAACCCTGCCTGAAGCGCGAGAAGGCCGAGAATCATTTCCATGGCTCCGCGCGCGTTCATGGCCAGACCCACTCCCCAGGAAGTGCGACGATCCATGCCGCCCAGGCGGGCTCCCCAGCCCGCCCCCAGCAGCTTTCCGACGCAGGCGACTCCGATCACCGCCGCAGTCAGGCTGAGGTTGAAGTTCGAGACGAAATTGGTGCGCAGTCCGATGCTCGCGAAAAAGAACGGCGCGAATACGTTCGTGACGATGGAATGAATGTGCTCGGACGTTCGCTTTCTAAGATGCGTGGATTCACCAACCGCAATGCCAGTGATGAAAGCTCCAAAAACCGCGTGGATTCCCGCAAATTCCGCGAACGCCGCACCGGCCAGAGTCAGCGTGAAAATGAAACCTAGTACGCCCCCGGGCCAGCTCGTGTGAGCCTGAATGAAGGGAAGTATTTTGTCGATCAGCCAACGCACGACAGTGAGTGCCAACAGAGTGAAGCCCGCAACCAGAAGAATTGTGCGTTTCACGCCATCGAACGAATGCGATCCGGCATTCATCATGCCGAGAATCATGGAGAAGAGAATCCAGCCGACGAGATCGTCGAACATCGCCGAAGACATCACCACCGTTCCCATCTCAGTTCGGAGGAGATTCAAATCCATAAGGATTTTGGCGATGACTGGCAGCGCGGAAATCGAGAGCGCGGTGCCAACAAACAGCGCGAAAATCAGCCGGCTCGCGCCCACTCCCGCGCCCAGGAATTGCGGAAAAGCGCCTGCCGCCAAAAATCCCAAGCTAAAGGGAATAATCACTCCAAAGAAGCTGACGAGCAGCGCGCTTTTGCCCTGGCGGAAAATGCTGCGCAAGTCGATTTCAAGCCCAGCGGTGAGGAGAAAGAATACGACGCCGATGGTGGTGACGGTCTCAAGCACAATGGGCATCGAGCCCGTACTGGGAAACAGAAACGTGTAGATCTGCGGCCTGAAATGACCGAGCACCGTGGGGCCCAACAGAATTCCTGCGAAGATTTCGCCCAAAACGGAGGGCTGCCCCAGCTTTTGCATCAATTCACCGGCGAGCTTCGCGGTTCCCAGAAGGGTGGCGAGCGCCAGGAACATGATCATTACGTCGTGTTGGGTCAGGTGCGGCACGCGGAGCCTTTATTATTTTGAACGATCAGCGCGAGATGCGGTTAGCACGGGCGATATTCTATCCCAAGATGATGGTCCAACTGGCATACGGGCTCGGCAAATCGGGATTCCGCCTATTTGCTGCTATCAGATTGGGCGCAGGACGCTGAGGTAAAGTGGAATTCATGCATGTGAAAATGCTACAAAACAGAAGCTTTCTACAGGTGTGCTTGTGGCCGAGGTTTGCAGCGCGAAAGGATGCAAGATAGGTGTGCCGGGCGGACTAGCCGCAGAGCACATGTGCATCCTTCATTTTACGCTGTTCATCGAAAACGAGTGCGCTGAAATGCGCCGCGAAACTGCCTTGGGCAAGAACAAGCACGAACGCCAAGTGGAATTTATGCAGAAAATTGCCGTGCGCGGCGAGACGCTGGTGAATACGGCTACGAGCGGCTTTCCCATGTCCGACGAACTGAAAGCGCGCATTTTAAGTACTTTGCTTACCTTGATGAACACTCGCGAAAACATGGACCGTGCAGCCATGCGACAGTCCTCAGCCCGCCGATTTGTCGGCTGAAATTCTCCAATTAGACAATTTTGAACTCTACGCGCCGATGAAACGGGCGTAGAGCGAGCGCGCCACGGCGGGGTCCTGCGTGCCTTTGACGATCGCGCGGCCATCGGCAAATACGGTCACTTCATATGGCGGAACGCGAAAACGAAGAAGGAAGTTGTTGTTGCGCACTTCGGCTGCAGAAGCATTCGCTAAACGGCGAGCGAGTTCACCGAGATCAAATTTCCGACTACCCTGGTGAATCTGAACGGAGTCGCGGCCGCACATAGAGACGTGAGGTTGCGCTCTACCGTTGAGGTAGGTGAACTCCCGCCGCCCGCACGCGCGACAATCCGGGTCGCGCGAGATTCGAATGGATTGGAATTTTCCGGCCCAAACATCGCAGGATACAAGGCGCCCGTGTGACGTATCGAGCTTCCCGATCAAAAGCTTTATTGCCTCCGCCGCTTCGATGGAAGCGATCACTCCGGAGGCAGCGTTGAGAATGCCCGCTGTGTCACAAGTATCTTCTGCACCCAACGTGAACGGCTTTTCCCGGCCCTCCAGCAGACACGCAAGGCAGGCAGTGTGGCCCGGGCGGATCGTAAGGGTGACTCCATAACTTCCGACAGCAGCCGCATAAATCCAGGGGATATTGAGCGATATCGCGGCATCGTTGAGGAGAAGCCGCGTTTCGAAATTGTCCGTGCCGTCAATAATGAGATCGAAGCCGGCGAGGAGTTCTTCAGCGTTTTCCGGGGTGAGATCGGTGACCACCGCTTCGACTCGCGTATCGGAATTGATCGCGCGCAGGCGCTGTTCGGCGGCGACCGCCTTCGGCAATGATTCCCGTGCGTCGGCCTCTTCAAACAGAGTCTGCCGCTGCAGGTTTGATAGCTCCACGAAATCACGGTCAACGATGCGCAGGCGCCCAAGTCCCGCTCGCACCAGCAGATTCGCGACCACCGTGCCCAGTGCGCCGCAACCAACCAGCACTGCGCTCGCGGCAAGAAGTTTCTGCTGGCCGTCCGTACCGACGCCGGAAAACAGAATCTGACGAGAGTATTTTTCGCGTTGTTCGTCGTTCATCCGCTTGTTTCCTAATATGAACTTCATGATAGCGCCTTTTCGCGTCGGGCAGGCAACGCTACGTGCTAACCTTTCCTCTTAATCCTCTGGCGAATGAGACTTCCTTGGAAAAAATCGATTCACTGGCCGCGATGCGCGAGGGTTGCTGCGGTATGGGCGGTCGGTGGAGCGGCCGTTTGCGCCATTCTTGCGGGTTTGCCGGTCCGCGCGCAGGAAGCTTCCGTGGAGCAGCAACGGGTTGCTGAGGTCCGAATCGTGGACGAAAGCGGGGGCGTAGTGGCGCAATACTCCACTTCACTACCTCTGCAGCCGGGCAAACCATTCGACTTTGCGGTGGAACGCGATACGCTTCGGCAGCTATACCGTACCGGAGACTATGCTGACATCCATGTAGCGGCTGAGCCCAGCGCGCAGGGATTGCGTGTGGATTTTATCGTGCGCCGGAATTTCTTCAATAATGCAATTCGAGTGCAGGGATTAAAAGAACCGCCCAGTGAGCCGGCTGCGTTGGCTTCCATGCGGATGGGATTGGGCGAGCCGTACCGCGAAAGTGCTCTGCAAGAAGCGATTCAGCGGCTAAAAGACACGCTGCGCAGCGAAGGACTCTATCAAGCGAAAGTAAGCTGGGCGTTGACGCCGCACGAAGACACACGGCAGATGGATGTGATGGTTACCGTGGTTCCGGGCCCTCGCGCGATAGTGGGAAGTTTCATGCTGCAAAATAAAACGCCTTATCCGGACGACGAAATCATCCACCGGTCGAAGATCAAGCTGAAAAATCAACTGACCACGGCTCGCCTTAACAAAGCCACTCAGCGCCTGAAGAAATATCTGGTGAACCAAGGGTACCTGGGCGCATCAGCGCTGCTCACCCCGGGTCCGTACGACCCGCAAACGAATGTAGTGCCTTTGAAATATGACGTGAGTACAGGACCGCGCGTCAGGATTGAGCTGGTGGGCGCGAGTTTGAGCAAGGGAAAGCTTCGCTCGCTTCTGCCGATTTACGCAGAAGGCGCGGCTGATGAAGACCTGTTACAGGAAGGCCGGCGGAACGTCCGGGATTATTTTCAGCGGCAGGGGTACTTCGACGCGGACGTGAAGGTGAGTTCGCACGAAGACCCCGCGACCAAAGAGCGCGTGATCAGCTACGAAATCACGCGCGGCGGAAAATTTCGCCTCGCCAGTGTCGCATTCACGGGAAACAAGTACTTCGGCAAACATTTGCTGGAGAGCCGCTTGCAGTTGCAGCCCGCTTCATTCGGATCGAACGGCCGGTTCAGTCAAAGCCTGGTGAACGACGATGCCGATTCGATCCGCGGACTCTATTTATCCAACGGCTTTTTGGATGTGAAAGTAACCGCGTCGGTAGACGATAACTATCAGGGGAAAAAGGGAACTCTCTTCGTTTCCTACGCTATCGTGGAAGGCACGCAAACATTGGTTGCCGACCTGCATGTGGAGGGAAATCACGTGATGAGCACCGAAGCGCTGCTCGCTGTGGTGGGCTCGTCGGCCGGCCAGCCCTATTCGGCTTCGGCTGTCGCGAGCGACCGCAACAACATCCTCGCGATGTATTACAACGAAGGTTTCCCCACCGCGCATTTCCAGGAGGAAGTCTCACCCGGGGCGACGGCGAATGAAGTCCGGCTTACATATCACATCGTGGAGGGCCAGCGCATCGAGGTCGCGAAGGTTCTCGTTACGGGCTATCAATTCACGCGGCCGGGCGTGATCGCGCACCAGATCAAAATCAAGGCGGAAGGTCCGCTGCGAGAGGGCGACGTGGTGGAGACGCAACGGCGGCTCTACAACCTCGGGGTATTCAGCCGCGTTCAGATAGAGCCTCAGAATCCGACCGGCACTGATCCGAACAAGACCGTTGTCGTGGATCTTCAGGAAGGCAAACGTTATACGATCGGCTACGGAGTGGGATTCGAAGTACAGCAGATAGGCGCGAGTTGCAATCCGAACTCCAAAAATCCCTCGCAACCCAGTTGCGATCCCAATGCCACGGTGATCGCCGAAAGCCCACGCGTAATTTTTGAAATTTCCCGATCGAACATGTTCGGCCGGGCGCAGACGCTTACCTTCAAGGCTCGTGCGAGCACGTTGGAGTATCGATCGCTCGTGAGTTATACCGCCGACAACTTTTGGGGCCATCCGTCGATCGGCGTTCAGTTGATCGGATTGGCCGACAAAGCGCAGGATGTACAGACATTCACATCCGTGCGATATGAGGGCGCATTTCAGGTGGCCGAGAAGTTCTCGCGCTCCAGTTCAATTCTCTACCGATATTTTTTCCGGAGGGTTACGGCTTCTGACCTGCGGATTACTCCGGATGAGATTCCGCTGTTTAGCCAGCCGACATTGGTGTCTGGATTCGGAATCACCTACGCGCGTGAGCGCCGCGACAATCCCGTTGATGCAAAGCGCGGGACGTTTAACACGGTAGATTTGAGCGTTGCCTCAACCACACTCGGTTCCAGCGCAAGCTTCTTTCGGGGCTTTTTTCAAAACTCGTCGTTTCATCCTTTCGGCCGGGCATTCGTGTTCGCGCGAGCTACGCGTTTCGGCTTTGAACAGCCGCTGGGCCAGACCACCGAAGGCGGAATTTCGGAAGGCGGCTCGACAAATTGCAGCTCGACTGCTCCTGATGTGACCGAGCAAGTGATTCCATTGCCGGAGCGGTTTTTTGCCGGTGGTGCAACTACACTTCGCGGTTTCGGCCTGAATGAAGCCGGCCCGCGGGATCCGTGCACCGGCTTCCCTATCGGCGGACTTGCGGTGCTCATGTTCAACCAGGAATTGCGATTTCCGATGAAGCTTCCCTTTATTGGCAACCGTTTGGGCGGCACCATTCTTTACGACGGCGGCAACGTGTACAGCGATGTAGGCCACATAACCATGGCGTGGAAGCCGTCCGCCACTTCAAACCTAAATTATTTTTCGCATACAGTGGGTTTCGGTTTTCGATATCCCACGCCGATAGGGCCTGTCCGAGTCGACTTCGGATACCAACTGAATCCGGCGCAATATCAGGCGACGATTCCTCCCGCCACCGTGCCGCAATTCTTCCGGCTGCCGCATTTCGAATTCTCGTTCAACATTGGACCGGTCTTTTGATGAGGAAGCCAGAGGACACTTAGTGCGACGCGCGATTTACATTCTGGAATTGGCCTTCTTGCTCTGCGGTCTCGGAGCCTTGCCGGCACATGCGCAGTCAATTCCTCATTCCGAACCGAGTGCTGTCGGTGGGAGCTCCAAAGAGCCGCCCATCGATGGAGTAGCTGCCCGCATCGAAGACGACGTCATCTTGGAAAGCGAAGTCAGTGAGTCAGCCGCGTTCCAGAAACTTGTGGGCGACCAACCCAAACCTCGCAGCGAGCTCATCCGCGAATTAGCGGACCAATGGATCGTTCGCGGTGAGGCGAATACAACCAAGTTTCCGCCACCGCCTGCTGCCGAAGTTGACAGTGACTATCAGCAATTTGTGAAGCAGTTTGGTTCCCTCGAAGAATTTCAGAAACGCTGCGCCGCCGCGGGAATTACGGAAACAGCAGTCAGGCGGCAACTAGAGCAGCAGCTGTACCTCGCGCACTTTCTGGACTATCGATTCCGCGCAGCAGCCCAGGTGGACGACAAAGAAGTGGAAAAGTATTACGACGACGAATTCGCGCCGCAACTGAAAGCGCGCGGCGAACACGTTCCAGCGCTTGAAGAAGTGGAAGACACCATTCGCGAAGTCCTGGTTCAGAGGGCCATCACCGAGCGTGCGGCGAAATGGCTTGATGAGACGAGGGAACGATTGAAAATTGATATCGTGCCGCAAGGGAGCGGGTCGTGAAACGGCGCCGTGTGGCACGAAGCATCGTCCTGGTGCTGCTGCTATTGACCGTCCTGTGCGTGTTGGCGTTTGAAGCGTTCAGAATTGAAGTGGTGGAGCGATGGGCTCGCGAGCAGGTGATGAAGCAGCTCGAGCTGCGGACCGGAGCGCGGGTGGAACTTGGAACGTTGCACGTAAATATTTTGCGCCTCGCCGCCCACGCGGACAATTTAACCTTGCACGGTTTAGAGGACGCCAGCAAGCCGCCGCTTTTTCACGCGGACCGAGTGGACCTGGGTATCACGGTTCTCTCTTTGTTCCGCCACAAATTTGCGTTGAGCGAACTGGTCGTTGACCGACCTCAACTGGTAGTGCAATTCGAAAAGGACGGCCGCAGCAATTTGCCTACGCCGAAAATCGTGTCAAGCGAGTCGTGGCAACAGAATCTTTTCGATTGGCAAATTCGATGGCTGGAACTGCGGGAAGGCAGTGCACTAATCAATGACCGGCGCGTGCCGCTGACGGCAAAAGGTCGGAATTTCGAATTTAAGCTAAATTACATGGCGGCTAAAGCAGGCGCGGATTCCTACGTTGGTAGTCTCCAGTGGAAGCAAGTGGAAATCGAGCAGCCGAAGGATGCGACGTTCCGGTCCGATATCTCCGCAAAGTTCACGTTACATCGCGACGCCTTTGAGCTCGACGAATTGGATTGGAAGCTGCCGCACTCTGAACTCAATCTGCGCGCCGAGCTGCCAAGTTTCTCGCAATTGAATTGGAATTTGCGATACCGCGGACGCCTGGCATTGGTGGACTTGCGCACGATCTTTCGTCAGAGCCTGGTGCCCGATGCGATTGCGGATTTCTCCGGCCAGGCCAGCTACACAGCGGGCGAATGGACGGCCAGCGGGCACTACGCGGGCCACAAAGTTAATTTGCCGTACGTGTGGTTTCATGCCAACGGAATTGAAACGTGGGGCGACTTCGAAATCGCGCACGAGCAATTGGTGGTGCAAAAACTGGGCGTGCAAGCTTTGGGTGGAACAGTCGATGGCCGGTTGGAAATGGATTTGAAGACCCTATCTACGCGTACCGAAACCCGTTTGCGCGGCCTCAGCTTGGCGGCTGCGTTCGCTGCCGTAGATAATCCGAATTTTCCGGTGAACACGCTGCACTGGGACTCGATTATGGACGTGGATGCGACGAACACTTGGATCGGCGCGTTCGAGCATTTTCGCTCGAAGGGTGAATCACACTGGACGCGGCCGGAGAATATGCACGGAGCGATTCCCGCTGAAGCGACAATTTTTTACGACTATTCGGAGGAGGCCGGAGCTGCGACCTTTTCCCATAGCGAAATCTTCACGCCGACAACGAGCATTCTATTCGACGGCTTTCTGGGCGGCCATGATTCCGCTCTGGAATTGACGCTCAACGCAGACGATTTGACTCCGTGGGACGACTTCATCAATAAATTGCGAGGTGTGGGCGCAGTGCCGGCCCGGGAAGCCGGAGATGTTGTCTTTCGAGGACGCATTTTGGGCCCCATCGAAGGACCCACATTCGCCGGGCATTTCAGCGCCACGCGGGCGCGTTACGACACGTTGTACTGGGACAGCATTGACGGCGAGCTTGAATATTCGCTGGATCTCTTCCGTTTAACAAAAGCTACGGTGAAACGAGGGCAATTCTCTGCAACGCTCGACGCTCAACTCGACCTGGACGGCGACTGGAGTTTTGTGCCTACCAGCACTTGGATGCTGAAGGCCGAGGTGGAACGCGGGCCCACGGCAGAGCTGCAAGCCATCCTCGGCACGAATTATCCGGTTAGCGGACTTTTGAGCGGCGATTTTCGCGGCGGCGGAACAAGCGCCGCTCCGGTGCTCGACGGAAATTTTGTTCTGGATGAAATCGACGCCAAAGGCTTTCGTTTCGACCAGCTCAAAGGCCAGTTGCATTTGGCGCAGGACGAAATTCGCGTGACGCAGGCGGAGCTGCGCCGCGACACGGGACGAGTGGCGGGCGACGTGCTGTATCGCCCGACGGAACAAACTACCGAGTTCAATCTCAAGGGCAGCGGAATCCCACTGGAAAAATTCGCGGCGCTGCAAAAATCTTCGATGCCCATCGTCGGGCAGCTCAATTTTAATCTACAGGGCCAAGGCCCTATTCGCGCGCCCGCCGCGCACGGCGAAATTCGGCTAGTCGGATTAAAAGTGGGAACCGACAACGAGGGCGATTTCCGCGCGCAAGTGGAATCGGACGGGAACAATGCACAGTTCACGTTCAATTCCGAAATGTCGAAAGGTAAATTGACTGGCCAGCTTGCCGTCGAATTGACAGGAGATCAAAACATTTCCGGCAACCTCTCGGTAAAGCAATTCGACCTCGACGCGCTGATTGTCGCGGGACTTCATCTGAAGAATTTGACGCGACCAAGCGTCGTGGACGGCGAGTTCACGATATCCGGATCGCTTCGGCAGCCGGACAGCATTGAAGTGAAAGTGAACGTTTCGGAGATTTCCTTCGACTACCAGTTCGTCCAGCTTCAGAACGACGGTCCAATCCAGATTACTTATCATCGCAACGAAGTGCGCATGGACCGAGTACACCTGCACGGCCCGAATACCGACATGCAGTTGACCGGCTCGGCGCGTTTTGACCGCGAACGTCCGCTTCGTTTCAATCTTACTGGCGGCATTAACCTGAGATTCGTTAAGGGACTGATTCCTGATCTCGAAGCGCAGGGTGAAGCGGAGGTGAATGTTTCCGTGGAAGGCACGATGTCGAAGCCGCGCGTCACTGGGCGAGCGAACGTTCGCGATGCCTCCGCGCACTATTCCGATTTCCCGGTGGGCTTGAGCCATGTGAATGGAGACCTGGTCTTTGATCAAAACCGGCTCCTTTTCGATCGCGTTACCGCCGAGTCAGGAGGCGGAACACTGACCCTGAGCGGCAGCTTGTACTATGGCGAAGGTCCGATGCGCTATGAAGTGAACGCGCAGACGCCGCAAGTACGCATACGCTATCCCGTGGGGATGAGCTGGTTGGTTGGCGGCACCCTCCAATTGGCCGGAACGCAGGAAGCCGCGGTTCTTTCGGGACGCATCGAGGTGCAGCGCCTCCTGTTCGCTCAAGGCGTGGACCTGGCTTCATTCTTCGCTTCGTCTTCGGACACTGCCCCAGCGCCCGCCTCGACGTCCGCCTTTATGAGGAACCTCACGTTTGACGTCTCAGGGCAAACCACTCCTGGAGCACGAATCGAATGGGGCGGCGCGCAAATTGATATAGATGGCGACCTCCATCTGCGCGGCACCTGGGACCATCCGGTTATGCTCGGGCACATCCATTTGCTCGGCGGAGAGATGGGATTCCGCGGCAACACTTTTACGCTGACTCGCGGCGACATCAATTTCGCAAATCCGTTTCGGCTGGATCCGGTCCTCAACGTGGAAGCCACATCGGTGATCAGCCAATATCAAGTGACCATAAATTTTTCCGGCCCTGCGAGCCGTCTGTCGCTCAATTATCGCTCGGACCCTCCGCTGCCGGATTCGGACATCGTCGCTCTGCTCGCGCTGGGCACTACCGGGCAAGAAAGCGCGCTGCGGTCGCAATCAGCAGGCGGGCAAAACTACGGCGCCACCGCGCTACTCTCCGAAGCCATTTCAACCGGGCTTGGCGGACGCATTGAAAAACTTTTCGGCATCAGCCATTTCCGCGTAGACCCGTTTCTTGCCGGCACGGCGACGGAGTCGAACGCAGCCGCGCGCGTCACCATCGAACAGCAATTTTCCCGCGATCTCACGATCACATATTCCTCCAACGCAGCTTCCGACCAGGAGCAACTTATTCAAGTGGAGTACCACGTGAAGCGCGACCTATCGATTATTTTTCTTCGCGATGTGAATGGAACATACGGCTTGGACGTAAAATTTGTAAAACACTTCAACTAGCCTTGCCCGCGTTACTCCGGCGTCAGGAAAAGTGCATCCGGAGAGAGCCGCACGTGCCAGGGGTAGGGGAAACTGCGGAAACGTTGCCACTTTTCTTTGAATACTTCGGCCTGTAAATCGTAGGAACTTATGTCCGCTTTGGGCTGACTCAGGCTCAGATAGAGCGTAATCCGGAAAGGCGTCTCGGACGCGCGAACGAGCCAACAAGGCAATACATTTTCCGACGGAGCACCAGCCGGCGTTGCCTCCAGAAAATCAATGTGATGCGCTCGAATGCCGAGGAAGGCCGGCGGCTTGGAGATAGACTGTTCGACGCGCAGGCGGCAGTTCCAATCGAGCGCTTCAATGCTGCCGTCAGCATTCTTTGTTGCGCGCGAAAAGTTCTTACAGCCGGTGAGCTGCGCCACTTCACGCGTTGGCGGGTGTCTGAAAACTTCCTCTTTGGGTCCAAAGGCGGCCACTTTTCCGCGCGAAAGAACCAACAATTGTTCGCCCAGGCGATAGGCTTCCTCGATATTGTGCGTCACCAGAAGCGTGGGACGGCGATAGGCCGCAAATGTTTCTTGAAGCTGCGCTTCCACCTGGCTTCGTAAATGAGTGTCGAGAGACGAGAGGGGCTCATCGAGCAAAAGCGCTTCCGGATCAATGGCAAGAGCGCGTGCCAAAGCTGTACGCTGCTGCTCGCCTCCGGATAGCACCCGTGGATAGCGACCGGCTAATCCTTCAAGATGCGTGCGCGCGATGAGCGTGGACAAGCGTGCTGCTTTTTCCTCGCGCGAAAGATCCTGCAATCCGAACGTAATATTTTCGGCGACCGTGCGATGCGGAAAGAGCGCGTAATGCTGAAAGAGCATTCCAATTCGCCGCCGGCGAGCAGGAACTTGAATGCGCTGGTCGGAGTCGAACAAGACTCGATCGTGCAATGAAACCCGGCCACGCCCAGGCTGTTCCAAGCCTGCGATACACCTGAGCAACATGGTTTTCCCCGCGCCGGACGGTCCTAGAATGCTGAGTGGCGTTTCCGAAGCGCTGAACGCCACATTGAGCTGGAAATCAGGAAGTTGCTTCTCGATTTGCACGTCGAGCGCCATATCAACGCGCCATCCGGCGAGCACGCCCGAGTCCTTGCGTGCGCGTCCAGTAATACAGACCGCTCAGAAGAGCCAGCGAAATTACGATGTCAATTGCGCACCATGTAAAGGCACGCTGCATTTCGTCTGCTTCCACCGCGAAATAGATGGCGATCGGAATCGTCTCGGTCCTGCCGGGGATGTTCCCCGCAATCATCAGCGTGGCGCCGAATTCTCCCAGCGCGCGCGCAAAAGAAAGTATGGTGCCGGCAAGCACTCCCGGCCACGCAAGCGGCAGCGCGATTTCGCGGAATACGCGCCAATCCGATGCGCCTAGTGTCCGCGCCGCTTGCAACAACTCGGGTTCAACTTGCTCCAGAGCAGCGCGCGAAGTGAGATACATCAGCGGGAACGCAACCACAGCGGCGGCTATCACCGTGGCAGGCCAGGAAAAAACTATGGTCGCGCCGAATCGAAGCAGCAGCTTACCAAATGGACCATGGCGACCGAAGAGCAACAAAAGAAGAAAACCGACCACGGTGGGAGGCAAAACCAGAGGCAAGAGGAAAATTCCATCCACCACGGCCATCGCCGCGCCGGTATAGCGTTCACGCCAAACTGCGGCCGCCAAGCCGACCACGAACGTGATTGCAGTTGCCGTCACGCTGGTCGCGAGCGATATCCAGAGCGGGGACAAGTCCATCGGCAGGATTGTAGCCGGATCAGATCTTTCCGGATGGATTATTCGGGTCGTTGAATCCGTAGGTCTTGAAAATCTCAAGCGCGTGCGGCGTCTCCAAAAACTGCAGGAACGCACGCGCGGCAGCCTGATCCTTTGAGTTCTTCAGCACCGCGGCGGGATACACGATGGGATCGTGCGAACTTGGCGGAGCGGTGAAAACGGTCCGGATTTTCGGGGAAGTTTGCGCATCCGTGCCGTAAACCAATCCCGCATCCGCGTCGCCCGTCGCGACGTAGGTCAGAACCTGCCGAACATCCTTGCCGTAAATCGCCTTTTTCTTCACAGCGTCCCACAAGTTAAGTTTTTCCAGCGTTTGCTGAGCGTACATGCCTGCCGGCACAGTTTCGGGTTCTCCCAGAGCAACGGTCTTGACGCTCGCCTTAGCCAAATCCTGAAAGGTATGGATATCGTCGGAGCCAGAAGGCGCAATCAGCACCAGATTGTTCGCTACGATATCGTGTCGCGTGTCGACGATGATTAGTCCTCCGGATTGGAGGGCGTTCATTTCCTTCTCAGCAGCGGAAAAGAATATATCCACTGGGGCCCCCTGCTCGATCTGGTGCTGCAAGGTTCCCGAGCCGCCATAGTTGAGTGCAATTTTCGCGCCAGGGTGGTCACGTTCGTACTCACGCCCGAGCTGGTCGAGCGCGCCTTTCAGGCTGATCGCCGCCGACACTGTGACGGAAGAGGGTTGCGGAGCCGCTGGTTGCTGCGCTTGGGCGTTGCAAATTCCCAGGATCAATAAAACCGAAAGAATGCCTCCGAACCACAGCGTTCGCCCGATTGAACGCGGGTTCTTGAACTGGAATATTTTCCGCATCGTCAACGCTCCTGTCTTACGACACTCGTCCTTGTTGCGTTACTGTTGCGGCGGCTTTGAACTTGGCGCCGGGTTTGGTGTCGGTGTCGCAGGAGGCGTGGCTGGCGATCCGGGAGCTGGTGCAAGACTCGGCGCAGGGGCCGGAGCCGGCTTCGACGGGTCGGGAGGAAGTATTTGCTTCAGTTGTGGATATTCGTCCTCCATTCCCCACAACACCTGCATTGCGACCTTCTGATCCATTTGCATGCCGGCAGTTTGCGTTTCCCGGCTGACGTCCGGCATTTCCTTGACCATTTGTTGCCCCACCGGCGATTCATAAAACTTGGTCATGGCCTGAATATCTTCCATCGAAAAGTGGCGGGCATAGATGGCGACCATTGCGTCGGTTACGGCGTTCGGCGGAGCGCCGGCGCTGAATTTCGCTACGAACGTGTCCATAAATTTGGACAACTGGTCTGGTGGAATCGAGCGGCCCATTACGGAATGGACCTGCTGGGTCATTCCGGCGCTTATATTTTGGCCTTCCTTCGACTCTCCTGTAATGTCCAATAAGTGCCGGATCGCCTTATCCTTCGCGGGATCCAATTTTTCGGCTGGAGCTGCTGGAGCCGTAGCGGCGGTTTGTCCCGGCTGAACCGGCGCGGGCTTTTGTTGCGCAGCGCCTGGAGGCGTCTGTGCCAATAGAGGACTTGCCGTTAACAGCGCGGCAGCAATCAGGGCGATTCCTAGTTTCATCTGGTTCTCCTATTCATTAGTCCGGGCTCAAGCCCTGACGGGTCGGTCTCTTGGATGCTATCGAACACGGGGCGCAGATGCAATTTGTCCGGGCGATTGGGGGTGGGTTCGTTTCCGATTACGCGACCACACGTCCGAGTGGAATTTGCGCGGGAAAATGCGAATGCGCCGCAGGAGAAAATCTAACGGCGCATTGGGCTATACACTCGCCGCTGGAAGCGGTGGTTCGGGACGGAGCGCGCGATGTGCTGGTGCCCACCGTTTCGACGATGGTATTATGCGGCGCGGGGAGGAGCTGCGCTGACACGAAGCGGCAGGCATCCAACCCAGAACTCATGCGACAAGGAAGGACGTCATGACCAAGGAAGACAATCTGGCGGTACAGCAAAAGTTTGGCAGCGCCGTAAACAGCGGGGAATTGGAACTGCTGCGCGATCTCATCGCCTCGGATGTGGTGGATCACGATCCGGCGCCCGATCAAGCTGCGGGTCCAGAAGGCTACATTCGCATGTTCGCGGCTCTGCGAACGTCGTTCCCGGATTTGGCAATCTCCGGGGACCAGATCGTAACCGACGAGGACAAGATAGCCATTGCGTACACGATGACCGGCACGCAGAAGGGCGAATTTATGGGCGTAGCTCCGACGGGGCGGAAGATTCGCGCGCGCGGGGTTCAAATCGCGCGATTTCGGGACGGCAAAATGGTCGAGCGGTGGGGTAGCTCGGACCAGTTGGGAATCCTCCAGCAAATTGGCGCTCGAGCGACATCGGCTTAGTCCTCGTCAGACTCTTCCGACATTAGCCCCGCCACCGAGCCTGGCGGCGTCGACATCGAGTTTACTCGTGCAGGAGGCTTTCCCATTCTGGGGGTACCCGGCCCGCGGGTCCCGGCACGGGTTGACTTGCCGGATGCGAGCGAGGGCTGCTTAGCTTAGGACCCTTAAAAGTTTCTCGCGTTCGATAGTCGTAGAACCAGTCCTCGCCGGGCTCGAAGCTGTTGATGATCGGGTGGCCCGTGGTCGCGTTATGCTTTGACGCATGCTGGCTCGGCGAACTATCGCAGCAGCCGATGTGACCGCATTCGGCGCATCTGCGCAGATGCAGCCACCATGCGTCCGTGGCCAGGCATTCGACGCAACCTGTACCGCTTGGTTTCGCGTTCAAATTGATTCCTTCTCGTTCACTCTTCATGCTTTTCTCCTTCTCTGCGCCGACCTTGATTTTATGACAGTGCCTCCGACAATGGATTCTTTCTTTTTAGAGGCGAGCCACCAGAGCCGAGTCTTGATATGCGCGCACCTCATTCGATTACGATTTCAAAACCAGTGCCTGAGTTACATCCGTGCTGGCTATCAAGCGTTCGTCCGGCTTTCTGCTTTCATTCTTGGCATTGCGCCGTCCTATGGTTAATTGCCTCGCACCATCAACGGAAATGATTCACGGAGGGGAATGAAGCTATGAATAAGGACGACGAGCGAATCCTGAGAGCCCGCAAGGGCTGGAATTTTAAAGAATGGGTTATTTGCGCAATTATATTGATCTCGGCCGCTCAGGCGGTACCCGCCATTCTGGGATCTACAGTTTCGGAGATGCCCTTAGGCTTTGACCTCGATCGGAACGCCAAACAGTGGATCGGCACATGGGCTACAGCTGCGCAGCCATTCATCCCGGCGTCTCTCCAGGCCTACCGGAACCAAAGCCTGCGTCTCATCGTGCATACGAGCGCCGGTGGGAAAGCGGTCAGAATCAAGTTCTCCAACACTTATGGGGACACACCGTTGCTAATCGGCGCCGCGCATATCGCCCGCCGGACCGCCGAGGCGGAGATCGATCCGCGCTCCGATCGGGTGCTCAAGTTTGAAGGAAAATCCTCGACGACAGTCCCGCCGGGTTCGACGGTGCTAAGCGATCCGGTCGAGATGGACGTGCCAGCGTTGTCGGATTTAGCGGTTAGCCTTTTTCTGCCTCAGCGCACTGAGGCCAGGACTTCACACAGCATGGCGAAGCAGACCAGCTATGTCTCTCCAGAAACAGGGGACTCAACGGGCGCCGCAAAATTCCCAGTGGCCAAAACCATTCACTCCTGGCCCTTCCTCACCGGGGTAGATGTCGAAACTTCGGCTGGCTCAGCAGCCATCGTGGCGTTTGGCTCTTCGCTCACGGACGGAGACGGCACCACAGCGGACGCGAACGCGCGTTGGACTGACGTGCTTGCCAGGCGTTTGCAGAAAGACGCTGAATTAAATGTGGAGATTAGCGTCCTGAATGAAGGCATCATCGGCAATCGCCTGCTGCATGACAGTCCGAAAGGTGCTGACAACCCACTGGGAGCAGCCTTGGGGCAGGCCGGGCTGGCGCGGTTCGAACGTGACGTGCTAGCTCAGGCAGGCGTCAGGTACGTCATCGTGGGTCTGGGCATTAATGACATCCTTTTCCCGGCATTCCCGTTCACTCCTCCCAATGAAAAAGTCAGTGCTGAGGACATCATCTCCGGCTATCGTCAGCTCATCTTGCAAGGCCATCAAAAGGGACTTCGCATCATTGGGACGACAAACCCGCCGTTTGAGAACTCCGCGTTCGAGGGGTTCGTGACTGCTTTTTATACTCCAGAGAGGGAAGCCGGACGTCAGAAGGTCAACGACTGGATTCGCGGCAGCGGTGAATTTGATGGCGTGGTCGATCTCGATGCGGTTTTACGCGACCCAAGCCGTCCCACGCAACTGCTTCCTGCATACGACAGTGGAGACCACTTGCATCCCAATGATGCCGGTTGCGTCGCCGAAGGAAATGCCTTTCCCCTTGCACTGTTCACAAAGTGATCGCTAACCTGAAACCGCCCTACTACGTACCGATTTATCAACCAGCCGATTCGGTAGCAACCTCGCGCCGGGCTGTGATAGCGTCTGCAAAGCATGAGCGAAAACGGCAACACCTTCCCGGCGGTCGAAGAGAAT
>Ga0209330_1000413_pt1 | contig 18414 bp, 15 predicted proteins | sample JacPinW_OM2H0_O3_FD_187969 | JGI IMG/M metagenome (GOLD analysis project Ga0209330, IMG submission 187969) | Forest soil microbial communities from Algoma, Ontario, Canada - Jack Pine, Ontario site 1_JW_OM2H0_O3 (SPAdes) (version 2) | ecosystem: Environmental > Terrestrial > Soil > Boreal...
CATAGTAATTGCACCAGCTAATACTGGAAGTGATAATAATAACAGTATAGCAGTTACAAATATAGCTCAAACGAATAAAGGTAATTTATGCATTGTCATTCCTGGAGCTCTCATATTTAATACTGTAGTAATAAAGTTTATAGCACCTAAGATTGAAGATATACCTGATAAGTGTAGACTAAATATAGCTAAATCTACTGAAGCACCAGAATGAGATTGTATTCCCGATAAAGGAGGATATACAGTTCAACCAGTTCCAGCTCCGTTTTCAACTAATGCACTAACTAATAATAATACTAATGAAGGAGGTAATAATCAGAAGCTGATATTATTTAATCTTGGGAAACTCATATCCACTGCACCTATTTGTACAGGTACTAAATAATTACCAAATCCACCAACAGTACTTGGCATAACCATGAAGAAAATCATTACAAAGGCATGTGCCGTTATAATAACATTAAATAATTGATGGTCACCATTTAAAAATTGTACACCAGGAGCTGATAATTCTATTCTAATTAAAACAGAAAAAGCTGTTCCTATTAGTCCTGCAAATACTGCAAATACTAAGTATAAAGTACCAATATCTTTAGCATTAGTAGAAAATAATCACCGTGCCATACCTGGCTAATACTAAACGGCTATTCTTAAAGCAATGAACTCCTTTTTAATGCCAACTTTGTTTATAATATTAAGATTGACACTAATAAATAGAGATTTTAATAGAAACGGAATAGGGGGGATTCGAACACCCAAGGAGTTTAACCCTAACAATTAGCAATCGTCTTATCTTACCAATGAAAACTATTCCAAAAAAATATCATAATGATGAAATTATAATAACTATTATTATACTATTGACTCTTATATTTTAGGTAGTATAATTACTATTAGAAAGAAAGGGGTTTTCGTAGAAATAAGAATATATTTATATGTATTTATAGATTATTATAATGGAGCAATATCAAAAGCTACTAGTATACTAGGTACTAATATAGTTAAAGCTATAGCTATTGGTAATAATTGAGTTCACATTACAATTATAAGTTGATCATATCTGATTCTAGGTAGTGTTGCTCTACTATGTACAAATAAGAATATAAAGAAACAAGTTTTAAGTCCTAAAATAATAGCTTGTAAATTAATAATTGTATCATTTACAAATAATTCAGGCATTAATCAACCTCCTGTAAATAAAATAGCACTTAATGAACTCATTAATACTATTGAACAATACTCACCTAAGAAGAAGAATACAAATATAATAGCTGAATGTTCTGTAAAAAACCCAGCTACTAATTCCGATTCAGCTTCTTGTAGGTCAAAAGGAGTTCTACTTGTTTCAGCTAAAATTGAAATAAAGAATAATATAAATACCGGCAATAATGGTACTATATATCATATAGCTTGTTGATTTTCAATAATAGCAGTTAAATTAAATGTACCAGATAATAATACTACAATGATAACAGCTGTACTTAAAATTAATTCATATGAAATCATAGCGGCAGTACTTCTTAATGAACCTAAAAAAGCATATTTAGAATTACCAGATCAACCTGCAAATAATACACCATATATACCTAAACTAGAAAGTGCTAAAGTATAAAGTAATCCTAAAGAGAAATCAAAGATTACTAATCCTTCTCCAAACGGAATTACACCTCAACCTAACAAACTAAATATTAATGTAGCCATTGGAGCTAAATAAAATAAAACTTTATTAGAATTAGCAGGAACTACAACTTCTTTAACTACTAATTTTAGAGCATCGGCAAAAGGTTGAAGAACCCCGTATACTCCTACAATATTAGGACCTACTCTTCTCTGAGCAGCTGCTAACATTTTTCTTTCTACTATGGTTACAAAAGCTACGGCAAGTAACATTGGAACAATTACAACCAGTACTTCTAATAAATTAAATAGGATAGTCATATTTTTCTTTAAATAGTTAATTAACCTAATCTTTGTTTTGAATAGGAAAGCAAACATATAAAATTTGTTTGCTTTAGAATATATTACTTTCTGTAATTTTATACTTTTGTATAAAAAGACCTCTAAGACATATAAAAATTATATTTTATATTGTTATTTTTAAATAAACATAATAACAATTAGAGAGGTTATATATTTATATAGTAAATAGTAATAACCCATAATATAATAAGGGAATACAATAAAACTTATAATATTCTAACACTGTATAGTATATAATACATATAATATGTGAGTTACAAATATTAAAAATTTCAAGAACAAGAGGGAACGATCCTCTACCTACCGTTTTGAAGACGGATATACTACCATTATACTATGTTCTTTAAACTATGTAATCTACACGATATTTATATTCTTATATAAGTATTAAGAAATAAACTTAAGATAAAAAAGGTACTAAGGTGAATCGAACACCTGTTCATTCATTAACAGTGAAGTGCCTTACCACTAGGCGATAATACCTAAAGTCTGAGTATAAGTATATATACACAACTATGTTATAGTTGTACATTTATTATTATATTAGAATAATCATATTGTGGAATAATACACAGTAATTTGAGAGTATTAATTCATTTTGGGATTCGAACCCAAACCCAATATCTTAGAAGGATAAGGCTACTACCAATTAAGCTAAATGAACGTCCTGTCTATTTTAATATCTCATATATATTATAAGGTTTAGAGGGAATCGAACCCTAATTTGGTTTTATACCGAATCAAATTTGCAATCTGACTACAGTACCAACTGTAAACTAAACCCTCTTTTAAGAGAAAAATACAATTTATTATTAAAAAGAGAATATATTAAGGAATAGAGTAATCGAAACCCTGTGCATACTGTGTAAAAGTACTGCTTTACTACTAAGCTAATCCCTTTATAGTAAATTTTTAATCAGGATTCTACTGATAGAGACATTTCTTTTCATGTAATCATATAAAAATATCTATACAGAAGTATAAAAGTTATGTAGAAAAGGAAGGGGTTTATAGATATAATTCCTCTACTAAATAAATATAAATACTAAATATAATAATATATATATATTAATAAGCTCCATTACAGATTAATGTAAATCTATAGCATCTTTAAGATATGAACAAGTTAATAAACAGAATACATAAGCTTGGATTACACTAACAGCTATTTCAAGACCACATAATAGCACGAAAATAGCAAAAGGTACTAAAGTAACAATAAATACAATTATACCACTAGTGAATAATTTAGCAAGTAATCCTGATAATATTTTTAATAATGAGTGTCCAGCTACTAAGTTAGCGAATAATCGAACTCCTAAAGAGAAAGCTCTCGCTACATAAGAAATAAATTCAATTAATACTAACATTGGTACTAAAAATATAGGTGTACCTGCAGGTACGAAGAATGAGAAGAAGTGTAATTTATGTTTAGCTAATCCTAAGATTGTTACACCCATAAAAATTGTAATACTTAGTCCTAAAGATACAATTACTGATGTACCTACTGCATATTGATAAGGTATATTACCTATTAAGTTACTAATAAGAATAAAGAAGAATAATGAATAAATAAATGGTAAATATCTTTCATTAGAACTTCCTATTTGAGATCTTACTATATTAAGTACACTCGCGTGAGAACTTTCTAAAGTAATTGATCATGCTGAAGGTACTAATTTTTTTTCATTATTCGCTACTGTATGTAAACTAATAACTAAAAATAATGTTATTAAAGAATATAATCCTAAATTTGTAAAAGCTAAGTTGAAATAACCTAATAGTGGAGCATTTAGATTAATATAACTAACTACTTCAAATTGTTCTAAAGGTGAATTAATAATTAAAGTTGTTAATGTCATTTAAAAACTATTTTCCAAAACAAACTCGTTAAAGCTGTGATGGAAGAATTATTACGCAAATTAAGTGAGCACAATCGTACTCTATATTTATACTTATGATAGTATACTTTATATAAAAATAAATAACAAATGGAAAGTATCCCAAAGTTTTCATTATGTAATTAATATATAACTAAAGTTAGTATAATTTAACTCTTTATTTTTAGAATAAATACTATTAAAGTAAAATTTGGAGACGCTGGAACTCGAATCCAGATTCTTGTGGTGCAAACACAATAGATTAACCAGTTATCTGACGACCCCAGTTCTACGAAGAATACGATAAAGGTATTATACTACTAATTATTGTTTGTTGATTACAATAATATAAAATTATGTATAATTATTTCAATATTTGTCCAAGGGGTGACTCGAACACCCTCCCCAAAATCTTCAGTTTTGTGCTCTACCAGTTGAGCTACCCGGACTTTAGTTTGTACTCTAAATTCCTATTATATTAAGTCTCTTATATAAAAAAACATAAAGGGAAGGGGTTAGTCGTTTCGTATTATTATTATTTCAAATTATGAGTATAATAATAAGAAGGCAATCATAAGCGCGAATAAACCTGTAGCTTCTGATAGAGCGAAACCTAGAATTGCATAAGCGAATAGTTGTGGTCTTAATGCGGGGTTTCTAGATGTAGCTGTGATTAAACCTGAGAATACGATACCGATTCCCACTCCAGCACCTGCTAGTCCAATTGTGGCTAGTCCGGCACCAATGTATTTTGCTGCTGCTAACATTTTAATAAATTATTAGTTAATTATCCCTTCGCCATAAATTTTCTTAATTTAAACAATTAGAAAAAAGTTTAAACTACTTTTATCTCGGGTGTGTGTCGTGTCACGACACACACATGCATCTTCTTTTTCTAGATAGAAATTTCTCAGGGGGTTTGTTAATAGACTATTAAGCTACTTTTTTATAGAAAGTAGATAACATTATTGGTGCTAACATTGATAATAATAAAATAAAACTTGTTAATATTAATAATATTGCACTATTTGTATATAAATTATGACCTAAAGCTTCTATTTGAGTATAGTCCATTAAATGAGTATCCACAGAATAAGGGTAAACTGTAGTATGAAGAGAAATAAAATTATTTAAAGAAGCTAGAGATGTTAGATCTGAAGCTGAAATAGAAATGAAAGAATTTAGTGAGTGTATAATAGATGTTACTAAAGAAGTTTGGAAAACGTTTAAATTTGTAACTGAACCAAATATAGCAAAAATAAACAGAGCACCAATTATTAGTGCTAAAGGTAAATTTTTAGTATAATCTGTACCCACTTCTAAAATATCTGTAAGTTTAATATTGATCATCATTAGTATGAATAAAAAAAGTATTGCAATAGCACCTACGTAAACAATAATATAAGAAATACCAATAAAGTTAATACCTGTAAACATTAAATAAATAGCTGAATTAACAAAAACAGATATTAAAAACAGTACAGAGATTACGGGATTTTTAGATGTAATAACTAATAAACTAGAAATTACCGCAGCAAAAGCAAATATATCCTGGGCTATTGAACCAAATAAGTTAATCATGAGAATTATAAATTATGTTATATTTTATCTAGATAAAAATCTAGATGTATTTTTCTAATTTGAATCATTATATGATAAGTAAATATAATCATTATTATCAGAAGAAAGTAATATATTATATCTATTTATTACTATAAATTAGAGTAGTAATTTAAGCACAGCTTTGTATAGTATATTAATACCTCTTTCTCTTGATCTTGAAAGAAGCTAAGGTAATAGTGACATAAGTAGTTACATACAAGTATATAACATAAATATATATTAATTAATTACCTTGCCTTTAAGCCTTTTATAAATTAATATTAAAGATTAAAGGTAAATGATCTCCAATTAGCTTAAGAAGAATTGAACTTCTAATATATGAATGTCTATATATATAATATATTTTATAATATATAAAAACGGTTTTATTTTTAATTAAATCCAAATTATAAATTCACATATTAAACCATTTAAACTAGATTTGCTTTATATGGATTAATCTATATAATATGTATTATAAGCTTTCTAAGCTTAAGCTTAGAAAAACATTTTAATATCCACACACTTTATCCTTTCCTTTAGGAGGAGGAGCATATTTCATAAAGAAAGAAGGGGGTTTTCCTAGAAATAAAAATATATTTCACACCTTATATTTAATATATTTATATGCAAGAAAGGATCAAAGGTTTACCTTATTTACTTTTATAGTAATAAAAATTATCCAAATGATCTAATAAGAAATAAAAACAATGGTAGAAGTAATACGCTAGCGCACTATTAATACTAAAAATGAGAATATTAGTACATAATATTGTTCAGCACCATTACCCGAAATTAATTGAGATCAAAAATAAGTATACGAGTTAAAATTAGATTTTAAGGTTACCTAATATAGAAGGATCAGAAACTATATTTTTTAGTGCTATAGCTGCAGCACCAAAAACAATACCAAAAATTATTACAGCAAATTTACCCCCGATAGACGGTACGCTCTGACTAACTTTAGCAGCAGCTTTTATGCTTGTAACTACAATTGCTCCATTTACAATAGCATTAGCGGCGGTTTTTATAGCAGAAGCAGGGATATTGACGTTGGAGATACTAAATGTTTCTATATTTACATTAGCTGTATTATTATAAGGCTCTTCATTTATAGTAATCCCTTTCCTTTGAGGTATATTTGATGTAGAAGAGGTATCATTAGAATTACAAATAATTGAGATTCCCATATTTGAATCATCTATATATATCAATAAGATGGATTGAACGATACCCGATATTACGTAGAAACAAAAAATTAGAACACTTACTTTATTATAAAATATAGAAGGTTTGTTCTGACTAGCTAAGAATTTATTTAAGACTCAATAGCCCAAATAACCTCGCTTCATTGCAATATCTAAATAAATACCTATAGAAAAAATCGCTAGCAGTTTCAAAACTAAAATGGTGTAAAAATTATATGTTAGATAGAGCATTGCATTAAAAATAATAAATGGAATTCGATAAGACGTTAAACCTTATTTTATACTAGTCCAGGTTTCGCCTAGAATTATAGCAGAAATACGCCTACGTTGACGTAGGCGTATTAGTACATATTAAAGCACAGCAATTTATATTTATTTTTATAGTACTCCTCGTACTTCGTACTAGTATATTCAGAGATTAAAATTTACTTTAATCCTATATTATATTTTTGAGCAGTAAATAAGGTACATTCGACTATCCTTAATAGGTTTATTAGATCCTGTTCTTCCCTCCCTGAAATCAATAATCCATTAATTAGACAAGGATAGGCTATAATTGTGCATACCTTGCCGAGATCACCTAACAACAGTATACAGAATATATATTCTGTATAATAAAGTGACCAAGATAGAGAAATCTCAATTTAGTTAAAGAAGAATTGAACTAATAATATATATAATTCTTTTTTATGTAAATAAAAAAGAATTATACAGATTAAACCAATTTAAATTAGTATAATTTTGTTTGTAAAAAACTAATTAAATTATAATATATTAAAAGATAAATAAAATAACGAGGGGGGTAAGCTAGTCTAAATGTTAAATAGCATACACTCTTTTGATTATTTATTGTTTCTAATTGATAAATCCATTAAAGTATTTTCAATAATCCCTGTTAATGGTACTATTAATAAGAATCATGCAAAGTATAAGAAAGTAGCGAATTGTCCAATTTCTAAGAATGGGCTTTCAGGATGTTGACTACCAATTCACATTAAAATTAAGAAATTAGCTGAGAATACTCAGAACATAAATCTCATTATTGGTCTAAACTGGCTACCTCTAATTCTTGATGTATCTAATATTGGCATAGCTAATAAGATTAATAAAGAAGCAAACATAGCAATTACTCCTAATAATTTATTTGGAATAGATCTTAAAATAGCGTAATAAGGTAATAAATATCATTCAGGTACAATAGATACAGGTGTTTGCATAGGATTTGCCATAATGTAGTTATCAGGATGACCTAAAGCATTAGGAGCATAGAAAATAAAGAATGATAGTGCTAGTATAAAGAATAATACAGTTACTAAGTCTTTAAATGTAAAATAAGGATGGAAAGGTATTCTATCTAAGTTTCCAGTAATACCTAAAGGATTATTAGAACCATGTGTATGTAAAGCTATTAAATGCATTACTACTAATGCAGCTAATACGAAAGGTAATAAATAATGTAATGAGAAGAATCTGTTTAAAGTAGCATTTGACACAGAGAAACCTCCTCAAATAAATTCAACCAATGATTGTCCAATTCAAGGAATTGCACTTAATAAGTTAGTGATAACGGTAGCACCTCATAAAGACATTTGTCCATAGGGTAAAACATAACCTAGGAATGCTGTAGCCATCATTAGAATAAAAATAATTACTCCAATACTTCAAAGTAATGTTCTAGGTGATCTAAAACTTCCGTAGTATAGTCCTCTAGCTATGTGTAAATACACACAGATAAAGAAGAAAGATGCAGTATTAGCATGAGCATATCTAACTGCTCATCCATAATTAACATCTCTCATAATATGTTCTACAGAAGCAAAAGCTAAATCAACATTAGGTGAATAATGCATAGCTAAAAAGATACCTGTTAATATTTGAATTACTAAACATAAACCTAATAGTGAACCAAAATTTCACAGATAAGAAATGTTAGCAGGTTGCGGCGAGTCTACCATATATGAATTTACTAAACTTAAAATAGGATGACTTTTTAATATTCTCATATAATATTCATAAATTTAAACTGTGGCTAATTAAACTGTATACAGTTTAATTACGACAAGGCTCGTATTGTCTTATCTAAACGTTGAAGTTTAGAATAAATACCTAGATAAACGTCTAGTGTAATTTTCTTTAGTCTCGAACAGACTAAATATTATTTAATTTCGATTATTAATATATAATAGCATAGCATATATTTTATATTTTAATCCAACCCTATATTTTATATAGTATCATGTACATAAAAGTAAAATATATTATATATATATATTTTACTTAGATTAGTAGGGTAGAAGGTATTCTTATTTTAGTTTCCTTTATAAACTATTAATATATAAAGTATAAGAATAGAAAGTATCTCAACTCTTTTAGTTAATCACTATAGGGGTATATAATAATATAATATATTATGCAGTTGAAATAAATATTTAAGGTAGGTTAGGTGTTGTACCATGACTTGTTCAAACTCTAATACTATAAGCACCTTTTTTATTTTTACCTGTAAATGTAGCTTGATCTACTAAATTATATTTATTTGGAGAGATAGCACCTTTATATGTTGTTTTTACTGTTTTTTTAGGAACAACTCGTTGTCGAGCTAATCTACCACTAATTTTAATTTTAAAACCTGTAAGTTTAGTTACAGGAGACATATCATCTATTTGTAATAAATGCTGATTATTTGTTTGTCTGTCTAGCAATTCTGTTTTTATTGAATTAGTTTGTGTTGTTACTCTTTTTCATAGTAAGTTTTTTATTTGACCATAAGTACTCTTATGGCTATTTATACCCAAGAATTGAGCTAATATATTACTATCATGATAAACATATTTTAATCTTACAATTTCTAATTGAACATTAGTTTTAAGGATTTTTGATAGCAGTACTACTAAAAAAGTTAATCGTGATCGTGAAAAGCCTCTTTGTTCAGGTTTAGCATTAGAACTTTGAGAATCCTGAGTATTTATACTATTAGAATTAGCTTGTATTAAGTTAGTAGTAAATTTGTTTCAATATGCTTTTTGTAGTCTAGTTTTAAGATAAGTTCTTTTTGTGTTTGATATAATCCGTTGACTCGACCGAACTTTACTTAAATTTTTAAGTTTAGGTAAATAATACAATATTGAAATTTTTATTCCATTAGGTGTGATAGTAAAAATTGGTTTACTAATTAAAATATAAAACTTTTTAAAGAAATTAACTAATATTCTATTAATAATATTTATATTATGATGTTGTAGTTTTACATTATTAATTGCAGTTAAAGGTCCTTTATTATTAATAATATTATGTGTGGTTGTACGTGAAAAATATTTTGTTATATTATTGATCATTTTTAGTCAATATAAATATATAAGTTACTAATAAAGCAGAGGTCTCATTTTTATAATAATATTATGAGTCTTAACATTTATTCCGTATTCTTATCCCATGATTGAGCGCGCAGCGGCGCGCAGCGCAGAGCAGAAATCTGTATTGTTATTAATAATGATATTAATAGAACTTGGATAGTAAATCCTATTAATACTAATTAAAAATTTACAGCCAAAAAAAGGACTTGAACCTTTGTTTTACCGTCATGAGTGGTACGTTCTAACCAACTGAACTATTAAGGCACAGTATGAAAACATACTTGTATATTTTGTTAGTTATCCTATAAGACAAGTTATGTACGTTCTGAATCTTTATCTAAAATTGCACAAAATTGGGGTAAGGTATAGGAGTTATTATTTTCAAATAATTGCTTGGCTTAAGCCTTAAGTAAGCATATTATATATATTTTCTGTTAAATTACCATACTGCCTAGTAAAGTCCTCTTTCTCTTTCTTTGGCCAACGTCCGTCCTCACGGTCCCACACCCTTCACCAGGGTGAGGTGAAAGGAAAGGCGGCGCCGACTGTTATAAAATATGAAATCTTGACTTTGTATATACCTTAAAGTTACCTTGAACCTTCACTAAATTAATTAATATCATTATTATTCTAATAATACTAATACACTGTATTAGTAACAAAATCAAATAATGAAATAATCCCAGATTTAGTTAACTAACGGGTAAAATTCCAGATTCGAACTGGAATCGATAGAGCCACAGACCATCATTCTAACCCTTGAAATAATTTTACCTCTTTTATATTTAATTATTTATATATTATAATCCACTAGCAACGCCTAGTATATAGTACTAGGATTTATATATTTGTGCACACAATATATTTATATATCGAAAGTATATTTAAATATAATAAGCACAACTTAAGTATTAATATACATACTACACTTTTTAGTTTAACTGTTCAATTTATAGAACTAGTCTAAATTTTTATAATACCTTGAGATATATCTCTATACCATTTATCTTGATTTATTTCAATTCGCTGGTTTTTATATAATATAGGTTTAACTGAGAGAAAGAGATTGGATTTTTCAATCCTTTAACTTTAACAATTTCATATCCACTAGTAATTCCACCATATACTTTGACAACACAATACTATAATAAATTTCATTTACACAAAAGGGGTAGGTAGGTAGGTAGTAGGTAACTAACACAATTACAGACTATTTAAAAAGATACACACAAAATAGAAGGGGTAGATCACAAATAAGATATTATATGTAATAAGAAGGCTTTTTAAGAATTATTAATAATATTTTTATTGAGATCAATTTTATATGGTTGAGTATTTACTAATATATTATCTTTATATATTAAGTAAAACTAAAATATTTATACTTATAACAAATATACATAATACTATAAAAAATACTAGATTTAAAACTAAGTAATATCTTTGAAATTACATTCGCAACTTTAAAAATTTCTTTAATCTTGGATGTCTATTTTCAAGATCAAAATATTTTATTAATTCATTAGCGAATATTACAGAATATACATTTCATACGATACATATTATAGTTATTATTACTACAATGTGAAAAAATGCAGATTCTTCTAATAGAGTTAAACTATCGAGATATTTGTATAATGAATTTAAATCTCAATTTTCACTACTAGGTAAAAAACTATTTTTACCTTGCAGCTTTTCTATTAATTCACTCAATTTATTAGTAGCATTACTTAAATCTAGCTTAGCATCATTTAAGTACTCAATACCTCTATTAAATTTTTAATCATCAATAGTATTAGAAAATGAACTATTTATGTTCTCTCTACCTTCATCTAAGCTTTTTCTACCACTATTCATATTCTCAACTATACCTTCCAGTTCATCCTTAAATTGTTCCATAACGGTATCATCCTTTGTTTCTAGTATATTATTATGTTTAGATAACTGTTCTTTTACATCGCATAATTGATTTTCTACTTTTTCTAATTTCTCTTTCATTTGAAATAGAACTTCATCTCTCTGAGTTTGCATTTGCTCTTCTTGTTTATCTTCTTTATAAGATAATATTTTACTTCCATAATGATGACCTGCAATAGCAGATATAGCACCACCAATAGCTGATCCTACTGATCTAAATTTTAGTAAATTATTCATATTTGTATAAATATAGTTTGCTAAATAAAGCTATCAACTCTAAAATAAGTCTTTCTTTATTTTAGGTTAATAATTATCATACTTCACCATGATAGTTTCCATCGTGAAATTTTAATATTTTATCTTGAGTTTGTTTATTAAATTTTATTACTTTATCATTAAAATTTTGTATATCTGTTATAGTTCTAGCATTAAATTGAACTTTTAGATTAATTAAAGCCTTTGGTGAATCAAAATTAATAACATAAGGTTTAAGTTTTATATTATATGAAGATTCTAATGTAACTTTAATAGATTGAATATTTAAATATTGTGGAACATTTAAAATTAAAGGTTTAGAATAATTTAAATTGACATATTTATCATTAATAAATGGTTTAGTTCCCTTTAAATTAATTGATAAATCATTATCTTCAATAGAATCTTGTTCTTTTATTGATTCATTTAAGTTTTGCATTGGAAGAGTATAATTTTTAATATAAAGAATATCACATATTTTATAACTTTTACTTGTTAAGAAATAATAAGAAAATAATTCCATTAAAAATCTATTTAAAAATTTTCCATCTAATTTACCATCTTCAGTAACTTTATATCACGATTTATTATTTGATAAATTAAAATTTTTAAGATTAATTGAGTCATAATTAATATTATCCTTTGAATTAATTAAAAATTCTCTCAATTCTACCTGTTCGTTGATCAAAATATAATAAAATACCCATAGGATTTAGATTAATCTTATTCTTTTTAATACCAAGAATTGTTCCTAAATAATTATTATTTTCCCCTCCTTGTAAATATGTATTCTTGATTTTGAATAGTTCTTGTAAAAGAATCTAATTTACCATTCTCAATTATTCTATCTGTAAATTCAATAATAGTATAATTTCTCTATTTAAGAATTACTTTAAGTTCTCTATCTGAAATTTTAATATTATAAACAGAATTAGAATTGAGTTTTTTAACTTCGGCATAATTATTATTCATAATTATTATTAAACCTCAACTTGTAAAGTCCATTGTACTAGGTAGATTATATCCTTTAAAATTATAATTTTCTATGCTTTCTTTATCTAATAATACACTTCTATTAATTTTAGATTGTTTAATTATTCCATTACTATAATCTATTAATTTATATGTAAATACAATATGAGAAGGATTTAACGAAATATAATCTTGATCTCTAAGATTTCAAAACTCATTAAATATTTCAATTAAGTCTTCTCTCGTGCTTCTATAAGGCCAAGAGTCTGAAAGTTTTATGGTTTGTAAGTAAGAAATTGTTCTATATTGATAATCGTCTAATTTTATTTTAAATTATTTAGAGAAAGAGTTTTTATTTTAATTTTGTATTATTTATTAGAATATTTTGAGATTTATTCTTTTTAGATAATCAGTCTTTTTAAACATATTTTAATTATGGAATTATGTTATCCAAGATTAAATAAGTTTTTTAAATTACGAATGCAATTTCAAAGATATTACTTAATTTTAAATCTAGTATTTTTTTTTATAGTTTTATGTATATTTGTTCTTAGTATTAATATATTGGTTTTAACATAATGATAAATTATACTGACTAGTTAAATATTAATAATTGTAAATTTAATGTATTGTTACAAATAATGTAATAATTCTATTTAATAATCCCGTTTTATATCATAGATATAGGATGTCTACTTACCCTACGACTAAAACTTAGATTCAAACATTATATATTATAAGAATTCGAGGATATTATAATATAAAAATATGCACCGTAAGCCTCTGTTTTCGTATTTATTTAAAATCAAAAATGAAAGAATATTTAAGTAGAGTAAGATCTTTTGCTGGTTGAATTAAAACAGCTATAGCTTTCGATGGGTATCGGAGAGCTATAGCTAGTGATAAAATTAATAACGTACTGATAGATCTAAAAAAAGAAAATGAAAGTAAAATGAAACAACTTGAACAAATGCAGTCTAATATTGAAATTAGAGAGGATAAGGTTAGTTGGTTAAATAATAAGTGTATTGCTGTTCAAGGTAGAATCGAAAAGATGATACAAGAACTTAATAAAAATTAACAAAGATTAATTGATTATAATGAAGATCCTGATAAAAATAAAACTCTCATAGAAGAAGTTCAAAGAAACTCAGAAGAAATACTAGGAAGAATAAGTACGGAAATAACAGAGTTTAAAGATAGTACTACTACTGAAGTCAATGAAATATTTACAAGTTTATCTGATTTAGATAATTCCAGCAATTTGATAAATGATTATTGAGAACAAGTAAATAATATTTTTAATGGATTAAATGCTGAACAAATAGAAGCAATTTCTGCTATGTTATTCTCAATAACTCTTTTTTATTGTGCTACATCAATAGCAACTGCATATTTTGGTGATAGATTAATAATTTATTTTAAGTTAGAAGAAAAATATCCATGATTGTCTAGATTAATAAAATATAGAAGAACAATTCAAGATTACTCTATAGGTTTTAGTTTGTTTATAATTTGTTTTTTAGCAGGATACGTATTTTTTTGTAAAATTTTCAGTATTAAAATATCTCTAATAACATCCCCTTTCTTTTCTATAAAAGAAAATTAACTATACAGTACTAGGGAGGTTGTATAGTTTTAATAAATCGTCCTCCCCTTTTTAAAAATAAATATACTTAATATGAATAATAATAAATTAAAATCATTTTCTCTTAACTATAGAGATAAGTGAAGAGATTCAATTCACATTATACAGAATCAATTATTAACTATTAATTTACTATCTCAAGCTTTGAATAAATTTTGAATAGAATTAGAACAACTTATTGAAGAATCACAACAAAAAATACTTGTTCTATTTAAAATAGAAATGGAAAATGGTTTAACTAGAACAATTTCTAGAATGCAAACAGTAACTTTGAATGATAAAAATGATTTATTAGAAATATTTAATGAATATTGAAATATTAAAACTCAAGAATATCATTTAACAATAATTAATAAAATACTATTTACATATAAAATAGTTAGTAAGGAGTTTCCCACTCGACTTAGCCCGGCTTTAATTAAAAAACCTACATTTACATTTAAAGGTTATGACTTACCAAATACTATGGATTGTACAGAGTGAGGAGAAAAGTATCAGTTCAGTTCAAATTATCTAGTTGCAACTATTCAAAAACCTAAATCTCATGCTTATTATCATATAATATTTAAAGAAAGAGAACAATTAGTAGAATTAAAAATACAGAATAAAATATTATTGACTTTTACTGATAAAATGGATGATAACAATGATTTAAGTACTTTTACTAGAATTTTAGGTGAACATACATATATTTTTAAGGAAGGTGTTTTAATACTAAAACAAAAGAATATAAAGAATATTAAATATTTAAGTAAAATTATTGGATCTACACATATTTCAAATAATTTTATTGCTATGGACTTAGAAACTAGAACTATTGATGGTATAATGATTCCTTATGCTTTAAGTATATATGATGGAAAAGAAAAATTATCTTTTTATTTAAGTGATTACTCCTCATCAGAAAATATGTTAGTCGCGGCTATTAATACCTTATTAAGAAAAAAATATAATCAGTATAAAATATACATACATAATTTTAGTAATTTTGATAGTATATTTATGTTAAAAGTTCTATCTAGTATGGATTTAGGTATTAGACCTATAATCAGAGATGGTAGAATGATAGAATTAAAAATAAGTTGAAAGAAATATTCAATATATTTTAGAGATTCTTATTTACTGTTACCAAGTTCATTAAAAAAACTAGCTATAAACTTTGATGTATCAAATAAAGATATATTTCCTTATGAATTTGTAAATAATCAAGATATCTCTTTAAGTTATCGTGGTCCAGTACCCGCTAAAGAGTTTTATCCTAATTTATCACCAGAACAATATGATTCAATGAAAAATTCATATGAATATTGAGATCTTAGAATTGAAACAATCAGATATTGTGAACAAGATGTAATAACGCTATACCAAATAATATCTCGATTTAGTGAACAAATCTTTATATTATTTAGAATAGATATCGTTAAGTATCCTACATTACCTTCATTAGCTTTTGCTATCTATAGAAATAAGTTTATGGGTGATGATAGAATACCTTTAATTCATGGTGCAATATATGAATTCTTAGTTAAAGGTTATACTGGAGGATCTGTTGATGTCTATCGACCATCGGGTAAAAATATATATAGATATGATGTTAATTCTTTATACCCTTATGTAATGCGAGAATTTCCTATGCCAGTAGGAAATATAACTTATTTTGAAGGAGATATTACTAAATTAAATCCTAAATCATTTGGTATATTTGAAGTAGAAGTTACTTCGCCAAAAGAAATTAATATACCTTTATTACAATGTAGAATAAAGACTAATTCTGTAACAAAAACTATTGCTCCACTAGGTAATTGAACAGGTGTATATTTTTCAGAAGAGATACAGAATGCTATGACTTATGGATATAAATTTAAAATCATTAGAGGTTATACTTTTGATAGAGGATATATATTTAAAGATTATGTAGATTTCTTATATAAGCTTAAAGTAAATAGTGATAAAAATTCTAGTAATTATACTATTGCTAAATTATTATTAAATAGTTTATATGGTAGATTAGGAATGAGTCCAGATAAAGAACAACATGTAATAGTTTCAACTGATGAAGCATTAAAATATATTTCTATAAAATATCTATAAATATTATTTAAATAAGGATAAACTACAAATATTTGATCATTAATAATATTTGCTATTATAAAGATATCTTTTCTATTCAAGAAAACAGGTTTGTTATCATCCTCCATTAATTATAATATTAAATATTGCTAAATTGTTAACTATGGTTCTATAATCTTTATTATGGAACATAAAAATAGATTAAAACCTATAGAATAATTTTGAATTGTTCTTCTATAAGAAATGAGAGATGATCTCAAATTATTCTATGGCTTCATCAAATGAAGCCTCTTCAAAAAGGGGTATAAGAATAAAATCTCTAAAATGGTGTCAACCCCTCCCCCTAAATACGCAGAAGATTAATTAGTTAAAATAGAGTTTAAATATTTTATTAAACTTGATCTAATCAAACTAAGAAGTTTTCAGCTTCTACTCCTTCTATGGCTACTGGCATGAAACCGTGGTATACTCCACAAATTTCAGAACATTGTCCATAGAATACACCAGTTCTTTGTAAATAAACTGAAGTTTGATTTAATCTACCTGGAACACCGTCAATTTTTAATCCTAAAGCAGGTACTGCAAAATTATGAATTACATCTCTACCTGTTACAATAAATCGCACATGAGTATCTACTGGTATAACTACTCTGTTATCTACTTCTAAATTTCTGAATTGACCTAATTCTAAGTCTGATTCAGGTATCATATAAGAATCAAACTCTATAGGATCTCCTTCTTCTCTAATGAAATCAGAATATTCATAAGATCAGAATCACTGATTACCTGATACTTTAATAGTTAAAGCAGGAGAAATTACTTCATCTAACATATAAAGTAATTTAAATGAAGGGAAAGCAATAGCAATTAGAACTAAAGCAGGAGAAATAGTTCAAATTAATTCTATTAGTGTACCATGATTAGCATATTTATATGTAATAGGTGATTTTGTCGTACTAAAGTTGATCACAACTGAAAATAACATTCAAGTTACTCCTACTGAGATAAGAACTAAATAGAAGAAAATTGTATCGTGTAGTTCAACAATACCTGTATAACCTGGTGCTGCACCATCTTGGAAACCTATTTGAAATGGTTCTGGTACATCATTATAAATAATTGTATTTAAAAATAATTGATTTAAAGCTGTTTGAATAATATTTAACATTGAGAATTAATAATAATTTAACCATTCTGCTTTCTTTCCTTTAAAGAATAAAAGGCATTCTAGGATATAGTCTATATAGTCTTGCCCTAGAATCTTTAGGAGTACCAACGATACTCGTATAAGATCACTAAAATGGAACCGAGATAGGTACTCTATACCCATTGTTAAAATATATTTAATAGTTTATATATTTTATATTATAAATTAATATATAAATGTATATTTATGTTGGATATATATTAAGGAATAGAGTAATCGAAACCCTGTGCATACTGTGTAAAAGTACTGCTTTACCACTAAGCTAATCCCTTTATAGTAAAATTTATTCAACTACTTTTAGTAGTCCTCCTACTTAATGGTA
>Ga0209330_1000414_pt1 | contig 18404 bp, 12 predicted proteins | sample JacPinW_OM2H0_O3_FD_187969 | JGI IMG/M metagenome (GOLD analysis project Ga0209330, IMG submission 187969) | Forest soil microbial communities from Algoma, Ontario, Canada - Jack Pine, Ontario site 1_JW_OM2H0_O3 (SPAdes) (version 2) | ecosystem: Environmental > Terrestrial > Soil > Boreal...
AGCCACGACCATGAAGCACGCGGAATCGAAACCTACTACTTGAACTTCGCAACCTCGGAAGAATCGCTGGAAGTTGCAACGCGTGAGAATTCCCTTTCGCAAGAGGGTCTGCATGACTTGCAGGACCTTGTGAAAAAGATCGCGCGCAACGAAAAGATCGAGGAATCCAAAGAATTCGCGAACGACGTCCAGGACTCGCTCTCGCACCGCATGCAGCTTGTGAGCCAGAACGAGCGAAATCGGGGCGTCAAGAAAGCTCCTTTCGTGGTGCTGATCGGCGCAAATATGCCGTCGATCCTCTCGGAAATTTCATTTATCAGCAATCCCAGCGACGAAAAACTTCTGCGCAAGAGCGATCAGCGCCAGCGCGTCGCCGATGGTTTGTACCGGGGCATCGCCGCATATCTCGATAATCTCAATAGCCTTTCCTACGGCAAGACCAAGCTTGTTTCCGACAATCGCGCGACCGCTTTCCCTGCCAAGGCGTCAAGGGCGGCGGAGGAATCCGTCGATCCGTCCTCAAATTCCGCCGGGGCCGTAGCAACAGTGGCATCCAACGGGAACCCCAAGTAGAATTCCGGCATCTAATCAGAATGCTGATGCGTCACTACTTTTCTCTCTCGCTCGCCGCGGTGCTGTTGTCGTTCGCTGCGACTTCTTCGTCTGCCCAACAAGTGGTCCCGGATTCGTTTGTAGGCTGGAGTTGCAACGGAAGGACCGCGTTTAATCCCGCCCAGCCGTCGGAGATCGCCTCGCAAACTGCCAGTTCGGTCGGAAATGACGTTTTAGCCGAATATGGGTTTGTTGCTGGAGAGCAGTGCGAGTACACACGGGGTTCTGAAAGGCTGGGAGTTCAGATCTATCGAATGAAGGACCCGAGCGGGGCGTATGGACTTTATTCGTACATGCGCACTGCGGATCTGCCGCACAGCACTCTTACCGGGCATTCGGCGCTGGGGCCTTCGCGGGCGCTGGCGCTCGATGGAAATCTCCTGCTGGATATTCGCGGGACCGAGCTTCCGAAGAGGGAAAAGGACCTGAAAGCTCTCGTCGCTGCTGTGAAGGTTCATGCCGAAGAAGGCCCGCTCCCGTCGCTTCCGGATGAGATGCCGACGCTGGGGATGGTTGAGCGATCGGATCATTACGTTTTAGGACCCGCGACTCTGTATCAATTCGTGCCGGTGGCATCGAGCGACTGGCTGGGATTTTCTCAAGGCGCGGAAGCTGAATCCGCGCGCTACAGAGCGGAAGGCCATGAGTTGACGCTTCTGCTCGCCGACTTTCCTACGCCGCAGACTGCGGCAAAGAAGTTGGCTGAACTGCAGAAGGTCTACCACGTCAACGGGACCAACCCTGAGCCCGGCGCTCCACCTATCTTCGCGAAGCGCTCCATGACTTTGCTTGCGATAGTTTACGGAGCGCGAACGCAAGGCGAGGCAGACGCCTTGCTGAAGCAGGTCGAATCGGGCGCCGAAATTACATGGAACGAGCCCACGTTCCAGTTCAAAGAACCGCCGATTACTGCGATGATCGCCGGAACGATCATCGGAGCCGGGATAATCTGTATGTTCGCGATAATCTCAGGTATCGCGTTCGGTGGTTTCAGGCTGGTGGTGAAACGTTATTTCCCGGACAAGGTATTCGACCGGAGCAGCCACTTGCAGGTCTTGCAACTCGGTCTCGGCAGCAAGCCGATCAATTCGGAAGATTTTTACGGTTTGGAACGCCCGCCGCGGAAATAAGATTTTCCCTCAGCAACCATTGAAGCTTCGCCCGCCGGAATCAAGCGCTGGGCTTGTCGGGGACCGGCTCTGTTGCATAAAAATCGTTGAGGAAGCGAGCCGAGTACGAGTCAAGCAATTCGGCTATTCGCTGAGATTTTGGAGAACGAATCACGAATCCGGCATGATGATGCTTGGGGATGCGCAAGACGATCTCAGGATCGTTATACGCGGAAGTGTCCGGATTATCCTGGCGTGCCAACGAAATCGCCACGCCGGCGTAATCGCGCCGCGTCGCCGGCGGGACATAGGGCAATTTCCCTCCGGCCACTTCAATGCGCGCCCATTCACGCCACAGATTAATTCCGGTGGCGGCCTCGATCACGTCCGAAATATAAGCTCCGCCAACGCGCGCCGCGATCTCGATGAAATAAAATTTCCCGTCTTCGTGCGCGCGTAGAAATTCAGCATGCGTGACGCCGCGCACGAAGCCTAGCGCGTCCATCAATTCGCGATTGATCTTGTGGAGCGCCTTGGATTCCGGGGACACTCGCGGCAGAGTCCGCGTGGTGAAGATACCTCCCTGGTGAGAAACCTCCAAAGGCGGCTTGCCGTACGCATGCGCTTCGGCAAACACTACTTTTCGCTCGGAGACAATACTGTCCACATGAAAAACGTCGCCGGGAACGAACTGCTCAAGCAGGAAAAAAGACTGCTGGTCGCCCAACTGATCGAGCAAGGGCCACAGCTCCGCGGCTTCCTGGATTTTCTTCATGCCAATCCCGGATGCCTGCGAACGCGGCTTCAAAAGCCACGGCGGTTTCACTCGCGCCATGAAGCTCTTTAGATTTTCGTAGTTTAGAACGTGGACGAACTCGGGAACAAGAATGCCGGACTCCTGGGCGCGCCCTCGCATCGCGAGCTTGTCTCGAAAATAGCGCATGGTAGTGAGCCCCATGCCCGGAATGCGCAAATGTTCGCGCAACGCCGCGACGTTTTCCATATCGAATTCGTCGAGCGCGACGATGCGGTCGATCGGCTGTGTACGCGCCATGAAGCTGACGGCGCGGATGATGTCCGCGGTGGGAAGCTCCTCGGGCATATAAAACATTTCGTCGATTGCTTCGCTCGGCCAGTCAGCATTGCGAAGTTTTTCGACGGTGAGCAGCAACACGCGGCAGCCCTCGTCCTTCGCAGAGCGCAGGAATTCCTGCCCTTTCTCGTAGGAAGTGATACACAGAATGGTTAGCGGTCTCTCTGGAGACAAAGAAAATGGCCTCGGATACTACCGATTTAATCCAGCTCGGCGGTTACCGCGATATAGCGGATTATACTGCGGTCTCGCCAGAGGGAAAAAGGAATTGCAAAAAGGGTCCGACGCGCTGTCCCCAGGCCGCTTCGTTGTGCTCGGCTCCCGGAATTAGTTCGAAGTGCAGGTCACGGCCTTCCTGCCATCCTTTCTGAGTAAGTACGTCGCGCAGCTTTTCGACGTTCTCAACGCTGCGGCCGCCCTCCTTCGTGCCGGTGTCTAGCCAGATTCGAGGACGGTCGCTGACCCTGGTCCGAGCGGCAAAATTCAAAATCGAGCGCTGATTCCACCACACCGAGGGGGAAAGAATCGCCAGCTTGCCGAACACTTGAGGGAAGCGCAGACCGAGATAGATTGCGAGGAGACCTCCCAGTGAAGATCCTCCCAAGCCCGTATTCGTAGGGCCCGAAAGCGTGCGGTATTGAGCATCGATAAACGGAATGATTTCTGCGGTCAACATTCGGCCGTAGCGAGCGGCTCTTCCTCCTCCCATTTTTTTATCACGGGACGGCGTGTACTCGCCGAGCCGCGCTTTGCCGGTGTTGTATATGCCGACGATGATGAGCGGCCGAATTGCGCCCTGGGCGATCAGATAGTCCGCCGTCTCCCTCACGTGCCAGTCCATTCCCGGAATGAAAGAGGTTGCGCCATCAAACAAATTCTGACCGTCTTGAAGATAAAGCACCGGGAGGCGCGCTTGCGGGTTTTGTTCGTAGATAGCAGGGAGATAAACGATCAGGTCACGCGCGCGAGGCAGAAAGCGCGAACGGTAATTCTCATGCTTGCGCAAGTCGCCGGACTGAGGCGCGATCAATCCCGCCACCATTTCTCGATCGAGTGCCGATCCAGATTCCCGCACTTTAAATCGCGCCCTAGCAGGCCTGCTCCGGCTGAGTCGCTACGCAAGAACCCTCCCACTCGAATCGCGCATTCTATTACAATAGCAGAGCGCAAATTCAACCGCACAGAGTTTCCGGTTTTCCGCGCCGCTAAACACCGTATAATATCGCGCTCAACCTTAGGCTTGAACTGCACCGCAAGATCGGAGCGATATGAAACGGGAATATCATCGGTGGCATTCGGACCGCCTCGGTCTCGATATGGGCGTGGTAGTCTACGGCCACTGGGGGCCTCCGCTTCTGGGATTTCCCACCAGCGCTGGCGATGAGTGGGAGCTTGAGAACCAAGGATTAATTGGCAGCTTGTCGCCCTTGATTGATGCCGGGCGCGTGAAATTCTTCAGCATCAATTCCGTGAATTCCGCCGGATTCTACAACAAGAGCGCGCACCCGTTTCATCGTAGCTGGGTTCAATCGCAATTCGATGCTTACGTGCGCAACGAAGTGGTCCCTTTTATTCGCGACAACTGCCGGTCGCAAGATATCGCTATTTCCACCATGGGAGCGTCGTTCGGCGCTTACCACGCGGCAAACACGCTGTTCAAACATCCTGACGTAGTGCGCCGCTGCTTCGCCCTTTCGGGCGTTTACGACATTAAGAATTTCATGAATGGAATGTATGACGACAACACCTACTTCAACAATCCGGTGGATTACCTTGCGAACCTCTCGGATGGAAATGTCATGGCGCAGCTCGCGCAGTGCGACATCCACATCGCAACGGGCTCGGGACCGTGGGAAAACAGCGGCCCTTCTTACCGGCTTTCGAACATTTTGTCGAGCAAAGGAATTCCGCATCATCTCGACGATTGGGGTCCAGAAGGCGGGCACGACTGGCCCTTCTGGAAACATCAAATGTGGGAATACATTACGAAGTTATTTTGATGCGGCTAGGCCAGCCCAAGACGGTCGAGCAGGTAGCGGCCCTTGGCAATCACCTGCTCTTCATCGATCCACACATTGCAAGCGCGGGCTAGCACGTCCACATGCGTTCGCGAACTCCAGGCAGCGTGAGTCTGGCTGCCGTACGGGTCGCCGAAAGCAAGATGCACGCCAGGAAGTTTTTCATCCTGCAGCAGAACGCCAATCATGTCTGACAGGCTGAGATTCGTGCCGAAGGCGAGTTCGCCGACGCGATCGCTGTTTTCATCGGTGTGACAATATTTCCAGAATTCGTCCTCTAAATCCTTACGGGCGCATTTTGCCGAGGCCAGGCGTCCGCCGCTAATCTCGAGCGAGAGCGGCGTCTTTTGCAGGTCGCCATATTTTCCGCAGAAGTGGTCGCCGGCCGTCCCGTCGCACACAAACGTGCCGTCCACTTTCGCCGGCGTGGTGAAAACTTCTCCAGCCGGGAGATTCGACCAGTAGCGCCGGTTGATCAATCCGCTGGTCTTCACCCAATCGAGCGCGGCGTCAAAACTCGCAACGAGAGATGTGCCAGCATCCGTGCGCACGGTTAGCGAACGCGCGGAATGCATGCGCTGTAAAAGGCGCTCGCTCAGCTTGTCCACCATGGTGTAATCGGCGCGCATTCCCTGCTGCATAATTTCGGGCGTGACGCCGACCATGTGGGCGTATCGGATGTGGCGCCTCTCGACGACTCCTACAATATCTTTTCGCGCGGCGAGCTCTCCCAACATGGGCTGCAGGCAGAGGATTCCGGCATCTGCGCGGCCGAGCGAATCGAGCACCTGTTGCGGCGCGCGGCCGAGGGGACGCGGAGCAAGATCCTCGAGCAGGAACGGGTCGCAGATTGCGCCACGGTCGGCGATCGCCTTTGCCAGACTTGCGGCAACAACTGCGCTGGGACGGTCCGCGATGAGCGTTACGCGCTCGTTCGCTTGGATGGCGAGGCACGTTTCCACGGCGTTTTTAGCGCCGGGCATCAGCTCCGGCCTAACAGATCCAAAGGTCATTCAGCTATTGTAATTTCGCCGCAAGGTTTTTCCTACGGTTAAACCAGGGCGATAGCGATGGCGCATCATAACTAACGCGGATCGACAACGAAGGACGGAACCTGCCCGCCGCCGGAGGTGACATTCGCCAGGCCGGTCGAACTGAGCCGCGTCAAGCATCCAGCCATACGCCCGCCGAAGAGGTATGGCGCGAAATCAATGAGCATATCCCGCATCTCCACTCCGTCGGGCGTTTGCATGGGAAAAACTTCCCGGCGCACGGCGATACGCTCCTGCACTACCCATTTGCTATCGTTGTCGGAAAGCGCTCGCTGCAGAGCCTGGTCCCACTTGCGCTCGTCGAGTTCCCAACCGAGCGTCACGCCTGTTCCGCCGTACTCATCGTTGGGCTTCAGCACAAAATCGTTTTTGCGCTTGCGAACATGATCGAGCAAGTCGAACGATTCGCCGTCGCGGGTGGTCTTCGCGTTTACCAGCAGACGCGTCCAGGGAATGTGGCGGCGGATTGCATCACGTTCGTTTGAGCTGAACAGCGCCGAGTTTCGCTCGTCGGTGAGGACTGCGAAGAACGCTTTCTTGTGGGCGATCTTGCACGTCAACGCATTCGCGACACAGACGGCGCCCGCCTCGTAGGCTTTCACCAGCGCTTCGCACTCGGCAGGGTGGGCAACAATGTCATTGATCAGCACGCGGCGATAGACCAGGTCGATGCGGCGGCCGTGCGCCGTCAGTTTCGCGCCATCGAATACCAGATCGGGCGGACTGCAGACAATCGTCGGCACGCCCGCTTTCTCGAAACGCGCTTGCAAAATTTCGAACTCGCTCCAGGTTGGAACTTGGCGCCAGTCAACAATGGCGATGACGGGAGTCGAAGCGGTACCGCCCCATTCGCGATAGCTTGCGAGCAGCGCCGCGAGCAACTGCTCGATCAGCGAAAACTGGCGAACGGTGTAGTGCTCCGCAAAACGTTCCATCACCGGCAACGTGCGAAATACTCCCGCCAGAGTTTCGGCATAACCAGGCCCTGCCGGCGATTCGGCGTTGTATTCCGCGAACTGCAAAGAATCCGGAAGCAGGAATGCGTCGAGCCGCGATGCTGTGCTGGAAGTCTTGTACCGAGGCGGAATACGCGCGAGGCGCTCTTCTTCGGGTGACAGGGCTACTTGCGCCAGCAATGCTGGATCGCGGAGCGCCTGCGCGACAACACGTTCGCCAAGCCGTGCAATCAGTTCAGCTACTTCGCGCACGCGATGTTCATCTTGCGATGAAAGGAAAAATGGCCGGAGGAAGGGACAATGTATCCTGTCGCCGAACGTGAGTTTCTCCGCTCGCATGCGCGCAGTCAACTCAGCGCAAAACGCGGGAGAAAGCTCCACGTCCGCACGCAAGAGCCCGTGCCAAAACTCCGCGGGGGAAGACGGCGTTTGCGAAGCCCGGACGGAACCGCTCACGCAGTTTTCGCTCCTGCGCGGCCCTTTTCCGGTGCTCCTGTGAAACCGGTGGCGGCACCGATGCCCAACATTTCTTCCCAGCGAGGCCAGGAATTTGCCGGCGAGCCATGAAGCGCTCGATCGATTACGAGGCGAGCCATGCGATCCACCACAGTTTCGAAGTAAAACTCGGTGATGCGGTCGCGCTCAAAATCGGGCGCGGGATTCAGGAAATCAATCGCGTAAGGCACGCCTTCCTTGACGGCAAATTCGATGGTGTTCATTTCGTATCCGAGTGCTTGATTGATCGTTTGCGCGTCGCTGACAATCCGCGAACCCAGCTCCGCGGACAGATACTTGTGGTCCACGAGATAGCGGCGCTCCTTCGGATCGTAAGCGACCGGCATGATATCCACCTTGCCGAATGTAAAGCAGCGGACGTATTTGTCAAAGTCGATGAATTCCTGAAGCGTCATGCAGTAAGGCCCGGTGCCATCGTATGCCGCAAGCAACTCTTCGCGATTATTCACTTTGTAGACGTGCTTCCATCCACCGCCGGAAAAAGGTTTCAGTATCGCCGGCCGCCCAACGGCATCCAGCAAAGCGTCCCAATCAATCGGGTATTCCAGGTTGCGCAGCGATTCGGAATTGATGTCCACTTCGGACGGATACGATTTCTGCGGCAGGAGAATTGTCTTGGGAATGGCGATGCCCAGCTTTGAGGCCACCGAGTAATTGAAAAATTTGTCGTCCGCCGTCCACCAGAAAGGGTTGTTAATGACGTAGGCACCCTGCAGCACGGCATGCTTCAAGTAACCGCGATAAAAATCTACCTCGTGAGAAATTCGGTCCACGATCACGCGGTACTTCGCGGGCTCTCCCATGCGCACTCCGCCGAGATGAACGAACTCCGCGGTGATGTCGTCGCGCTTCCCAAGCTCATTCACTTTGGCGATAAAGGCCGGCGGAAAACTGTATTCGCGGCCGCACAGAAGTCCAATCTTCATCGTGTCAATTCCTTTCTTCGGTACGGGTTGTTTCATCTCAGGCAAGGAATCCCGTTTCGGCGAGTTTCGTTCGGTCGGCATTATAATTTTCTTCCAACCCATCTTGCGGCACTCGAAGCAAGTCTCTATGCAGAGGACGCTTGCTGCGTTACGCCTGCGCTCGTTTCCGCGACAATATGCTTCACCACCGCCTTCAAATCACCGGTTTCCTTGAACACGCGCAACTGCCGTTCGGCGCTGGTGCCGTCGCGCAGAATCCTGTGGATCGGCTCCAGCGCCGCGCGGCTCCCGAGTTCGCCCGCCACGTCGTAGGTGAATTCCAGAAGCTCTTCGCCTAACTCTCGCATGGGGACTTCGGCTTGTTTGCCAAAATCAATGAGTTTGCCTTCCACGCCCCAGCGCGCCGCTCTCCACTTGTTTTCCTCGATCAGCGCGCGAGGATACATGCGATAACTCATATTGCGCGTGTACAGGCGATGCAGTTTTACGACCAGGGCCTGCGTGAGAGCAGCGATAGCGATGGCTTCATCCAGTCGAGTGGCGACGTCGAATACCCGAAATTCGAGCGTCCCGAACGTCGGATGCGGACGGACATCCCACCAAATTTTCTTCGCGTTGTCGATGCAGTGCAAATGCACGAGCAGGTTGACGTAGTCCTCATACTCGCTCCACGAGCTGAAGTGGTCCGGAATGCCCGTGCGCGGGAACCGCCGGAACACCGTGGTGCGAAATGACTTCAGGCCCGTATCGCGCCCCATCCAAAACGGCGAACTGGTGGAAAGCGCCAGAAGATGCGGCAGGAAATAGCGCGCCATATTCATCAGGTCAATCATGCTCGTGCGGTCCGGCACAGCCACGTGCACGTGCATCCCGAAGATGAGCAGCGAGCGCGCGAGTTGCTGCAGCTCTTCGACGATGTTTTGGTAGCGCTCTCCCGGCGAGATGACTTGATCGATCCAGCTTGAGAACGGATGCGTGCCTGCTGCAGCAACTTGCAACCCTACTTTTTCCGCGGCGCGTACCAGTTCACCGCGGCTGCGGCGCATGTCCGCAGCCAACTCTTCAACGTTATTGCAGATCTTCGTGCCGATTTCGACGATGGACTGATGCATCTCGGGCTTCACTTGCTCGCCCAAGCCTGGCGAAGTGGCGGCAACAAGCTCGCTTACGTGCGAACGCAGTTCTCCCGTGGCTGGGTCAACGATTTGAAATTCTTCTTCGACACCTATAGTGAACCGGTGATTCACGAGAGGTCCTCTCCGGTCCGAAGCACGGGGATTTCAGCCTTATCATACGCGAACTTTGGCCGAATTACATGGCTGGGACGCTGCCAGTAGCGCTGCTTCCTTTCTCATTTGGGTTTAATATCTAAGGCCATGTTCTTCGTTTCCCTCACACGCCTCCGGGTGCGATCGTGGCGTTATCTTCCGGTGTTTTTCCTACAAGCGCTACGCTCGGCGCGGCAGGCCAAGTTTGCCGAAGGTGTCGTGGCTGTTTCCCTTCTGCGCGACGCCCACAATACGTTTTGGACGCGCACGGTCTGGGGCTCCGAACAGGCCATGAAGGCCTATATGCTTTCCGGAGTTCATCGCCGAGTTATGCGGCGCTTGCCCGAATGGTGTGACGAAGCTTCCGTCGCGCATTGGACTCAGGAATCTCCGCAGCCTCCGTCCTGGGAAGAAGCGCATCAGCGGCTGCAGGAATCGGGGCGGCCATCGAAGGTCAACCATCCATCGGAAGCTCAGCGCAATCATCTTAGTATTCCTGCGCCAGTGATCCGGAACTCCAACGACCTCCGCTTCAAATGATCATGTGGTAGTCTGATTGAATGCACTGAGATCGTGATTTTAGATTCGGGAACGGCTATTTCCCGGATTCTACAAGAGGAAAGAATGGCTATCGCGACGATCAATCCCGCTACCGGCGAACTCATAAAATCTTTTGAGGCTCTGACAGACGCGCAAATCGAGAGAAAACTTCAGCTCGCCGCTGAAACATTTCGCTCTTACAAAAGCATTCCGTTCTCGAAGCGAGCAGAGATGATGTTGCGAGCTGCGGACATTCTCGAGAAAGAGAAGGAAGCGTTAGGCCGCGTGATGACGCTGGAGATGGGCAAGCCGATTCGCGCAGCGGTGGAAGAGGCTGCAAAGTGCGCGGTCGGTTGCCGTTACTATGCGGAGAATGCCGAGCGCTTCCTCGCCGATGAAGTAGTCAAAACCGCCGCCACGAAAAGTTTTATTCGATATCAGCCGCTGGGCCCAGTGCTCGTAGTGATGCCATGGAATTTCCCGTTCTGGCAGGTCTTCCGCTTCGCAGCGCCGGCGTTGATGGCGGGCAACATGGGACTTCTCAAGCACGCGTCGAACGTGCCGCAGTGCGCTCTTCTGATTGAAGATATTTTCCAGCGCGCAGGTTTCCCTCAAGGCGCGTTTCAGACTCTGCTCATTGGATCAGACAAAGTGGGCGGCCTTATTGCCGACACTCGAATCGCTGCCGTCACGCTGACAGGAAGTGAAGGCGCGGGAATTCAGGTTGCGGTGGCGGCGGCAAAGAAAATTAAGAAAGTGGTCCTGGAACTCGGAGGCAGCGATCCCTTTATCGTAATGCCAAGCGCAAACCTAAAAGAAACAGCCGCTGCCGCGGTGAAAGCACGCGTGCAGAACAATGGGCAGTCCTGCATCGCCGCAAAACGCTTCATCGTGGACCAACGCGTCGCCGATGAGTTCGAGAAACTCTTCGTTGAAAAAATGGAATCGCTGAAAATAGGCGACCCGCTTGATGAAAGTACGGAGCTAGGCCCGCTCGCGACGGCAGATGGCGTCAGCACTCTCGATGCAGATGTGCAAAAAACAATCAAAGCCGGAGCAAAATTGCTGACCGGAGGAAAGCCCCTGAAACGCCCGGGAAATTTCTACGCTCCTACCGTGCTCAGCAATATTCCCGACGATTCGCCCGCGGCTTGCGACGAGCTTTTCGGCCCGGTGGCTTCGCTCTTTCGCGCGAGAGACATCAACGACGCGATCCGCATCGCCAACGCCACGCCCTTCGGATTGGGCGCCAGCGCCTGGACAAGCGAAAAAAGTGAACAGGATCAGTTCATCGACGGCATCGAGGCGGGTATGGTATTCATCAATCGCATGGTCGTCTCCGATCCGCACCTTCCCTTCGGCGGCGCGAAACGCTCAGGCATTGGCCGCGAGCTGGGAGTTTACGGCATTCGCGAGTTTACAAACATAAAAACAGTCTGGAACCAGTGACGTCCTCGAATTCCTCGCTTCGCAAATCCGCAACCATTCCCGCGCGGCGCGAAGATGGCCAATCAAACCCGCTCGACGTTGGATTGACACTATGAGTTGGCTGCGGTAGGGTTTTTCGGAAATGACCGAGACTGTTGCGGCGCCTAATCGATTCAAGCGGGTGTTTGATTTCATCCCCACCTGGCTGGCTGAAAAAACGCTGCGCATGGCCATGGTTATGGCCGTAGTGGCCATATTCGGCGCGGTCACCGCCTTTCAGGCCGGGAAAGCGGAGCTGGATGCTTCGCTCCACGAGCGCATGCTCCAGCACGGCCAGCTGCTCGAGTTGAAATACTGGCAGGAATATCTCACCGATCTTTCTCAATTCGATAAGTATTTTGCGACGAGCGAACTCTATTATCAGGAAAGCTTAAGCCGCAAGGGAAAGGCGGACGAGCTTCGCCGGGACCACGACACGGCCGGCGCCGCTTTCCAGGATCTCGATTCTCAGGAACGCTCCGCCCGCGGAAAATCCCAGATCCCATTTTACGATTCCTTCTACGGTCTCGGGTGGCCTTATAAGGACGCTAAATCCCTTCCGGAACGCAAGCTCCAGCAATCTATCGCGGAGACCCTGGCAGGAATCGGCTTCGAGACTAACGGCCCGCAACAATGCTCGATTGAAAACGCCGGGATTTGGGGCGGCCTGGAATGCGAAATAAAAGCAGCTCAAGGGCGGGTAAAGCGCCTGGCGGTTGCAGTGGTGCTCCTCGTTATTTCGCTGGCTCTGTTCACTTTTGCCCAGCTATACAGAGCGAAAGCCCGGGTGGTAATTTGGCTCATACGATTGGCATGCCTCACGGCCGTCGCCGGACTCCTTCTGTCTGTTTGGAACGACGTAGACTCCTGGAAGGTCTTCGGAAGATATAGCGTTGTTATCGCGGCGCTGATGGTTCTGGGGTATTGGCTCTCGACCACCACCAAAATCAAAGACTTTTTCCTGCTGGATAAGGAGGTCGAAGAAGACGAGGTCGTCCACGCCGGGGAGATTGGGCCACATTCGTATTGCGCGGAGCACGTGCACATCGGCATGGACAAGCACCGCTTCCATGTGTGGATCGTAGCCGCTATCGCGATTACGGCGTCCCTGAGCGCCATTGACGGTGTCCTGTATAGCGTCGCGGGAATTCACCAGAGTGAGACCGCAAGCGAGGCGCTTCGGTATCAGATGGACATGGTGAAGAACAGCACGCGAAGAGTGGCCCAAAACAATCTCACTCTGCAAGGGCTTGCTTACGCGCAGGAATTTCGTACGCAGTACCGGGCGGGCCAGCAGGAACTCGAGCTCGTCCGAAATGGAGTGCCGGGGGCCAATCGTCAGGCCGCCACACTGGCTATGGAGCCTTGGCAAGACTTCATCGACCGGGAGGAAAACCAGCCGCTGCCCGCATTGCTCGACGGGCCTGAGGGTCCGGACAGCGACACCTTCTTCCCCAGGCGGCTCATGGCCCGGGACCTCACCACCGAACAAACGGACTTCGCCAAGTGGGACGGCGAGAACGAAATCAGCCTGGCGTGGAACCAAGCCTCCACGCGTTACCTGCGGGCTCTCACATTTTTTGCCATTGCTCTCTACTTATTCGGTCAGGCGCTCAGTATGGGACGCACGCAGGAGGCGTTCATTCTGTTCTGCTGCGCTTCTTTCCTGGCATTCGCCGGACTCTGTTGGATGGCCGGAGTCACCTACATCGATACGCGCATTCCCCACGTGGACCAGTTCGAAAAGGCGGCGGCGCTTTACGGCCAGGGCATGGAAAAATTCAAAACCGCCAGCACTTCCGAGGAATATGGCAACGCTGTGAGCGATTTTGCAGAGTCGCTAAAGCAGCGCCATACTTTCGCCTTGGCGAATTACTATCTCGCACTCTCGTTGTCGAACCAAATGACTCCCCAAAAAGAAGGGTATCAAAGCCTGCATTTCAAACAGTCCCTCCCGGACATCGTCGATAAGGAAGAGCAAGCGATTGACGCGCTTGCGAAGGAAAACCTTACTCCTCCACTGGGTTTTCTTCTGGACCACGGCTACGACAGCACGGATCTGGGGCTCACTCAAAAACGGCGCGAGCTCGTGGAGCACGGCATTGATGAGGAGCAGAAAGCGCTGGCTCGGGACGGCGACGATACCATGCTGCTCTTCAACACGGGCATGGGTCTTCTGGCGGACGGCCCGGAGAAGAAATCCGAGGGTCTCGCAACCTATGACAAGGGTGTCGCCAGTCTTGTGAAGTCCGACGACCGAATGAGGCTCGCTGCGGGTGTGATCACGGACCTCGAGATACTGCGCAAATATTGTCTTGGACTGAACACTTCAACCTATTGCGATGACATTGGACGCGAGGTGGACAAGGAAGAGAGCCGGCTGTCAATTGCCGCCTGGATGCCCCCAGACTGGAAGGCGCCGGTGAATTCCAGTAACTCTCAAATTTCCGACTTGAAGCTGTTCGCCTCTCCCGCCGGGCTCGGATGGGAAGCCCGCGTGCCGATGGACTTGGGCGACAATGGCTTGGTAGTTGTGTGGTACGCCTGCGATACCGGCTATCCGGGCAAAGACGCTTGCGACTCCAAAACTCTGGACACTGGAACAAGCGACGCCAACTGGGGAGTCTGGTGGGTTTTGACCGGCATTTCGGGCCGCGTGCGACCTGACGATTTGCTCGACAAGGGAAATGGAAAGCAGTACGCGTTTAAGTCGGCGCTGCAATCCAGCAGCGTAAACAGTTGTCTCCCTCCAGGTGAGTTTCGCGCTGAGTTTTACCTCAACGGACAGCGTCTCGATTTTGGATCAAGCGGAAAAGTTTCCTTTGGCGCGGACTCTTCGAAGCCCGGCTCTCAATTCAAACCCACAGTACTCCGGGATCTCGATCTCGAAATGTGCTACCCCAAAAACTGGAAGAACTGGACGTTCAAAAACACAACGGATCCCGGATTAATTGCAGGCTACGTCGACCCAGCCGACAGCGGGAGCGGCGCATTTTTGTTCACGTATTACTATCCTCAGCCGGATGACAATTCAACTTCGTCCGCAAAAACTGCGCTCGTGGAGAAATCGCTTAAAGTCCTGGCGTCCGAGGGACTGATCTCGCAGAGCGGCATGTCGCGGGAACCCGATGCTTGCGACAATTATGTGGAGCGTCCAAATGTCACGCGCGCGCGTTATCGAAGCTCCGAAAACACAGTTCTATCCAAAGTGTGGTTTGCGAACGACGGCATTGCTCACGTGGGGTTGGTGTTTCGCCGCAACTCCGGCGCCCAGGCGTTTCAGGGATCGGGCACCACGGAAAACTCTGAGCGTGAAAGTTGCGACGTGCTGGCCACCATCAGGATCTATTACGTGACTTGGTAATTTCCCGAAGTCTTCGAGCCTAGTGATCCGTGGGGGCACCCTGCCAAGCCGGACCGCGCAGCGCTCGGCCACCTTTCGCTCCCGTTAACGTCCCGTGATCGTATTCCAGTTGTCCGTTTACGAAGACGTAGTTCACGCCTTCTGATATTTTCGTCGGCTCAGTGTAAGTCGCCCGATCGATGATCTTCGCAGGATCAAAAATCGTGATATCCGCATAAAAGCCGGTCTTGATGAGCCCGCGATTGGTCAGGTGTTCGCGCTGAGCGGGCATCGAAGTAATTTTTCGAACCGCTTGCTCCAGCGGCATTAAGTGCTCATCGCGAACGTAGTGGCCCAGAAAACGCGGAAACGAGCCAAAGGCGCGCGGATGTGTATGCGGTTCAAACAGCGGCCCGTCGAGAGAAAGCTCGCCGCTGTCGAGGCAGAGAGAAGTCCATGCCTGTTTGAGGCCATAGGTTAAATCCTGCTCGCTGGCCATAAAATAGATCGCCCCGGTCTGCGCTTTGTCCGCCTGGATAAAATCAAAAAGCGCGTCGAGTTCCAGCTTGCCTTCCTCCTTTGCCATCTGCGCCACGGTCTTGCCGTCGTATTTTTTCAAGTCCGGATTGACCACTCCCGAGATCATCACGCCATCCCCGCCGCCGCAATCGAAATAGAGATTCTCCCAGTCGCTGTGTTCCGCCGCCATTTCATTCTTGATACGCTCTCGAACTTTCGGATCACGCAAACGTTCGAGAAGTTTCTCCACACCGCCATCCGCCACCCATGGCGGCAAAGACGAAACCAACGCCGTCGCTCCTGCGACATAAGGGTATTGATCCGCGCGTATATCAAGTCCGGCGTCCCTCGCCGCCTGAATTTTTGCTACCACGGCGGGCATCGTTCCCCATCCCGACTTTCCGCTCACTTTCAGGTGGAAAATCTCCACGGGAATTTGAGCTTCGCGGCCGATACGTATCGCTTCATCGAGGGCGGCCATTTCACTGGCGCCTTCGCTGCGCATGTGCGAAGCATAAATCCCGCCGTACTGTGCCGCCACCTTCGCCAGCGCGATCAATTCTTCCGTCTTCGCATAATGCCCGGGCGGATAAATCAGCGCCGTAGAAATTCCGAGCGCTCCATCCTTCATCGCTTGCGCCACGAGCGCTTCCATCTGCTCCAGTTCGACCGCAGCCGGGGCACGATCGTCATCGCCGATCACGCTCTCGCGCACCTGCGCCGCTCCCACGTACGTTCCCAGATTGATCGGCGTGCCGTCTTTTTCGAGCCTGCGGAAATAACCGTCGAGCGTGGTCCAATCGATTGTCAGGTGATAATTGGCCAGAAACGGCGCGAGCGGCGCTAAGGTCTTCTCGTTCTGCGGCGCAATGGAGCCACCTTCGCCGGTAATTTCCGTGGTAATTCCCTGTGAGAGTTTGCTCAACGAGCGGTTGTCGATCAGCAGAGATGTTTCCGATTGCCCCAGCATGTCAATGAATCCCGGCGAGACAATTTGTCCCGCCACATCAATCACTTTTTTCGCTTCTGCGTCATCGAGTTTGCCGATCGCAACGATGCGATCTCCTCGAATCCCAATGTCTGCTGCATACCAAGGACTACCGCTGCCATCCAGAATGTGGCCGTTCTTGATGATCATGTCGAAGGAAGCCAATTTGTCCGAAGGAGCGGAATATATCGCATCTGCGATCTCTCCGAGCGCTTGTCCCGCGATTTTCTGCGCAGCTTCCGGATCGTCCATCGAGATCGGGACGCGATTTACAAAGGCTGCGAATGCCAAATGCCGCCCGTCTGCCGTGGTTGTATACCCTGCGAGACCTTTTCCGTTGAGCATCAGGTTCTTGTTCAAAGCATCGTATGAGCCAAACGTGCCGGTCTTGGCGAACACGTGACCCGCCGCAGCAGAATTCACTTGGATATTCCAAAGCGTGCCGTCGCGTCCAAGAATCGGCAGGGCCTTCTCGAAGAGCGCAAAGTCATTTTGCTTCGCCATAAAGGCGAGGTAATGAACCATGAAGTCCGGCGTGTAATACGCGGATTGCGCACCGCCGGCGCCATCCGCTTGCGACGCGCCGCTGAGGTCCAGCCCGGCCTTGGCCAGAAAACCATGTTCCAGATCGAAACCGGCCTGATCGATGTCCTGCGTCTTATTGCCGACAATCGCCCCCAAAATAAAGGGCATCATCGAAGCATGCAAATTCTGGCTGACTTTCAATGCCACTTTTGTCTCTTCGGAGAGTGGCGGAGAAATATGCTCGGCAACAACATTTTCCGGTGTGTAACTGCTTAAGGAAGTTTTGAAGTCAAATTTCTCGGCCGGCGCGGGAACGTTTACTTTGATCCCTTTCTCGCGCAGCGCTTCAGCGAACGTGACCTGCGCAAAACGGCTGGGCTCCGGAACAGGGTAGGTGTAAAGGATCGGAGGCCCGCCGAGCGGGAATTTTCCCGTCAGTGTGACCGTGTGCGAACCATCTGCGTTCGTCACGTCAGCGGGCGGCTTCATATCTGGCTTCGAACCCGCGGGTCCGGTGGTGACTTTGTTGACGAACGAAACGTACGAGCTCGCGGGAGAAATATTCAGCCCGACCAAAGCGTCTTCCTTGCTCCCGGGCGAAACTGTCAGGTCCACGACATTGTCATTCACCGAAATCGGCGAAATGACTACGTTGGTCCCGAGCTCTCGATCGCCTTCGGGAAATAAGCTGGCGTCCACCAGGACACGCCCCTTAATTTCCTTTACGCCGCTCGCGGCCACCTGCGCAGCGAGGTCGCGAATCACGAATAGCGGGTCCCCCGGAACAGCTTTTGTATCCGGGCTTCCATCGTAAGAGTGGTCCACGTTCTCAAACGCCAGCGTGCCCTCCGGCTGGACTCGTCCGGAGAGATTCGGATCGCCGCGCGCCACCAGAATCAGATCTCCCTTCAAGATCCCGCCCGGTACGATCGGGCCCGTGCGGTATACGCGAGTGTGAAAACGGAAGTCCGAACCGAGGAGCTCAAGGCCCGTCCCCTCGGTCAGAAGCTTGGTCGTTGAGCCAGGGGTGAACAACTCCTGGCCATGAAGCGCATAGACGACGTTCTCTTCATCCAGCGAGTACACTTCAACGCCGAAGGTCGAGTGCTTGTACTCCGGTCGGCTCGCAATTACATGTATCCGATCGGCAAGCGCCTTGTCCTTTTGTGCCTGCGCAGCGTGCGCCGAAGAAAGCGATGCAAACGCAACGGTGCCGGCCAACAACCAAAACAAAACCGCCTTCTTGCAATGCATTATTGAGCCTCTAATGTGGAACACCTGGTATTCAACGTGGTGTGAAAATACGAAGTGAAAATTGTGTTTGGTCAATAGCGTCCGCGTCGTCTATCGGCATCGCACTTAAGGCATTTGCAGAAAGTTGGAGCCGAGGGGCGGACTTGAACCGCCGACCTGCCGATTACGAATCGGCTGCTCTACCAACTGAGCTACCTCGGCTTTTCTGTGGGTTAGGT
>Ga0209330_1000415_pt1 | contig 18384 bp, 19 predicted proteins | sample JacPinW_OM2H0_O3_FD_187969 | JGI IMG/M metagenome (GOLD analysis project Ga0209330, IMG submission 187969) | Forest soil microbial communities from Algoma, Ontario, Canada - Jack Pine, Ontario site 1_JW_OM2H0_O3 (SPAdes) (version 2) | ecosystem: Environmental > Terrestrial > Soil > Boreal...
AAGGTCCCGGGACGCGTCGAGAGACCTGGAATGAAAAGCTTTGGATTTGACGCCCCATTGACGTGGCAGCTGGCACAGCTGATATGCGCTTTGCGAGCCGCGTCGCCGAGAGTGTACGGCGAGTTGAAGGCGAGATTGCCCAGATTGGACATGTAGGACTTATGGCCGCGGGTCGCCTCAGAGTGAAAGACTTCGCGCGGATTATTGGGCGCATCCTCATCGAGCTCCGTGCCGATGGGCAAACCGCTACGGGCATCGTTGACCGGGGAGGAGTACGCGTTTCCGCCGCTTCCCAGCCCAATCATTGCGGCGGCGGCAAGTACCGCCCACGCGCTGCAAACTCGTGTTACCAAGACGCCGCCCTCGTTGTAGATGGGAAGCGTATTCTTAGCACCTAAGCATGTAGCATTTGTTAACGCGGCAACCGTCACGATCGCCTGATGGAGTCAGCCGGCCCGGATCTGAGCGATCCAAAGCCGGCCGTGAGGCGTACGCCTAAGGCTTTTGCGCGGCTAGCATCGCCTTGGCATTGGCTTTTGCAAGATCGTACTTGGCGTCCGCTTGATCCTTGCACGCCTTTTGAGAGTCTCCTGACAGGCCGTCGCATCTCTGCAGCGCCACTTTGTGATCTCCGTCAGCTTGCGCCATGGCGACATCGTAAGCGCCCTTGGCGTTCGCGTTGTTAAGATCATTGGTCTTGTCATCAACTTTTGCTTCTGCTTGGTTCGAATCCTTGGCGGCTTCCTGTCTCGCATCGGCCACCTCCGAAGCTCGCTTGGCTTGCGCCGCCGCGACATCGTTCGCCACGGCATCGGGTGATTTTGCGTTGTTGCAGCCTGAAGCGGCCGCGACCGCAAGCAGCGCGACCAGTGAAACCGTTAGTCTTTTTTGCATGAAAACCCCTTTTCGAATTATTCGATAATTTCAATTGGCGATCTCGTCCGCGCCCTGCAGCCCAAGGGGAGGACATGACATAAATGCACCTTCACCTTGGCCTCTATGCGGATGAGACTCAATACCCGGCTCGTCGCTCCGCATGTAAGGAGTTTCCTACGTATTCTGGCCGCCCCGGCGGCAGTCAGGCGTAGCGGATCGGTGTAGATTGGGAGTACTTTCCGTGCAGGATTGGGGGACAAAAAAGAGTGCTCGGCAGTAAAACGCTTTCCATGAATTCGCTGACCAACCGCGACATGTACGCGAGCGGCGAGCTGTTTCGAGCAATGGCGCTGACCAGCCCGGAATGTATCAAGGTGGTCGCCAGAGACGGTCGGCTCTTGCAAATGAACCCCGCCGGGCTGGCGATGATAGGCGCCGATTCCTGGCAGAGAGTCGAACACGCCTCCGCGCTCGATCTTGTGGCTCCGGAACATCAAGACATGTGGCTGGCCAATCATGAGCGCGTCTGTGCGGGAGAAACTCGGGTTTGGGAATTTGACATGGTCGGCTTGAAGGGCATCCGCCGAAGCATGGAGACGCATGCCTCACAGCTGTTCCTAAGCGACGGTAGCACCGCGCAACTTGCCATTACGCGGGACGTGACGGAGCGAAACAAGTCACGACAGGCACAGGAGCAGCTGACTGCCGAGTTGGAAGACAAGGTGCAAGGGCGCACGCATGAGCTCGAGGCAGCACTTCACCGCTTGCAAGAAAGCGAGCGCAGTTTTCAGTTGTTGGTGGAAAGCGTTACGGATTACGCCCTATACATGCTGGATCCGACCGGGCGCGTCATCAGTTGGAATTCGGGCGCGAAGCGCATCAAGGGTTACGAAGCGGCGGATATTATCGGCAAGAATTTCGAGTGCTTTTATTCCGAGCAGGACCGGGCGGCGGGAGTTCCGGCGGCTGGACTGCGCACCGCAGCTCGAGAAGGCCGGTTGGAGACCGAGGGCTGGCGCCTGCGCAAGGACGGCACCCGTTTCTGGGCCAACGTCATTATCGACGCCATCACTTCGGACGGGCATCTGGTCGGCTACGCCAAGATTACGCGGGACATCACCGAGCGCCGGGCGGCGGAAGCCAGGCTGCGTCAGGCGCAGAAAATGGAGGCGGTTGGCCAATTCACCGGCGGCGCCGCGCATGATTTTAATAACCTGCTCATGGCCATTCTCGGCAGTCTCGAGATCTTGCGCAAACGATTGCCGAACGATCCGCGGCTGCTCGCCCTCTTGGACAATGCCGTGCAGGGGGCGAAGCGCGGTTCATCTCTGACGCAGCGCATGTTGGCGTTCGCGCGCCGCCAGGAATTAAAACACGAGGCGGTTGATCTGGCCCACTTGGTCAACAACATGTTGGAACTATTGGAGCGTTCGCTCGGGCCCACAATCAATATTGAAACCCGTTTTCCACTCGAGGTCATGCGCGTGCGCACCGACGCCAATCAGCTGGAAACCGCGCTTCTCAATTTGGCCATCAACAGCCGTGATGCCATGCCCAATGGCGGCACGATCACCATCTCTCTGGCCAAGCACACCATCGCCGGGGGTCATCCTACGAGCCTGCCGCCGGGTCCGTACGCCTGTCTGGTCGTCGCGGACACGGGCCAGGGAATGGATGAGGCCACCCTGGCGCGCGCGACCGAGCCCTTCTTTACCACCAAGGGGATCGGCAAAGGCACCGGATTGGGTCTCTCGATGGTCGATGGCCTCACGGCGCAGTCGGGCGGCAAACTCATCGTCCAGAGCACAGCGGGCCGGGGCACCACCATGGAGCTTTGGTTCCCCATTACGACGATGGTTGACGGGGCTACCGAACGCGGTCCCGAGATCCACGAAGGCGCGCACGCCGAGCGGCCGCTGTGCATCCTCGCGGTGGACGATGACAGCCTGGTGCTGTCCAATGTCGCGGTCATGCTCGAGGATCTGGGGCATAAAGTTATCGCGGTAGGTTCAGGCGCCAAAGCCATCGAAGAGATTGAATCGATGCCCTCAATCGATGTGGTCATTACCGACCAGGCGATGCCGGTCATGACCGGCCTTCAGCTGATCGAGATCTTAAGAGCGCGGCGCCCAGGACTACCGGTCATCTTGGCCACCGGATTTGCGGAATTGCCGCCGAGGCTTAGCCCGTCGATCGGCAGGCTGTCCAAGCCCTTCACTCAACGCGCGCTAGCCCAAGCGCTCGCGGCCACCGTCATCAGCTGATCTGTCTCAGCTCATCGATGTCGACCAGCCCTTCCTGACTATAGAACGTCAACGACATCGCCCGGCTGCTGTTCGGACAGATGCCGCTAATTTGCAGGTCGCCGGTATGGTAGACGGCGAGCTTGCCGTAAGACTCGACGATGAGCCTGCGCAGCTCGCGAAAGAAGGCATAACGTCTGCCATATTGTGAGCCGCAGGTGGCCGGTTGGCCGAGCTTCTCCGGCCACCAAATATCCGATCCGCGCGCAACCGTGACGTGCTGTTCCATATTCGGGAGTCCTTTCTGGGAATTGAATCAACGAGCGCGAATGCTGTGACAGATGAAGAATTGCTGTCTGTAGGCAAAAATCCCTAAATTTGTAAGACTGGCTTTTTGCGCGGCCCCGAACGCAGCGTCGAACTCAATTCGAGTGCAAGGCTCTCTTGCGGTCAAGAAGCGCGAATGCGCTGAGCGAGGCGGCTGCGCAGATCAGCGCGCCGATGCCCATGGCCACGTGATAGGCACCCAGGAGTCGATCGCCTTCGGCCGCGAGCACGGAGCCCAGCAATGCCGTGGCAACCAAGCCGCCGGTCCGGGCCACGGCACTATTGAGGCCGGATGCTGAGCCGACATGCGCTTGATCCACCGAGGTCAGCACTGCCGTGGTCAGCGGCGCAACCGCCGCACTCATTCCCACCGCAATGATCACGATCATCGGCAGCACTTGAGTCCAATAGCTCGCGCTCGAATCAATTCGCAGCGCAATCAGGAATCCGGCCGCGACGACGAGCGGGCCTAGGCTAAGCGGCAAGCGCGTCCCGATTCGACCGGCGAGCGCGCCGGCCACGGGCGAGGTCAGCGTGAGTATCAGGGGCAACGGCAGCAGAGCTGCACCCGCGCGGGTTGCCGAGTAACCGCCCGCCTTGATCAACATATAGGGAAGAAGTACGAACAGCCCTCCCATTGCGCCATACAGCAGAAACGTGAACAGCGTCAGCCCTACGAAGGCCTTCGAGGCAAATAGGTCCATCGGCATCATGGCCCGCGCGCCGCGCATCGTTTCCAAGCGCAAGAACAACAGCAGCACGAGGACTGCCGCTGCCGCGGCGGTCAGTGCGGTGGGTGTCCAGCCGCTGCGCCCGGAGCCGACGGTGAGAGCCCAGGTCAACGCCGCTAAGCCGACCGTGGCCAGGATTCCCCCCAATGCATCGAGCGGATAGGCGCCGCTGCGCCGATCAGGCGGCACGACGCGCCAGGCGAGGAGGATGGCGCCGCATGCCAGCGGCAGATTCAATAGGAAAATCGCGCGCCAGCTGCCCAAATCAATGAGCCAACCGCCAATCACTGGGCCGATCGCGGCCATCGCTGCGCCGGTCGCCGCCCAAATCCCGATGGCTCGTCCTTTGGAGGCGCCGGAAAACGTTTGACCCAGAATCGCGAGGCTGTTTGGCATGAGCATCGCGGCGCCGACGCCTTGAACCAAGCGGCTCGCGAATAGCGCGGGCAATCCGGATGCCAAAGAGCAGCTCAGCGAGGCCAACGCGAACACCGAAGTGCCCAGAATGAGCAGGCGTCGACGGCCGAAGTAATCCCCAGCGGCGCCGCCGAGCAAGAGCAGGGCGCTCAACGGCAACAGATAAGCGTTGATGACCCATTGCAGCCCGCCGGCGTCAGCGTTGAAAGTTTGCCCGAGGGTCGGTAGGGCGACGTTCACCACCGAGCCGTCCACAAAAGCCAAGGCCGACGCCAGGATCGTTGTAACCAGAACCAGATTCGGATGTGGGCCACCCGGCGACGCCGTCGCACATTGCGCCGCGACAGAATCGCACGCCGGGGGTAAGGCGCTCAATGCCGGTCAGCAAATTTGGCGTACAGGCGATCCCTCTGATCAGGGTCGACGTTGAGTTTGGAAAGATCACCGTCCGCCCAGCGCATGAGTTTTGGGTCCATCACCTTGAACCATCGCGACGGAAAAGCGGCGAGCGCAAACGAACCCGGATAACCGCTCGGCAAGCGAGGCAAATCTTCGAAGTCGCGCAGGGTCTGATAAGGGCGCAGTGCGTTGGCATGGTGATCCGAATGGCGCTGCAGATGGAAGGTCAGCAAGTTGGAGAAAATGTGATTGGTATTCCAGGAATGACGCGGCTTGCAGGCTTCATAGCGTCCATTGGGCATTTTTTGCCGCAGCAGACCGTAGTGCTCGACATAATTTGCCTGGGTCAATCCATACCAGGCGTACACGTGGTGAATGATCAAAAACGGCAGCAGGATCCATCCGAACGCCGCGATCAATGCGCCGCCGATCGCGAGCGTCAGCAGCCACGAGAGCAAAATCGGATTGTGCCAGGTGAATATCCCGTGACCCAGCTTGGCCAACCGCTCCCGTTCGTGGCGCCAGCCGCGCCTAAATGCGCCGGGAATTTCGCGGCGCACAAACTTGTATATGCTTTCACCCATTCGGGCGCTCGCGCAATCTTCCGGCGTCGCCACATGGACGTGGTGGCCCACATTGTGCTCGATGCAGAAATGGCCGTAACCCACCAGTCCGTTGGCAACTTGCGCGGCAATGCGATCGGCACGATTATTTTTGTGCCCCAGTTCATGACCTAGCAAAATCGCGCCACTGCTTTGAAAGCCCGTGCCCAGCGCCAATACCGTGTAGGCCCACCACGGCACCCGGTAGGTGCCGAGAAACCAAGCAACCATGAAAAAACTTGCAAACAGCAGAACGATGCCGACATACAAAAGGATGCGGTAGTACTGGTCGTGCGCCATGTGCCGCACGACTTCTTCGGGCGGATTGTGGTGATCCTCCCCCATCAGGGCGTCGACGAGGGGAATCGCGACAAAGGTGTAAAGCAGGGGAAACAGCATCGTGAACGGGTTGTGGCCCGTGACGAAATAAAGACCAATGGCAATCGGGGGGTTGAACCCCCCGGTCAACGACAAGAGCCACAGGTAGCGCTTCTTGTCGATGTAATGAATCGACCGTCCGTCCGCTGTCTGCCCTACAAATTCCATCTCGGCAGCCTCGCTCGAATGTCACCCTTGCGGGCTTCTAGGCGGCCTAATTATACGCAACCCCGCTGATCGAGCGTGAGATCAGTTGGCGCTGCGCGGAGTATACGAGAATCTCTGGCCCGCGATGGATGCGGAGAACATCAGTCCGCCCTTGGCAACCGTGAAGACGGCCATGCCTTTTTGATAGATGCCGTGAGTCGTCGCGTCATTTTGACCCGCGCTGGCCCCGGCGGCCGCACCATTGGTCGCGGCACCCGCATTGGCGCCCGCCGTGACGGCTACCACGCTGGCATCCGCACCGAATTCGAAGTTTCCGGACTCGAACTCGTCCAGCGCGCGTTGATCTTCGAAGAAGATGATTTGGCTATAAGCTTTGCCGCCGGCCTGGAATCCCACGCTGACTTGACCGAGGGTCGCGTTTCCGGTGTACACCCCATGGACGTACACCCGTCCTTTACCGTAGGCACCACCGACGCCGATGGCGCCCGAGCCGACGGTCGGAAAGACCGCGTAGGCATAGCTTCTATCGAAGAACGTTCCGCTGGCGCCGGCGTTCTTGAATATCGCAATGGTGTCTGCGTAGCCGCGGGCGTGCGCGGCGCCGATCGATACGATCAGCAACGGTATCAAAGCCAATGTGCGCATAAAATGTTTCATGGGATGTCCCTTTGTGTAAACCTTCATCATTAAGCTCGGCGCGTCAGCGCGTGATAGATGACCAGCACCACCACCGCGCCCACGACAGAGACAAGCATGCTATAAATATTGAGGCCAGTCACGCCGGGCATGCCAAAGCGGTTGAATAGCCAGCCACCGGCGACTGCGCCGATGATTCCCAATACGATGTCTATGACCAGTCCATCACCGGTTTTGTTCACCAGCTTGCTCGCGATGAAACCGGATATGAGACCCAAGATGAGCCAGGCGATAATTGACATGTCTGTTGCTCTTTATAATGTTGTGAGTTGGTGGCGAGATGGCGAGTAATTCGACCCTCGCTCAATCCTCCCAGCATCTGCCTCTTCTGATGTTGGCGCTGTAAGCGGCCAGAGCGACCCCCTGTAGGCGATCGCGAGTGCCGAATTTGGCGTATTCGTGCCATTCTGCCGCACCGTGGAACCCATGTGGATAATCGCACTGACCATCGCCGGCACCTTGCTCGCCGTGATTGTGATTTCAAATTTTCGCACCCCGGAAAAAGAGCCGCATCACAAGGTCAAGCATCACTACGGGATCCTCGATCCGCAGTTGAAGCGGGAAATGGGCACCTTGCTGGGTCCCGCGATTTTGTCGGGCAGCCAAGTGCTGGCATTGCAAAATGGCGAGGAAATATTCCCGGCGATGCTGGCGGCGATCAAGAGCGCTCAACGTACCATTACTTTCGAGACCTACATCTATTGGTCCGGCGGCATCGGCGAGCGATTCGCCGACGCCTTGATAGACCGCGCGGCGGCCGGCGTCAAAGTGCATGTGATGCTCGACTGGGTGGGCTGCAGCAAAATGTCGAGTGAGTTGCTGGGCCGCATGCTGCAAGCCGGTATCGAAGTGCAGCGATTCCACGCGCTGCGCTGGTTCGGTTTGGGCAAGTTGAACAATCGAACCCACCGAAAGGTGCTCATCGTCGATGGAGCCGTGGGTTTTACGGGTGGAGTCGGCATCGCCGATCAATGGGACGGCCACGCACAGGACCCGGATCATTGGCGCGATATGCATTTTCAGGTGCAAGGATTGGCGGTCGCCCAGATGCAGGCGGCGTTTCTGGACAATTGGATCAAGTCCACCGGCAGCGTATTGCACGGCGACGCTTACTTTCCGGCATTGACCGCGGTCGGCAGCCAGGAAATGCAGATGTTCATCAGTTCGCCGGATGGCGGCGCCGACAGCATGCGTCTGATGTACCTGACCGCAATCACCGCGGCCGATCGGACGATCGATATCGAAGCAGCTTATTTTATACCTGACACACTGATGATCCGCGAACTTAAGAGCGCGCGGGCGCGCGGTGTCAGAATACGCGTTCTCGTACCCGACAAATATCTTGATTCCGAGACCGTGCGCATTTCCTCGAAGCGGGGCTGGGGTCGGCTGCTGGAAAGCGGCGTTGAAATCTATGTCTATGAGCCGACCATGCTTCACTGCAAAATGTTGATCTTCGATCGATTCATGGTTTCCGTCGGGTCAACGAATTTCGACATGCGCTCCTTTGAACTCAATGACGAAGCCAGCCTGAATGTCTACGATGCGCCCTTCGCGCAGCAAATGACCGACGTCTTCGATCGTGACTTGACCTCCTCGGTGAGATATACCTACGAGCGGTGGCGAAACCGCTCTTGGGGGCAAAAAGCGGCGGAGGCGGTGCTCCTTCCAATCAGATCGCAACTCTGACGGCGAGGTCAAAGTCCTCACGGGCACGGGCACGGGCACGGGCACGGGCACTGGCGCTGGCGCGGGCGCGAGCCAGCTTGCATCAGTGATCGCCGGAATTATCCGTCAGGCGCACGGTTTGCAGGTTTAGTTTTTTGCGCAGTTCGCTGACGTCGGCCACCGCCACCGGCGCGGCTTGATTGCCCCAACTGTTGCGAATATAAGTCGAAACATCGGCAATCTCTTGATCGGTGAGTTTCCATGCGAAACTCGGCATGCCCAAAGGCGATGGGCGCGATGCACTGACGCCGATGCGCGTGCCCCCCAGAATCAAATGTTCGAGCCCGGTGGGATCAGGTTGCTGCAGCATGGCGTCCTTGCCAAGCGGCGGAAACAGCCTCGATTGGCCGACTCCGTTATCCAGATGGCAGGATGCGCAGGCGTCGGAATATATTTCCGCGCCGCGGCGCATCGCGCCCGCGTCGGGCGAGGAGGCTGCAACGCTCGGACTCGCGGGCTGACTTTTGAGATAGACGGCGATCGCGCGCCGATCCGCATCGCTGATAAACGATGTGGAATAACTGATGACATCCGCCATGGCGCCGCCCGCGGCCGCATGCGCATTGCGGCCCGATGCCAGGAACTCGGCGATATCGTCGACGCTCCAATCCCCCAAGCCAATGCGTGTATTGCTGGTGAGGTCAGGCGCAACCCAGTTATCGAGTTTCCCGCCCTGCAGTTCCTGCTTGGATTTGTCGGCGCCGAGGGAATTCTTGGGCGTGTGGCAGGCGCCGCAGTGACCAAGGCCATTGACGAGGTAGGCGCCCCGATTCCACTCCGCTGACTGCTCAGGATCGGATTGGAAATTGTGGCTGTCGAGGAACAGCGTATTCCACGCACCGACGAGCGTGCGAAAATTGAGAGGGAAAGCCAGGTCGTTTTTCGGTGGGGTGTAGTTGACCGCAGGCAGAGTCATTAAAAAGGCAAAAATCGCGTCATCGTCCTCGCGGCTCACCCGTCTGAACCAAGGATAGGGAAAAGCAGGATAGAGATCCTCGCCGTGCGCGCCTTTGCCGTCGTGCATCGCGCGGAAGAACTGATCGCTGCTCCAGGCGCCGATGCCAGTGTCGCGGTCCGGTGTGATATTGGACGTGTAGATGAGCCCAAATGGAGTGTTGAGGGCCAGCCCCCCTGCGAACGCTTCGCCGCCCTCGCGCAAATGGCAGGAGATGCAGTCGCCCGCCGCCACCAGATACTGGCCGCGGCGAACCTGCGCCGCGTTGGGCGCGGAATCATCGAAGCTTTTGGAAAGCAGTCCCTGTGGGGTGACGGCGGAACTGGGGTGCGCCGGCAGCGGCAGCATCTGGCTCACCGCGAATCCCGCCACGCTCAAGACCGCCAGGGATCCGCTCAGTAATGCTATTCGCAACGTGCTTGGACGGCGCATGGCTCTACCCTCTCACCAAAGGTCCGGGCGACTTGAGGTACTGCGACTTGATCGCGTCGGCCGACATGTAGGCGAGCGCTGCCAAGGTGGCCGTGGGGTTGTAGCCCGCGTTTTGCGGAAACGCCCCGGCACCCATGGAGAAAACATTGGGCACATCCCAGGACTGCAGATATTTATTGACCACGCTGTTCTTGGGGTTGTCCCCCATGATGGCGCCGCCCGTGTTGTGCGTGGTCTGGTAGGGCGTGACGCTCCAGGAACCGGTGCGTCGATTCAACTTGATCTCGCGCGGATTCATGGCCTTCGCCACTTCGGCTGCGCGGTCGGTCAGGTAATCCGACATTTTGTGATCATTCTCTGTGAAATCGAATGTCATGCGCAGCATGGGCCGGCCATGAATGTCGCGGTACGTGGGATCGAGGTCCAGGTAGTTGCCGCGGGCGCTCATGCATGAGCCATGGATGCTCAGCGAAAAAGATCGCAGGTAATTTTTCGCCGCCGCATGTTTCCACTCGAGCCCCCAGGCGGGTGTGTTTTGCGGCGTATAGATCATTTCGATCGGGCGCCCACCGGTGACCATGCCCGCGATGTACGCGCCGCCGATGAAGCCCAAGCCGCCGTGGTCGAAATTATCGCCGTTGAAGTCGTCAATGACGGTGGCGAGCGCGCCCGCCCCGATGAAGGGATTCATGAGCTTGTCCTCGAAGAAGACGTTCACCGATGACATGGTTTGGTAGGCGTAGTTCTTGCCAACGACGCCTTCGCCCGTTTTTGGGTCGTACGGCTTGCCGATACCCGACAGCAGCAACAGGCGCACGTTCTGCAGAACGTACGCCGAGAGGATCACCATCTCAGCCGGCTGAAAGAATTCCTCGCCGGCGCTGTTCACGTAGGTAACGCCGGTCGCGCGCTTTTTATCGGCCGTGAGCTCGACCCGCAGCACTTCGCATTCGGTCTTGAGCGTGAAATTCGATTTTTGCAAGAGGTAAGGCAGCACCGTGGTCTGCGGACTGGCCTTCGAATAGTTGCCGCAGCCGAATTTTTCGCAGAATCCACAATAGGTGCAGGCCCCCATCTGCGCGCCGAGGGGGTTGGTATAGGCCTGAGACATGTTTCCCGTCGGGTGCGGGAAGGGATGGCGTCCAAGCTCCGCGGCCGCTTTGCCGAACAGCGTTGGCCCATAGGTCTGCAGCATCGGTGGATTAGGATATTCGTTCGACCGCGGCCCCTCGAACGGATTGCCGCCGGCTTGGATCTGGCCGTGAAGATTCCCGGCTTTGCCGCTCGTGCCGCACAGTTGATCGAATTGATCGTAGTGCGGTTCCAACTCCTCGTACGTGACGCCCCAGTCTTGGACGGTCATGTCATACGCTGAGACAGCCTTCTTGCCGTAGCGCTTCTCGTTGTGGCTCTTGGTCAAAAAATCCGTGGGCAAGAAACGCCAGATCTGTCCGTTCCAATGGACACCGCCGCTGCCCACGCCGGTGCCAAGGAGAAACGAACCCAAGTGGCGCATGGGCAGCGCTTCTTGGTTGACATTGTTGCGGATCGTGAGCGTGTCGTCCGAGACATTCTGAAACAAATGGTGGCGCCACATGTAGCGCAACTCATCCTGCGCAAATCCCGTCGCAAAATCCGTGGGCGTATCGCGCCAGGGGCCGCGCTCGAACGCGACGACATTCAAGCCCGCGTCGCACAGCTGTTGCCCCATGATGGCCCCGGTCCAGCCGAAACCCACCAACACTGCATCTACCGGTTTGAGAGTGGTTGCCATTTCAAGTCTCCCATCCGGGGCGGCCCTTGAATCCTACCGGTGGAAAAGGCACACGCTCGCCGTGGCGAGTTACCCAATCCTTGTAGTTATAGTGAGCCCCTGGAAAGCCGATCATCTTCCATGCGCCCATATCCTTGTTGCCGCCATAGATGGGATCGGAGAAATAGCCTTCCTTGGTATTTTGCAGAAACATGGCGAAGAACGATTTAGCGTCGACTCCACCGTCGAGCTTCACATCGCCGCTCTCCAACCCTTTCAACAATTTGTCCTGATCGGCGGCGGCGAGCTTTGCGAATGTCGCGGCGCCTAAGTTTGCGCCGACGTATTGATCGACCGCGGCGATGGCGGCGCGATAGAGTTGTGCCGGACTAAAGCGGCTTTGATAGCCCTGTTCGGGCGTGCCTTTCGGCCAAGGTCCGCCGAGATAATAGTGATCACCTCTGCCGAAGGGTCCCGCCAGCTGACGATCCAGAAAGAAGGGCACGTTAGCCTCGACCGCACCGGGTCCGACCTCATCGTTGGGGATCAGCCGTGCGACCGCTGCTTCAATAAATGTCGCTTCGACGGGTGTGAAGTAGGTATATCCGGAACCCGTCGCGCCAGGCGGAGCATCCGCGGTTCCTTCTTTCCACGGCACGGCACCGCGAATGGTTTGCGGGGGTGCGCCCAATTCCCCGTCGTGCAGGGCAGCGGCCGCCGCGGTGCCCGCGATTCCCGCCGCCACGCCGCCGACGAGCAATTGCCGGCGCCGGAGATTCACTTTGGTAACCATAAAAAATCCTTATATCCGTGGCCGCGGATTCTTGGGTTTGTTAGTTTTTGAGCCGGCAAACGACGCTGAACTTCATTTCCGGAATCGTCAATAGGACAATCACTGAAGAATTAGAACCCATAACGCCGCGAACTGATTGCGCGAGCTTGCTCAAATTTGTAAAACTTTCACGGCAGCCGCGCCAGTGATCCAAGGTATTATTGACTCAGGTGTCGGTTGATCTGCTGCTCCCACCGCTTGCCGGCGACCCGGTCGGCCGCGGCCATGTTCTTCACGACTTCATTTGCCGCATCGGCGAGCGCCGTCCGCTCGTAAACCACGCGGATGGCGGTGCAGTCTCCCTTGGGCATGAGATCAAGCGTGATCACCGTGACGACCACCTCCGGAATCACATACACATATTGAATCCGCCTTCCTATCGGGTCGAATGCGGTATTCACCCAGACGGCATTCTTTTCTCCCTGCCTGACCACAAAAACCATCCCTGCTTGGTCGAAAGCCTTCTGCGGCCAGAGAAAGACCGGTTCCCAATCCTCAGCCCACGCACGTTCCTTATCCGCGCCGAAGAGCGGCCAGGCAATTTCGAAGGGCGCGTTCGCGATCAACGAAAACTGCTCTCGCGTGTGCAGCAGCGGCGGGGCGCTCATGGTCGTTCCTTTAATTGATGGCTGTCGCCGGCGCGAAGCGTCAAACGATAGATTTTTTTCAATTCAGCGATCTGCGCGAGCGTTTCTTTGGAGAATGCGGTCTTCCCCTCAAAGGCGTGAAGTACGAGTCCTTCGAGCAGATCGCCGACGGAAAGATCTTTGAGTTCCGCCAGGGCCTTCAGCACTTTCAAGAGCCGTTTCTCAATCCTGATTCCAGTCTGTACCCGTTCTATTTCGATCATCCGCGTTCCCCTTCGAGAAACCAGCATGGTACCAAGGTACATTGGTACATAGCAACGCACGCGCCGGCGCGACGCTCGACCTCTGCCGTTATCAAGTGTTGACAGTCAGACTCCGCCTACGGCCGACCGGCGCAGTTGGGATGGTGGCGCGATTCGATTCAAGACCATAATGCAGCCATCAAAAGGAGAAAATCGCATGGCCATGGGACGACGAGAAAAAGACATCAAGCTGCTGGTTGCCAAATTCGTCAAGCTGGTGGAGTCGCTCAATCCGGGAGAGCGCCTATCGATCAAGAAAGTCGCCGCGAAACGACGGCCCGCTGCCAAAGGTCAACCTCGAAAAGCGCCCGTCAAAGCAGCGGGCAAAGGGGCGGGCAAAGCGCCGAGGACGAAAGCGTCAGTTTAGCGGGCCGTGGGCCGCGTAATTTGGTAGGCGAGCAGGCCGGTTGCACCCGCGAGCAACGCCAATCCAACACTGATCCAGAACCGTTCGGCGGAGCGACGCGACGCGCGATTCACTGTGTCCCTGCCTTCGCCGGCGATGGAGGTCCACGCCTCGAAAATGCCGGTGTCAACCCGGTCGCGCAGTTCGGCGACTTCAGGGGTCAAGTTGTCGGGCAGCCGGCTCAACAGCTCTTCCACGGTGCCGACCAGCTCATCAAGCTTTTTGGATCTTGTCATCGATGACATTGTGGGCCGGCCCAACTCGAGCGCCAGGCGGCAATTGGTGCAAAACGACGTAAGAGCCGTCCGAGTGCGTGTGTCAACGTCGGCGACCGCCATCCGTTAACATGGAACAGGTTCCACGGGGGAAACCATGCGCCCTGAATGCTCCATTATTACGTGCGCATGCATCGCCGCCGGATTGGCATTGGCCGGGTGCGCCCACACCGATCTTAGCCGCGTCCCGGCGGCGCCCTTACATGCCATGCGCCGGGAGGACACCTTGTGGCTCGAGCGGGCATCCTTTGGCCTGGATTCGGCCAGCGTCGCAAGTTACCGTCAATTGGGCCGCGAACGGTTTCTCGATGGGCAACTGCATCCGGAGGAGGCCGCATTGCCGGCACCGATCGCTGCGGAGATTGCCGTACTCGAAGTTTCCCATGCAGATCCGGCGAAGTGGCTTGCCGATGTCAACGCTCAATACAAGCTCATCAACGCCATGCCCGACGGCACGGACAAGGAACAGGCCCGCAAGGCACTCAACGACCACGGCAATAAGCTCGCCTACGAGGCCATTCGCCGCGACCTGCTGCGGGCTGTCTATTCGCCCGCGCAGCTGCAGGAGCAGATGGTCTGGTTTTGGCTAAATCACTTCAGCGTGTTTCAGTACAAGGCCAATTTGCGCTGGTTGGTGGGCGACTACGAGGAGCGCGCGATTCGGCCGCATGTCTTCGGGCATTTCAGAGATCTCGTGATGGCGACCTTGGAACATCCGGCGATGCTGCAGTATCTGGACAACAATCAAAATGCCGCGGGACACATCAACGAAAACTACGCGCGCGAATTGCTGGAGCTGCACACGCTCGGCGTGGGCGGAGGATATTCGCAACAGGACGTTCAGGAGCTTGCGCGAGTCCTCACGGGTGTGGGTATCAATGTCGGCGATCGACCTAAGCTCAAACCCGAGATGCAGCGAATGTATGTTCGCAGCGGCGCCTTCGAATTCAACCCGGCTCGCCATGATTTCGGCGCCAAGACTCTTCTCGGACACCCGATCACCGGCAAGGGATTCGGCGAAGTCGAGGACGCGGTCGGCTTGATCGTCTCGCAACCCGCCTGCGCCCGATTCATTTCGCGGGAACTGGCGATTTATTTCGTGGCCGACAATCCGCCTGCGGCGTTGGTCGAGCGGATGGCGCAGACGTTCATGCGCAGCGATGGCGACATCGGCGCCGTGCTGCATACCTTATTCATGTCGCGCGAGTTCGACGCGGCCCTGGGCGCCAAATTCAAGGACCCCACGCGCTATGTCGTCTCCGCAATCCGCTTTGCCTATGACGGCAGGCCGATCAGCAACACCCGGCCGGTACTCAATTGGCTCAACGGTCTGGGCGAGGCTCCGTTTGGCCGGCAAACTCCCGATGGCTATCCCTTGACGGAACTCGGTTGGGCGAGTTCCGGTCAAATCAGCCGCCGCTTCGAAATTGCGCGCGCCATCGGCGCGGGCAATGCCGGCTTGTTTGATCCTGAAGATGGCGCGGCGGCGAGCGCCGCGGGCTTTCCGCAGTTGTCGAACCGCTTATATTTCGAAGCGCTCGAACCGTTTCTCGCGGCGCGGACCAAGGATGCGCTCAATCGCGCGAATTCGCAGCAGGAGTGGAATACGTTTCTACTGTCGTCACCGGAATTCAGTTATGAATGAGCCGCACTTGAATCGCCGGTCCGTGCTCAAGCTGGGCGGCGCGGCACTGCTCGCCGCCGGGTTTACGGGCCGCTTGTTTGCCGCCCCGGCAAGCGGGGCGCGGTTTTTACTGGTGTTTTTGCGCGGCGGCTACGATTCGACCAATTTACTGATTCCCTATTCGAGCAGCTTTTATTATGAAGCGCGCCCGAATATAGCCATTGCCAAACCCGATCCGGCATCCAACACCAGTGCGCTGGCGCTCGATGCCGAATGGGCGCTTGCGCCGGCGGTCCGTGAATCAATCGGCTCAATGTATCTGCACCGCCAGGTTGCATTCGTGCCATTCGCGGGGACGGAGGATCTGTCACGCAGTCACTTCGAGACTCAAGACAGCATTGAACTGGGTCAACCCTTGAGCGGATCGCGCAATTATCGTTCGGGATTTCTAGGGCGTCTCTCGGAAACGTTGACCGGGCCCGCCCACCCCAATTCGTCGATTGCCTTCACCGATGCCTTGCCTCTGGCCTTTGAAGGCGCGGCGACGGTACCCAACTTGTCGCTGAAGAACGTGGGCAAGCCGCCCTTCGACGAACGGCAGGCGCGAATCTTGAGCGACATGTATGCCGGCCACCACCTCGAGGCGGCGGTGAGCAACGGCCTGGAACTGCGTCACGAAGTGGCGGCGGAGATGGCCGAAGAGATGAGTGCGGCCAATCGCAATGCCATCAACACGAAGGGATTTGAACTCGAAGCCGAGCGCATGGGTCGATTGATGCGCGACAAATATCGGATCGGATTCATCGATATTGGCGGGTGGGACACGCATGTGGGCGAGGGCGCAGCAGCGGGTCCGCTCGCGTCCAACCTGGCGAGCTTGGGAAGAGGCCTGCAAGTGTTCTCGCAGTCTCTGGGATCCGAGTGGAACAACACCGTGGTCGTGGTGCTTTCTGAATTTGGCCGGACCTTTCGCGAGAACGGCAACCGCGGCACCGATCACGGACATGGCACCGTCTATTGGGTTCTCGGCGGATCGATCAGCGGCGGCACCATCGTCGGTGAGCAGCGGTCGCTGAGCCAAAATACCTTGTTTCAAAATCGCGACTATCCGGTGCTGAACGACTATCGATCCATACTCGGGGGCCTGTTTCGGACGCTGTGGGGTCTGTCGCCCGAGCAAAGCTCACGCGTCTTTGCTCAATCCTCGTTGGTTGACCTGAAGCTGGTTTGAAAGGTTATAGTCCCGCCAAGAAGTCCTAAAAAGAAACGGGGGAAACCCATGGTAGTTTTGGTAACCGGCGGCTCAGGTTTCATCGCCAGCCATACCATCCTGCAACTCTTGAACGCAGGACATAGCGTTCGTACGACGGTCCGAGATCTAAAACGCGAGTCCGAAGTGCGCGCCATGCTGAAGCAGGGCGGTGTTCAAGCGGGCGACCGGTTAAGCTTTATTGCGGCTGATTTGCAGAACGATGCCGGTTGGGCGGCTGCCGTCGAGAATTGCGACCACGTGCTGCATGTGGCGTCGCCTTTTCCCGCGTATGTGCCCAAGCACGAGGACGAGTTGATCGTGCCGGCGCGCGAGGGCGCGCTGCGGGTGCTGCGGGCTGCGCGCGACGCGCGTGTGAAGCGCGTGGTGCTGACTTCTTCGTTCGCGGCGATTGGCTACGGCCATCCGCCGCAAAGCGCGCCATTCAATGAAACCCACTGGTCCGACACCACAGGCAGCGGCGTTACCGCGTATGTGAAGTCTAAAACGCTGGCCGAACGGGCTGCCTGGGATTTTATTGCCCGGGAAGGGGGCGCTCTGGAGCTCTCGGTGGTCAATCCGGTGGCCGTCTTTGGCCCGGTTTTGGGACCTGACTACTCGACCTCGGTTCTTTTGATTCAGCGTCTGATGTCCGGGTCGCTGCCCGGCAGTCCTCGCTTGAGCTTTGGGGTGGTCGATGTACGCGACGTCGCCGATTTGCACATTCGCGCGATGACTCACCCGGCCGCCAAGGGCGAACGATTCCTGGCCGTTGCCGGCAATTTCATGTTGATACAGGACATCGCAAAGGTTCTGAAGAATCGGATGGGCGAGGCCGGTAAAAACGTGCCGACCCGGCAACTGCCCAATTGGCTGGTGCGCGTTGCTGCGCTCCTCGATCCGCAGGTGAAGCAAGTTTTGCCCGAACTTGGCAAACTCAAAAACGGCACGGGTGAAAAGGCTCGGCGGGTGCTGGGGTGGACGCCGCGCTCCAGCGAGGAGGCGATTATCTCCACTGCAGAAAGTCTGCTCGATCTTAACCTGCTGAAAAAATCAGCGTAGCTGGCTGTCCTTGCTGCCGCGGCGATTGTATCCGGCGGAGCTCACGGCTTCCCGATCGCGAGCGTCCTGACAGGACAGGCACAACCGCACCCCGGGAACCGCGTCCCGGCGCGGTTGCGGAATCTCGGTCCCGCACTCGGCGCAGTGGGTCAAGCTCGGGCCTTGCGGCAGGCGGCTTTTTGCAAGCTCGATCGCATCCTTGACGGTTGCGTCGATCTGCTCTTGCACCGCACCCTCTTTTGCCCAGCCTGTCGCCATGTCCTCATCATTAGAGGCGCGGGCGAAAAATACAAGGGCGCCTAGGAGTGTGGGCGGTAGGATTGCATAGCGGTAGGATATCGC
>Ga0209330_1000416_pt1 | contig 18299 bp, 16 predicted proteins | sample JacPinW_OM2H0_O3_FD_187969 | JGI IMG/M metagenome (GOLD analysis project Ga0209330, IMG submission 187969) | Forest soil microbial communities from Algoma, Ontario, Canada - Jack Pine, Ontario site 1_JW_OM2H0_O3 (SPAdes) (version 2) | ecosystem: Environmental > Terrestrial > Soil > Boreal...
CTTTTCGACAGCGCCGGGGAGGTCATCGCCATGGGGGACCACATGCCCGTCCACTTGGGGTCGATGCCCATGTCGGTACGGGCCGCGATTGACTCTTGCAAGATGTTATCCGGCGATATGGTTATGCTGAACGATCCGTTCCGCGGAGGCACCCACCTTCCCGACATCACACTAGTCGCGCCGGTTTATATCAAAAATCGCGGGCGCACCATGCCCGATTTCTACGTGGCCTCGCGCGCGCATCACGCCGATGTAGGCGGAGCATACGCCGGCTCGATGGGACTGTGCCGGGAGATCTATCAGGAGGGATTTCGCATTCCTCCCGTGAAAATAATGCGGGCGGGGGCAATGCAATCCGACGTGCTCGCTCTCTTGCTCACTAACGTGCGCACGCCGGAAGAGCGTGAAGGTGATTTGCGTGCCCAGATTGCAGCTTGCCATACCGGCGCCGAACGCCTGCGCGAGATATGTGCGCGCTACGGTGTCGATCGTGCCAAGCGCACAGCGAAAGATCTGCTGGAGTATTCTGAGGAACTGATGCGCGTATTTCTTCTGCGCGTGCCGTCGGGCGAATATCGCGCCGAGGATTTCCTGGATAGCGACGGCATTACCGCGCAGTCGGTGAAGATCGCGGTGACGCTGACCTTTGCGAACCAGCAATGGTCGCGCTCCCGCCATCGGGGCGAGCTCGTCACCGTCGATTTCACGGGAAGCGATCCGCAAGTGGAGGGCAGCGTGAATGCTGTCGAGGCCATAACCTACTCTGCCTGCTTCTATGTCCTTCGCTGTCTGTTGGCGGACGATGTTCCCGCCACAGCGGGACTGATGCGGCCCATCCGTGTAATCGCTCCCCCAGGGACAATCGTGAACGCCCGCCCACCCGCCGCAGTTGCCGGCGGTAACGTCGAGACGTCGCAGCGCATCGTGGACGTCCTGCTGCGAGCGCTGTCTAAAGCTATTCCGGATAGAATTCCCGCAGCTGCGTCCGGTACCATGAACAATCTGACCATCGGCGGAGTTGACCCGCGCACCGGCAAACCGTTTGCGTATTACGAGACCATCGCTGGCGGGATGGGTGCGCGGCCCCGAAAGTCCGGAGTCTCGGGTGTTCACACTCACATGACAAATTCTTTGAACACTCCGGCCGAAGCGTTAGCGTATGCGTATCCGTTGCGCGTGCTGCAATACTCTCTCCGGCCAGATAGCGGTGGCGCAGGAAAGCATCATGGCGGCGATGGAATCGTTCGCGAGATTGAAGTTCTGACCGAGTGTGAAGTGACGTTGCTCTCCGAGCGCCGCGTGCTCGCGCCCTGGGGATTGAGCGGCGGCTGTGACGGCTCGCCGGGCAAGACTAGCGTTATTCGCAATGACGGATCGGTCGAAACGATGCCGGGGAAGTTCAGCACGCGCCTTCGCAAAGGCGACCGAATCAGAATTGAATCGCCCGGCGGCGGCGGCTGGGGCCTGGCCGATAAAAAGCAACTGGAATGAGGCTACCTCTATGCACACCATCAAATCGGTTGGAGTTCTTGCAGTGGCGAAGATTCTGGGATTGGTTTACGGATGTACGGGACTGCTCTTCGCTCCCTTTTTTCTATTCTTCGGCCTCATTGGATCGGCGGCAGGCCAAGGCAACTCTCCTTATCTCCGGGATTTTCGGCGTGGTTTTTCGCAATTCTCATCCCGTTCTCTATGGGGCCATGGGGTTCGTTTCGGGCGCGATCGGTGCGCTGCTCCACAACTTGTTCGCACGATGGGTGGGTGGCTTTGAGCTGGAGATGGACGGGGGCCGCAGACGCTGACGGCGCCCTATCCGATCGTCCCGCTGACGAGCCCGGCCCCCAATTCGTAGCTTAAGAGAGCAGGAAGGCTTATGACAGATCTCGCAACGACTGATCTAGCAACCCACTACCTCGACGAAGCCCGCCGCCAGTTCCGCGGAAACAAGCGCCTGGCCGAGGCCGCGATCGCGCAGCTCAAAGACGAAGAGCTATTCTTCACGCTCGACCCGGAATCGAATTCCATCGCCATTCTGGTTAAGCACCTGGCTGGCAACATGCGCTCGCGCTTTACCGATTTTCTTACTACGGACGGCGAGAAGCCTGACCGTTTTCGCGATCAGGAATTTGAGTTGAATGCCGCAACCACGCGAGCCGATGTGATGCGCTGGTGGGAAGAGGGTTGGGAGCAAGTGTTCACGACGCTCAACGCACTCAAGCCCGAAGACGTGATGCGCACCGTGACCATCCGCGGCGAACCACACACGGTGCTGCAAGCCATTAGCCGGCAGATCGCTCACTATGCCTCCCACAGCGGCCAGATTATTTTGTTAGCCAAGCATCTCCGCTCGAAGCAATGGAAGACGCTAAGCATCCCTCGGGGCAAATCGGAGGACTACAAGAGGGCTGCTCCCAAGGCTTACAAACCGGCAAGTTAGAAACGAAGGGTTCTGCCGCACCCGCGCCCCCAGGTTCGACTTCTACAAACCCGGTCCGAAGTAGCGGTAGTGGCCGGTAATCTTCCAACTAAAAAGCACGTCTTTCATCTTTGGCCCCTCACCGATGTTGTGCACGATCATGAACCGCCCGCTCCCTCGGGACTTCTGGTCAACGACAATCCCGATGTGCGGCACTCCTCCGCCGAGGTCCCACGTCACCAGGTCTCCGGGCGAGTAGTCTTCCGCGCGGTTGCTGCTGAGCAGCGTCTCTGCTTTGCGACCGAAGAAAACCATTAGGTTCGGCACGCGCCGATGATCGATGTTCGAATCTGGGTGAGCAAGCAGCCAGCGTCTCTGGTTTGGATACAGCAAGAAGTTCTGCAGCATATCTTGGTGGACTTCTTTCTTGCAGATCGACGCCCACCGCCCGGTAGGACCGGACGATCTCGTCGGTGCAGACGCCTGTGTCGGCCCCGGGACGTCTCCTCCCGGGTATGGAATTCGGACGTAGGCGGAAACGTAGCGGACAGAGTGATGCGTGCGCTCGATGGCAGCAACAACCAACCGACGCAGAAATTCCTGACTGGATTCCGGCGCGCGGTTCGTCTGCGGGACCGCGGTGGGAGGAAATAGCGCACACACGACAATTGGCGCCAACCACCATCGGACTCTCGGGAAAGGCTGCATTTCGACCGATTGTAGCTGTCTTGAGGGGGGAGGAGAATGTGGTTTCACAGGTCTACGCCTGGGTAATCCGCCCTCCAGCCAACTTCGCCTTATTCCTTACGGAGGGATTACGGAATGTCTCTGAGAATGCATCCAATTCCCGCACGGTGTAGAATCAAACGTTTTGTGTCTGAGTCTGAATTCATAAGGTTGCCGTCATGCCATCCACGATGCTGGCCGTGGTTAAGCCGGAGGCCGCGCCTGGCGCGGAAATTCGCGAGGTAAATATTCCGGTTTTTGGACGCAACGAGGTGCTCGTCAAGGTTACGATGGCCTCCATCTGCGGCACCGACCTCCATATTTATAACTGGGATCATTGGGCGCAGAACCGCATTCATCCTCCTCTGATTCCCGGGCACGAGTTCTGCGGCGAGGTAGCCGCTTTCGGTGATGAAGTGACCAGCGTAAAAGAAGGCGATTTCGTTTCCGCTGAGATGCACGTGGCGTGCGGCAAGTGCCTGCAATGCCGCACTGGTGAAGCTCACATCTGCCAGAGCGTGAAGATCATCGGCGTCGACGCGAACGGAGCCTTCGCCGAGTATGTGGTCATTCCGGAATCGAATATCTGGAAGCTTGACCCCACCATCCCGCCGGAGTACGCCTCGATTCTTGATCCACTGGGCAATGCCGTACACACCGTGCTGGCCGGGGAGATTGCCGCGAAAACCGTAGCCATCACGGGCTGCGGGCCGATCGGACTTTTTGCCATCGCCGTGGCCCGGGCTGTGGGAGCCGCCAGCGTGTTCGCCATCGAGGTGAACGAGCATCGCCGCAAGATCGCGCGCGAGATGAAGGCCGACTACGTGCTCGATCCTTCCAAAGAAAATGTAAAAGCAACAGTGATGGCGAAGACCGGCGGTCTCGGCGTGGACGTCGTGCTCGAGATGGCTGGACATCCGGATTCGATTCGCACGGCGTTCGATATCGTGCGGCGCGGCGGAAGAATTTCACTCCTCGGCCTGACCTCAAAACCCATTTCGCTAAACTTTTCTGAAGACATTATTTTCAAGGGCATCACAGTGCAGGGCATCAACGGACGCCGCATGTACCAGACCTGGTACCAGATGACGGCGCTGCTCAAAGCCGGCAAACTCGACCTGCATCCCGTGATTACCGACCGCATCCCGATGAAAGATTTTTCCAAAGCGATGGAACGGTTGAAGACCGGCGAGGCCAGCAAAATCCTGGTTTATCCGAACGGAGTGCGCTGAGCCTGGGTGGCGCAGCCCTCTTGCTCGTGGCTTTTTTCGCCAAATTGAGGGCGGGAAAGCAAGAATTGCGACGGAGGCAATCGATGAGCCTTGATGGATTCGGACGCTGTGCCTGCATCCGGGACGGCAAGGCGAGACCGCACCCGTTCCCCGACCGGCTCATTTTCGACGAATCCGGCGAAACCCGCGCTGACGGGCGATCCCCCCGAAGAGGAGGGGGAGGCTCACGACCAGTGGCCAGGTGAGTCATGCGAGCACGATGGATATCTCCTCTCCCTGTTCCTCGGCAACATCACGGCAGTCGATACCGTACTCCATTGCAGCCACATTCTGGAAGATTACGAAAAAGAGTTCTCCAACAATATGAAGCTTCTGTGCGAGGCCGGCGCCGCAACTGGAAACCCGGTCATGTTCTAAACATCCGGACCTGCCGGTCCGGCATCCCAGTTTCATAGGCGCAGAAGATCGAGGAAAATCATGACCAGCCGCACCAATCCGCTCTCATATCTAACCGATCAACTCAATGAACTCAAAGCCAGGGGAACACACTTCAAGCTGCGCGTGCTGGAGGACGAGCAGGCAGCGGTCTGCACCTTTGACGGCAAGAAAGTGATCAACCTGGCGTCGAACAATTATCTGGGACTGACCACGCATCCCAAACTGCGCGAGGCGGCGCTCGAGGCCACGCGCAGATACGGCGTGGGATCGGGGGCAGTGAGGACCATTGCAGGGACGATGAAAATCCACATGGAATTGGAAGAAAAGATCGCGCGCTTCAAGAACGTAGAGGCATGCGTCGTCTTCCAGTCAGGCTTTGCGGCGAATGCGGGTACGGTGTCGGCAGTGCTGGGTAAGGACGATTTCATCATCTCCGATGCGCTCAATCATGCATCGATCATCGATGGCGCGCGCTTGTCGAAGGCGAAGATTCTCGTTTTCCGCCACAAAGACGTTGCCCACGCCGAAGAGCAACTCGCCAGCGTAAAGGATGAGTCCGGCAGGAAGCTGTTGATCAGCGATGGAGTCTTTTCGATGGATGGCGACATCGGCCCGCTGCCCGGCCTGTGCGATGTCGCGGAAAAATACGGTGCCATTATGATGGTCGACGATGCCCACGCCTCGGGCGTACTCGGCCGCAATGGCCGCGGCACGGTCGATCACTTCAATGTGCACGGACGCGTCGATATCCAAGTCGGAACTTTGTCGAAAGCCATCGGAGCGCTGGGTGGATACGTCTGCGGATCGCGCGATCTCATCGACTTTCTCTATCATCGGGCGCGGCCATTTTTGTTTTCGACTTCTCATCCGCCTTCCGTAGCCGCGACGTGCATTGCTGCGTTCGATGTTCTTGAGAACGAACCCGAGCGTATGGAAAAGCTCTGGGAGAACACGCGCTTCTGGAAAAAAGAACTTGGCCTACTCGGCTTCGATATCGGCGGCCGCGCCACTCCGGCCAGCGAGACTCCGATCACGCCCATCATCATCGGCGAAGGCAAGCTCACCATGGACTTCTCCCGCGAGCTCTTCAAAGAAGGTGTCCTCGGCACCGGCATCGCCTTCCCCACCGTTCCCGAAGGTAAAGCCCGCATCCGCACCATCATGACCGCAACCCACACGCAACAGGAATTGGAGCAGGCGCTGGAGGTGCTTGGCAGGGTTGGGAAGAGGATGGGTATTGTCTGACGAGGCCCGGCGGCGAGTAATGACTGCCCTCGCTGCGTGACAGTTTGATGCCTTTGTTTATGCCGCAGCCAGACATTCCGATTTGCAGAATTTCGCGAGATATTTGCCACACGCGACGCCGAAGTCGCTCCCAAAGTTCTTAATATTGGATGGGACCGCGATCATGGCGCCGGTGCAGGCGAGTCCCCGCAGGGGACGGAATTCATTAGCCCCCACACGTGAGTGCGGGGTAACGCAAGCGCTCAAGGCCAGAGTCCATTCAGGGACGGCACCTCTCCTGTCGCACATACATGCTGCCAATCTCCTGCATTGCGTTTTCGCCACCAAAGAACGTCGTGCCCTGATCGCGCCTGAATTGCAACAGCAGCTTTACGCTTACCTGTCTGGTATAACAGACAATCTTAATTTCAAGATTCTGGCCGCCGGCGGCACTTCCAACCACGAGCATCTGCTCGTCGGGTTGCCGCCTGGGTTGAACCTGGCTGAACTTGTGCACAAGTTGGAGGCCAACTCCTCGCGCCAACTGGGAGAGAATGACGTGCAATTTGAGTGGCAGAGAGGATAGGGAGCTTTTAGCGTAGTCCGTTCTTGTTGCCAACGCTCCAAGCCTATGTTCGTAATCAGGCGGACATCACAGGCGGAACATCACAAGAAGAGAAGCTTGGAGGAGGAGTTTTGGCGCTTCTAAAGAGTCTGGGGTGGCTTACGACGCCGAACGGCTATTTGCAGCCTGAGTGGCGTCGCTCACGCGACTCAGCTCCTCCTTCTACACTTCCCGTACTTACGTACGGGGCTGTCCTCTCGCGGTTCTAGCTGCGCACACAGGTGACTCAGCCCGCTCGGTAAACAATCTTCCCGCCCACGATCGTCGCCACTACTTTTCCCGTAAACTGCCCGCCATCAAACGGAGTGTTGTGCGACAGCGACCGCGACTTGGCGGCCTCAAACCTCCAGCGCTTCTTGGGATCGAAGATAGTTACGTCGGCGAAGTGGCCGCGCATCAGCGATCCGCGGCCGCGGAGATCGAATACGCGCGCTGGCCCGGCGGTAAAGAGTTCGACGATCCGCGTCAGAGCAATCTCTTGCTCGCGGTGCAGCTTGGTGATGGCCAGCGCCAACGCGGTTTCCAGTCCCGTGATGCCAAACGAGGCGCGCTCGAACTCGACTTGCTTTTCGTGGGTCGCATGAGGGGCGTGGTCGGTGGCAATGGCGTCCACCGTGCCGTCGGCCAGGGCGACCAGAATCGCCTCGCGGTCCGAGGCCGAGCGCAGCGGCGGGTTCATCTTGAAATTCGTGTCGTACTCGCCCACGTTCTCGTCGAGCAGAGTGAAGTGGTGCGGCGTCACTTCGCAGGTCACCCGGCAGGTGACGCGAGCATTATGAACGCCGCGCTTGCCGCGACGCACTGCCTTGAGCGCCTCCGCGGTGGATAGATGCGCCACATGCAATCGCGATTCCCGAATCTGCTGCGCGAGAGTGACGTCGCGATCCACAATGTTCGCTTCTGCCGCCGCCGACATCCCTCGCAGGCCCAGACGAAAGCTGGTTGGCCCTTCGTTCATGGACGCGTTTTCCGTGAGTCGCGTGTCTTCGGCGTGCTGCACGACTGGGAGGTTCAGCTCGGCGCCAAGCCGGAGAGCCGCGCGCATGATTTCATCGTCAAGGATGGGCTTTCCGTCATCCGTAACGGCCACGGCGCCGGCCCGTTGCAGCGCTGCAAAGTCGGTGAGTGCCGCGCCGCGCGAGTTAAGAGTGGCCGCAGCGATGGGGAAAACATTGACTAGGGCCGCACGGCCAGGATGTTTCAGCCATTCGACCCACTCCGGGCTGTCGACCACGGGCGCCGTATTCGGCATCGTGCACACCGATGTGAAACCTCCGGCCGCGGCAGCCGCGGTGCCGGAGGCAATGGTTTCTTTGTAGCCTTGGCCAGGTTCGCGCAGGTGAACGTGCAGGTCGATAAATCCCGGGGCGACGATCAGACCACGCGCCTCAAACTTCTCATCGGCGCTGCCGCGAATCTTATTCGACAGCGCGATTTCGGCGACGCGCCCGTCGCGCAAAAGAATATCCATCGGCGCATCGATCTTCGCCGCGGGGTCAATCAGATGGCCGCCCTTGATCAGCAGCGATCGAGTTCCTGATTTATCGTTAGCCATTCTTTGCATCCGGGTTAATCGATCCCAGGCTCATGCGTGAATCCGAGGCTCTCACTTTGCCTTGCCTAATGCCCACGCCAGGATCGCCATGCGCGTGGGGACTCCGTTGTGAACCTCGTCAATGATCTTCGATTGCGGACCGTCCGCCACCTCCTCCGTCAACTCCAGCCCGCGAATGATCGGTCCGGGATGCATGACGATGGCATCGCGTTTGGCCAGTTTCACCCGAGCCGCAGTCATCTGGTAGCGCGCAATATAGTCCGGCAAACGAATCTTCTGACCTGCAAGCCGCTCTTTCTGCAGGCGCAACAACATAATCACGTCCGCCCCGCGCAGCGCCTCTTCAAGATGCCGGGTCACGCGCAAGCCCGGCGCCAGCGTCGCGGCAATGTCCGGCACGAATTCCGGCGGCCCGCAAAGCGTGACCTTCGCGCCGAATCGAGTCAACAGATGGCAATTGGACCGGGTCACGCGACTGTGATAGATATCGCCAATAATCGCGACTTGCAAACCCTTTAGTGATTTCTTGTGTTTCAGAATCGTGAAGGCGTCGAGCAGCGCCTGCGATGGGTGCTCGTGCATGCCATCGCCGGCGTTAATGACCGGAATGTCGAGGTGCTTCGCCATGAGGTGAGGCGCGCCCGCGGCCGGATGTCGAATAACGATCGCATCGGCGCCGATCGCCCGCAGAGTATAGCCAGTGTCGAGCAAAGACTCGCCTTTCTCGATGCTCGATCCTGAGGACTGCACCAGGGTCGTAATAGCGCTTAGCGACTTGGCGGCGATTTCAAATGAAGATCGCGTCCGCGTCGACGCTTCGTAAAACAATAAAACGACGCGCTTGTTGCGCAACAGCGGACGCGCCTTCAGAGGATTCATCCGGCCTGCCAGCTTCAGCAAGCTCAGGATTTCTTTATCCCCGAGGTGTTCGATGCTGAGCAACGATCCCCGTGCCGGTTTGTTCATGGCGTGAGAAGGCAAACGGTGCATCATACGCGGCAACCGCGGCCTGCGGCAAGACCGGGTTCTTTGGCAAGCTTAGGGCCGGTTCCGGCGCCCCAGGAAGGCGCCGGTTAACGCTCCTGCGATGCTCCCCGCTGCAATAGAAATCAGGACAAAACCCACCATCCCGAGCATCAACTTCTGCACATTTTCCGGTTTCACTAACAGGTCGAGAGTGGCTTGGACTTGGGGGTCATTGGAGCGAGACGCAACCTGCTGGAGCGCCTCGATCATCTGCTGTCGAACCTGCCCACCGGCTTCGAGCACTGCCAGAAAAATAGCAAAAAAAATGGCGAATACCGCGGAAGAAAGAACGCTGGTGAGCGCCCCGAGTTGCGCACCGGAGCGGGCCCTAACCCTAGGATGGCGGCGGTGGTAAAGAATGACGGCCAAAGACCCGGCAGCTGGCACCGCCAGCAATGGAGGCACCAGGCGAAGAGACATCACTACGATCGAGATGAATGCTGCAATCGCGCAGGCCCGGAAACCTCCCCGCCACTCGATCCCGCCGGTAAGCGCGTAAGGATTCAAGGTCCCTGTGGTGATTGGCGGATCGAGAGAAAAAACCGGCAAGTCTCTGGACGAGACATTCCCCGCGGCGGCTTGCGTCAAAGCCTCCGGCATAGCGACGCGAATCTGCGGCGCTCCGCACTGCGCGCAGAAGGGCTTACCATCTTCGACGATGTGCCCGCATTGGTAGCAGGGATGGTCCATTCGAGCCTAGAACTGGACTAGCTTTGAAGGTATCGCACGATGCGCAGCAGGTGCAAGGAAGCGAACGGCGGTTTCCGCGATCGGGAGGCCTTTCCCGTTAAATGTCCCCCTGCTTACCGCGAGTGTGAACGTAAACCAGAGCGAAGGTTGATCCACTGCCAGCTTTCGGTTCAATGGCAACCACGTGCTGGTTGTTTTCCGTTCCAACCTTGAGCTCGGTGACGGGACCGGTGTTGTCCCCTTCGCACTTAACTTCTTTGGGACGCGCGTCCCTGGAATCTTCGTCGTCGTCTTTGACGTCGGCATGAGAACCACCGTGTTCTCGAGTGTGACACTCGATCACCTTGCCATATTTCTTTAATTTCTCACGATAAAAATCGATGACCTTCGCGGGCGCATCATCGGAATCGTATTTCGCGATCACCAGCTTCACGCCAAAGGCATCAGTGAACAAGCTCAGATTCGCCGCGCTGTTGTTTTCTTCGTCGCGCCGCAAGCGCGCTCCGGGGTAAAGCGGCAATCCCGCCTTTCGAGCGTCCGCATCGCTGCCCACATGCAAGTCGCCGGCGGAGCTTTGAATGTCCAGATGCTTATCCTGCGCGCTGTCCTGTTTTTGCGGCTGCGCGGCGAAGCTGGAAATCCCGGCAGTCGTGCCGAATACCGCGGCTACAATTCCGCGAAACACCATTGATCGGAACATAAATTCTCCCTCCGAGCCCTTGAAAGGCGGCCCGCCAGTTAACAAATACCCGCTCTAGATGTCCGCATCCTTACCGTGGGTGCGTACATAAACCAGCGAGAAGCTCGATCCCTTGCCTTCCGGCTCGACGGCGACAATGTGTTGATCGTACTTCTTCCCCACTTTCAGCTCGATGTCGTTTCCGCCGCTGCCTTCGCAAGTCAATTCGCTAGAGTCATTCTTCCCCATGTTGAAATTCCATTTTCCCCGGGAAGTATGGCACTCGAGAACGTTGCCATATTTTTTCAACTGGCCTCGGTAGAAAGATAGAATTTTGGCGGGTGCGTCGTCGGACTCGTATTCGAGGGCCACTACCTTGAGGCCGTATCCGAAACCGGAGATATTCACGTTGGCGCTTTTGTCGCTGCCCTCGGAATCCTTTTCTTTCAAGCGAGCGCCGGGATAAACAGCCAGTCCAACATCAGAGACGTCAGCCTGTTGGCTGACGTGGACGCCCCCGAGCAAGGTTTTGATATCCACCTGCTTGTCCTGACCGTTGGCTTCCTTCTTCACGTTTACGCTGCACGCAGGCAGGAGTAGTACTGCCACGAAGCCGGTGCTCGCCGCGACTGCTGCAAATGTCGGCAGTCTAATCTTGCGCATGTTGAGTTCCTCCACTGGCAACTTGCACCGGGCGCTCGATGCCAGTCCCGCGAGCGGCCACATTGGGGATGCTGACGGGGAGATGCCCGTGGATCATAATTTCGCCGAACAAGGCTTTAACCGCGGCTGTCTCCGACACGGTGGCATCGGAGAACGTACACATATAAGTCCCGATCTGCGGGAAGTCCGCAGCCAGGTATGGATTCCCCATCGCAATCACTGCGGCCTTTTCTCCAGCATGGTTCAGCAGCTGCTGCAACAGCACGCCGCTCGCGTCAGCCATGGCGACGCTGTTGTCAATTTTGCCTCCCGACGGCACCACGTAAACAGCGGCGACTACACTCTGAGCTTCATCCATTGCCTTCAGCACCTCACCGCTCATCCCCGCGGCTATGCGGGGGTCGACATAGATGATGTGAGCGTCCGGAATTCGCGCTCGAAATTCTCTCGCGAACGCGTGACCGGAATCAGTGCGCACATCGTCGGAGAACAGCACTGCAACAACCTGGTTCGCTGTCGCCTCTGGTGTTGTATACGGAAGACCCCCCTTCGCGGTTCCCTTGGATTTCAGTGGCAGAACCTTGCCATTATCGCGAACCAGAGTGACCGCATCGTCAGCCACTTGCTGTCCGAAAGCCAGATTCGACGGCTTGGCCACCACCTTGGCTATGGCACTCATATCCACCAAGCGGGCATCCTCAAGGCCCAAAGAGGCCTTGGTCTTCAGAATCTTAAGCACGGAGCGGTCGAGGCGTTCACGGGAGATTTCGCCCGACTGCGCGGCCTGCAGCATCGCGTTGTACGACGCCGGAAAATCAGCGGGAATGAGCAACAAATCGTTCCCCGCTTTGAAGGCTTCCACGGCAGCGCGGCCTATGTTACCGGCAAAAAGGTGGGTCAGGGCTGCCATGTCGAGCGCATCGGTAACAACGATTCCTTTGAAGCCAAGTTGCTGTTCGAGCAAGTCTGAGACGATCACTGGAGAAATCGTTGCCACATGGTTAGGATCGGAATCGAGTGCCGGCACGGTTACGTGCGCTACCATCACGGAGTCGACGCCGGCCGCGATGGCCTGGCGAAACGGTGGAAGTTCGATGGACTCCAGATGGGCGCGATCCACGTTCACGCTGGCAACGCCGAGATGTGAGTCGGTTGCGGTGTCGCCGTGACCTGGAAAATGTTTTACCGTGGTCAGCATTCCACCTTCATGCGCCCCCTTGATATAGGCCGTGACCAGATCCCCGACTTGTTTGGGATCCTCGCCGAAGGAGCGCGTGTTGATGATGGGATTCGTGGGATTCGAGTTCACATCGGCGTCAGGGAAAAAATTCCAGTGAATACCGATGGAGCGGGCTTCTTCGGCGCTGATGCGGCCGAAAGTCTCTGCGTCGTCTGCTTTGCCATCTCCGCCAAAGGCCATGGCATGGGGAAAGACAGTGGTTCCCATCAGGCGCATGGAGACGCCACGTTCGAAGTCTGCGGCGAATAAAAGCGGAAGTTTCGAATCTTTTTGCAGTCGGTTGAGCAGATCGGCAGCCTCGTAGGGTTCGCTGCGCCGTAGGTATGGGCCGTCGACGTGCACCGTCATCGCGAAGGAACCGACGTGATACTTCTGCATATCTTCGACCAGCTGTAAATATTCCGGATTTTCGACGTTCAGAAAGCTGGCGCGGCACCAGATCATGAACACCTGACCGACTTTCTCTTCCAGCGTTAGTTTGTGCAGCGTCTTCTCAGCCCACTTTTCGCCGGCGGGTGTCAAATGAATGGGACCGGGGCGCTGATATTTTTCCTTAGCAGATGCGATGGTCGTGGTTAGGAGAAAAACGGAAAGCAGCAACCCGAGTTTTCGATACATGTTGAGAACGATAGCAGAAATGACAAGGTTATCCGAGAGAGCGTGACTCGAATGAGGTTTCGATACAAGCCACAGCGACGCGCTGAACCTGCATATCGTCACCGAAGCCGTGCAGCCACTGCACATCCGGCTCGCGGCGAAACCATGTCATTTGTCGTTTGGCGTAATTGCGGTGAGCCTGCTGCGCGGCTTCGAGCGCCTGTTCCCGAGTCACCTCTCCCCGAAGGAATTGCACTGCCTGCCTGTAGCCGAGGGAAGAAAACGTGCTCGAGCCATCGCCGTACTTCTCAAGCAAATGGTGCGTTTCGTCGATTAGCCCGGCCTCGAACATCTCTTGAGCGCGGCGGTTGATGCGTTCGTACAAGGCCAGACGATCAGGATCGAGACCGAGGCGCAAAATGCGGAAGCCGCTCAACGGGTCGCGCCCGCGTTGCCAGAGTTCCGTAATCTTCTGCCGTGATGCCAGGCACACTTCTATCGCCCGGATAACCTTGGGAGTGTCGTTGGCATGAATCTTGCTCGCGGCCTCGCGATCGAGGCGACGCAGGATACGGTGAAGATAGTTCGAGCCGCGGCCCTCGGCTCGTTCACGCAATCGCTCTCGCAAGTTTTCCGAGCGTTCCGGGCCCGCAAAGAGTCCTTCGAGCAAGGCGCGAAGATAGAGTCCAGTTCCGCCGACAACGAGCGGCAAACGACCGCGGGATTTGATCTCTCCAACCACTTGCCGCGCCTGGCGGGCATATTCGCCGGCGCTAGTGTGCTCTGTCGGTGCAACGTAATCGAGCAGGTGATGCCGGACGCAGGCACGCTCGGAGGCGGTGGGCTTGGCGGTTCCAATCTCAAACTCGCGGTACATGGCGACCGAATCGCAATTCACGATCTCGCCGTTGAAGCGCTCCGCAAGCGCCAGGGAAAGCGCGGTCTTGCCGCTAGCGGTTGGGCCAAGCACAACCAGGAGCAGCGGATCAAGCTGCGTCGAAGCCACCGTCAGCGCATGCTCCAGTGAATAGCCTGCCAGTAGCGAATCAGAGTGAGGACCAGCAGCAGAAACGCAATCAGCAGGAGGCCCGAGGTTTCCGTGGCATAGATCGCGCGCCGGCGGTGCTTGCGGCCGGAGTGGTGGTGGCTTTGAGTATGAACCACGACCATATTGTACGCTGCGCAGAAACCGTGTGCTGCGGCTTGGTGCTACACTACGCGCCGCGGTCGTTCGTCGCTGAACGTTTCCGTTTGTTTATGCCAGCTTCCCCAGGCAATCACTCCGGCAGAATCGTTGGGTTTGGAGTTTTCGAGCTTGACCTCGCTGCAGGCGAATTGCGCAAGAATGGCGCGAAACTGCATCTGCAGGAACAGCCTTTTCGGGTGTTGGCTTTGCTGCTCGAGCGCACTGGCGAAGTCGTCACTCGTGAAGAGATGCGTCAGAAGGTTTGGCCCGCGGACACATTCGTGGATTTCGACCACAGTCTGAACACGGCTGTGAACAAGTTGCGGGAGACTCTAGGCGACTCGGCATCGCATCCGCGCTACATCGAGACGCTGGCGCGTCGCGGATACAGGTTCATTGCGCCCGTGCAAACCGAAGCGCCCTCGACGGGGCACGGGGCGAGATTGACCTCGCGGTTCGCGTCTGAAGTTGCTTCCGCAGAACATCAGGATTCGGCGCAATTGCATCCCTATCTGGCAGTGCCGATCCCGCATCGTGGACTGACGCGGGGATTGTTTGCTCTGACTCAAGCGATGTACTTAATCTTCTATCTGACAGCGCTTTTTCGTTTACATGCGGTGCAAGGAATCGTGGACTCTTTCTTGCCGGAATGGCGGGCAACTGCGCTGGCAGCCGCGGTGATGGTGACTGCGGGAGTCGGGATTCCGTTGCGCTGTTATTTGCTCTCTGCCGTGGGATTCGACTATCAGCGCCTGGGCGAGAAATTTCGGATGATGTTTCCTTTCATTCTGGCGTTGGATCAACTCTGGGCTATCGCTCCATTTCTGCTGGTACAGAAGATCGGTCTGGGAGCGGCTTTTGCCGCGAGTGCGGCGCTGCTCTATGTTCCATTCTCGGAACGAACTCTAATTCGCATGGCGTACGTACACGCTAAAGCGGGCGGTAATCACGGATGAGAGTTCTTACCCTGATTTCCGGAACCAAACTCACGCAGCGTGCGTAAATCACCTCTAAGAGGCTGCGCTGGAGTCCGCCCGCCGGCCGGAGCAACGTGATGACTAGGACTCCACCAGAGCTCGTATTCTTCCGGAAATTTAGTGGTCTTCTTGGGTAGGCGAGAATTTCGACTTCAAAATATGATTGTTTGTCTCTTCAGCGCCTCCGGCGCCAACGGAAGGAAAATTGTTATGGCGGTTCAGCGCATGTGCTTCATTACCCTGGTGGTCACTTCGCTTCTTCCTCTGGCCAGCGCACAAACACCTGCACCGGCAGCCTCCAAGCATGAACCCGCGTTGGATGTGACGTCGATGGATCGAAGCGTGGATCCCTGCGTAGATTTTTTCCAATATTCCTGCGGCGGATGGATCAAGAACAATCCGATTCCTCCCGACCAATCTTCCTGGGATACGTACTCGAAGATGCAGGATGAGAACAGAAGCCGGCTGCGCGGAATTCTGGAGGGCGCGGCCGCGCCTGATGCCGCCCGCAATACCTCTGCGCAAAAGATCCGCGACTACTATGCCTCGTGCACCGACGAAAAAGCGATTGAGTCGAAAGGAGCGGAGCCGCTCAAGCCGCAGTTGGACCGGATTTCGCGGTTGACGTCCAAGGCAGAAATCCCCGACGTGGCTGCTGCCATGGCGGATGACAACGTATTGTTTGGTTTTGGGTCAACACAAGACTACCGTGATGCGAGTCAAGTAATTGCGGAAGCGGACCAGGGAGGACTCGGGCTGCCTGATCGCGATTACTACCTGAAGGACGATGCCAAGTCAGTCGAACTGCGCAAGGCCTATGTGGCGCACGTGCAGAAGATGTTCGAATTGCTGGGCGACCAGCCGGAGGCGGCGGCAGCAGAGGCGCAGACGGTGATGCGCATCGAAACTGGGCTGTCCAAAGGATCGTTGACCCGAGTGGAACGGCGCGATCCCAAGAACCTGGACCACAAGATGACCAGCGCGGACTTCGAGAAAATCAGCCCCGACTTTCCATGGGAGGTCTACTTCACGAAAGTGGGGCTGCCTTCTCTGAGCTCGCTGAATGTGACCTCTCCAGGTTTCTTCAAGGCGATGAACGAGGAACTGGAAAAGGAAAGCCTGGCGGATTGGAAAGTGTATTTGCGATGGCACCTGGTGCACGTGGATGCACCGTTTCTCTCGTCAGTGTTCCTGAATGAAAACTTCGCGTTTTATGGAAAGACTCTTCGCGGCCAGCAGGAGTTGCAACCCCGATGGAAACGCTGCACGGAAGGTGTCGACAACGATCTGGGGGAAGCGTTGGGACAGGTGTACGTGGAAAAATACTTTGGTCCGGAGGCCAGGCAGCAGGCGTTGACCATGGTGAAAGAAATCGATGCTGCCATGGCACAGGACATTCATTCGTTGCCGTGGATGTCGGCGGCCACGAAGCAGCAGGCGCTCGTAAAGTTGCATGGGATGGCCAACAAGATCGGCTATCCGGACAAATGGCGCGACTACAGCAAGCTGGAGATCGTCCGCGGGGACGAATTGGGCAATGTGGAACGGGCCCGGAAATTTGAATTCAACCGGCAACTGGCCAAGATCGGCAAGCCCGTGGATCGGGGCGAGTGGGAAATGACTCCACCGACGGTGAACGCATACTACGACCCCCAGATGAACGACATTAATTTTCCAGCGGGAGTGTTGCAGCCGCCAGCGTTCGATCCCACGTCGGATGCGGCTCCAAATTATGGCGATACCGGCGGCACGATTGGGCACGAACTCACCCATGGCTTCGACGATGAAGGTCGCCAGTTCGACGCTCAGGGCAACCTGCGCGATTGGTGGACCGCGGAGGACGGCAAAGAGTTTGTGAAGCGAGCGAGTTGCATTTCAGATCAGTATTCGACTTACACGATCGTCGATGACATCAAGATCAACGGCAAGCTGACGCTAGGCGAGGATGTTGCCGACCTCGGCGGCCTGATCCTGGCCTACATGGCGTGGAAGGAAGATACCAAGGGCCACAATCTAGACGCGATCGAAGGCTTCACGCCCGACCAGAGATTTTTCGTAGGGTATGGTCAAAGCTGGTGCGGAGAGACCCGCGACGAGACCAAGCGATTGCGCGCCACCGTGGACCCACACTCTCCCGAGAAATATCGGACGAACGGCGTGGTCTCGAATATGCCGGAATTCCAGGAGGCGTTCCACTGCAAAGCCGGATCACCGATGGTGAATCAGAGCCGCTGCCGGGTGTGGTGAGGGAAACCGCCCCCGGGGCGCTCTTTCATAATGCATTTGACCCGGCTGAGGGTGTTTTGAGTGATTAACGCCTTACAAGAGCTACGACGCATATCTCCCCCCAATGAAACGCAGGGCTACGGAATCTGAAAGACTTGAGTCTGCGGATATAGGAGAACCATCTTTCCGGTCCGACTTAATCGCAGCCCACTTTTGAGAAGCCCTTGGTGAGCTGCGACGGCCAGTTGTGGCGACGTGAATTCCACGGAAGACGCGCCACCCTTCCAGATAGTGAACTGCACATTGGCAATGGTGCCCCACGTGGTACCGTCCAACCAGTCGTGTTCGGTCCTTACTTCCCCTGTATTCGCTAGAAGTCTGCCATTCGCGAATGAGACGGAACTGTGGATGTCTTCGTGCGGAAGGTATTGCGTCTTGCTTCGCTTCCACCCACGAATGGCAAATGCCTCTAGGCCCAAATGGCGGTCGAACGCTGAACCCTTGCAGAAGCTTGACTCGACTAAGTAGAGGTGATCCCCTGAGAACGCCAAAGACACGGGGTTCCTCGCGGTCAACATTTTCAAGTGTAGCCACGGATTCGTGCTGAAAACATGTACAGTGTCACGGAACCGGGTGCAGAGAAACGGAGTAGCAACCGCGAATAGCGTTCCATCCTATTTCCACGAAATCGAACTTACCCCGTGCGGTGACTTCCACTGGAACAGCAGTCGTCCAGTGTCCAAATCGTAAGCGAACAGCACACCAGAGGTTTCGTGGTTCGCGGCGATCATGACTAGGT